>Ga0247810_10000399_pt1 | contig 51236 bp, 47 predicted proteins | sample UWRJL119311C1_FD_179918 | JGI IMG/M metagenome (GOLD analysis project Ga0247810, IMG submission 179918) | Plant litter microbial communities from Arlington Agricultural Research Station in Wisconsin, United States - UWRJ-L119-311C-1 | ecosystem: Environmental > Terrestrial > Plant litter >...
ATAGATAGAGTGTTGGTGCTTAGTGTTGCTATTTATTTGTTAGTTTTTTCTGTATTACGGGAAACCGTATTGAATAAATTGACTTAATGTGCTATATTTGCCGAAAATGATTTTAGAGTATCTGTGTCCAATCTTTGTGACTCAGAGTGGCGAAGCCGTGAATTGTTATGACTGAAATAGATAAAAAAGATTACAAATTGAACGAAAACATAAAAATCGCCATTATTGGTTTAGGTTATGTTGGCCTGCCTTTGGCTCGATTATTTGCTACGAAATATTCAGTTATAGGATTTGATATTAATGAAGTGCGAGTAGCTTCTTTAAAATCGGGTACAGATACAACATTAGAAGTTGATGATGCTACATTGCAGAATGTTTTAGTAGATAATTCCACTTCTGACGTGGGATTGTATTGCACGACTTCTTTAAACGATATTGCAGATTGTAACTATTTTATAGTAACAGTTCCTACGCCAGTAGATAAAAATAATCGTCCAGACTTGACTCCATTATATAAATCGAGTGAGTTTGTTGGTAAAATATTAAAAAAAGGAGATATCGTAATTTACGAGTCAACAGTTTATCCGGGTGTTACTGAAGAGCAGTGTGTTCCTGTTTTAGAGAAAGTTTCAGGATTAAAATTTAATGAAGATTTTTACGCAGGATATTCACCAGAAAGAATAAATCCGGGAGACAAAGAGCATACAGTTGAAAAAATACTAAAAGTGACTTCAGGTTCAACACCAGAAATTGGCTTAAAAGTTGATGCTTTGTACAAGTCGGTAATTACAGCCGGTACACATTTAGCCCCAAGTATAAAAGTAGCCGAAGCAGCAAAAGTTATAGAAAATTCACAACGTGATATCAATATTGCTTTTGTAAATGAATTAGCTAAAATATTCAATTTAATGAATATTGATACGCAGGAAGTATTAGCAGCAGCCTCAACAAAATGGAATTTTTTACCATTTAAACCAGGATTAGTAGGAGGACACTGTATTGGTGTTGATCCCTATTATTTAGCACAAAGAGCTCAGGAATTTGGATATCATCCCGAAATAATTTTAGCAGGTCGACGTTTGAACGATAGCATGGGAGAGTATGTTGCTTCACAAATAGTGAAGTTGATGATCAAAAAAGGAATTTCGGTTAATGGAGCAAGTCTTTTGATGCTTGGAATTACTTTTAAAGAAAATTGCCCAGATGTTCGTAATACAAAAATTGTAGATGTTGTAAAGGCATTAAAAGAATACGGAATCTTAGTGACAATATTTGATCCATTGGCTAATGCGAATGATGTAAAAAAAGAATATAATTTAGTAACAATTGACACTTTGCCAAATGATACATTTGACGCAATTGTGCTCGGAGTTTCTCACAAAGAATTTTTAGATTTAAATTTCTCAGAGTTGCAAAAAGAAAATAGTTTATTATACGATGTTAAAGGAGTTTTGGGTAATATAGCTGATAATAGACTTTAATTTTTAAATTAAATTATGAAAGTAGGAATAACTTTTAGTGCTTTTGATTTATTGCATGCCGGACATATTAAAATGTTAGAGGAAGCAAAAAGAGAATGCGATTATTTAATAGTTGGTTTGCAAACAGACCCAACACTTGATCGTCCTGAAAAAAATAGCCCTTCACAGACAGTAGTAGAAAGATATATACAATTAAAAGGCTGCAAATTTGTAGATGAAATTGTTCCTTATGCAACCGAGCAAGATCTGGAAGATATTTTGCGCTCTTTTAAAATAGATGTGCGTATTATTGGTGATGAATATCGCGAGAAAAATTTTACGGGGCGTGATTATTGCGAGCAAAAAGGAATAACATTATACTTTAATGTTAGAGATCATCGATTTTCAAGTAGTAACCTTAGAAAAGAGGTTGCTGAAAAACAATTAAAAAAAATATAATATATGGGAGTGTCAATTACTCACGTTATTTTAACAGGTGGTGTAGGTAGTAGATTGTGGCCACTTTCAAGAAAAAGCCAGCCTAAACAATATTTAGAAATATTTGAAAATAAATCTTTATTTGAGATCACTGTTGAGCGTAATAGTCATTTAGCAAATAAGGTAATGGTTGTTGGAAATGTAGATAATCATCACTTGAGCGGAAAAGTGATGGATAAAACCAAAACTTCTTATGTGAATATAGTGGAGGCGACACCTAGAAATACTGCTGCTGCCATAGCTTTTGCGGCATTTGCATCAAATCCGGATGATATCTTAATTGTAACTCCATCAGATCATATTATTGATAAAATAGAAGATTATAATAAAGCAATTAGTGAAGCTATTTCAAAAGCTCAGGATGGTTTTATTGTGACTTTTGGAATTATCCCTACGAAGCCGGAAACAGGATATGGTTATATCGAGTCAAAAGGAGATAATGTAATTTCATTCCGTGAAAAACCAAATCAAACTACAGCTAAAGAATTTATTGCTAAAGGAAACTTTTTGTGGAATAGCGGAATGTTTTGCTTTAAGGCAAGTGTTCTTTTAGATGAATTGAAACAATTTCAACCAGATGTATATGAAAAATCTAAAGCTGTTTGGGAAGCAAGTCAAGATGGATTTTTAGATTTCAATTTGTCATTAGAAATTCCGTCTATTAGTATTGATTATGCTGTTATGGAGCGTAGTAAAAAAATAAAAGTAGTACCTGCTGCTTTTTCATGGTCAGATTTAGGATCATTTGAATCAGTCTATGACTATTTGGTCTCCAAAAATCACCCTGTTGATAAAAATGGAAATATGGTAATTGGTTGTGGTAAGCATACCACTTTTCTAGGATTAAAAAATACTATTTTTGTGTATACAGACACAGCAAATTTAATTTTACAAAAAGAAAACTCACAAGATGTTAAAGATATCTACAGTGAGTTAGAAAAAATAAATTCAGATCTATTAAATTAATTGAAATTTAAAATGAAAAAAATTCTTATAACCGGGGGTGCCGGTTTTATTGGTTCACACGTAGTAAGACGTTTTGTAAATAAATATCCTGAATACCAAATCTTCAATTTAGATGCATTGACTTATGCCGGTAATCTGGAGAATATTAAAGATATAGAAAATCAGCCTAACTATAGTTTTGTAAAAGGAGATATCGTTGATGAAGCTTTTATAAATGAACTTTTTTCATTACATAATTTTGACGGTGTCTTGCATTTGGCAGCAGAATCCCATGTAGATCGTTCTATCGAAGATCCTTTAGCATTTGTAAAAACAAATGTTATTGGAACGATGAATTTATTGAATGCTGCGAAAAATCAATGGAAAGATAATTTTGAAGGTAAACGTTTCTATCATATTAGTACTGATGAAGTTTATGGTTCACTAGGAGCAGAAGGACTTTTTACTGAAACGACTTCTTATGATCCTAATTCTCCTTATTCGGCTTCTAAGGCAAGTTCAGATCATTTTGTAAGGGCTTACGGGGAAACTTATGGATTGCCTTATGTTCTGACCAATTGTTCTAATAATTATGGATCGTATCATTTTCCTGAAAAATTAATTCCACTTTTTATAAATAACATTATAAATAATAAGCCATTACCTGTTTACGGAGATGGAAATTATACACGTGATTGGCTTTTTGTCGAAGATCATGCTATTGCAATAGATTTAGTTTTTCATGAAGGAAAAAATCATGAAACCTATAATATTGGAGGTTTTAACGAATGGAAGAATATTGATTTGGTAAAATTATTATGCCAGATTATGGATCAGAAATTAGGAAGATCGGAAGGAACTTCTCAAGAATTGATTACTTACGTTAAAGACAGACCTGGGCATGATTTGCGTTATGCAATAGACGCTTCTAAAATTAATAAAGAATTAGGATGGAAACCTTCAGTTACTTTTGAGGAAGGATTAGAAAAAACGATAAACTGGTATCTTAATAATGAAGAATGGCTGCAAAATGTAACCTCAGGTTCGTATAAAGAGTATTATCAAAAACAATATTCATAAAAGCCAGTAATTTATTTAAACCAAATAGGTTAAATTATAATTTCATATGAAAAAAATAACATACGTTCTTACGCTCATTTTTATTTTACTATTGTCATTTAATGCAAATGCTCAGGACATACTTAAATCAAAGGATTTAAGTACTGTTAAAGTTGATTATTTATCTGATGATGATTTGGCTAAAATTAGTGCTCAGTTAAAAAGTAACAATACTACTATTGATAGTGTAGAGTCAATGGCTTTATCAAAAGGTATGACTCAAACAGAATTTAATAAATTGAGAATTAAACTTAATGAATTTGATAAGAAAAACGTTAAAGGGAATACAAGCGATAAAAATAGTAAGCCAAAAATAGAAGATAAGGATTCAGAATTTGGAAGAAAACAAGAGAAGATAAAAAACGATAAAGTAAAGGATTCTTTAAATGCTTTAATTTTCGGATCTGAATTATTTGATAATCCTACTTTAAATTTTGAACCAGATTTGAAATTGGCCACACCTATGAATTATATTCTGGGACCTGGTGATGAATTGCAGGTAAGTGTATATGGAGTTCAGGAATATAATGCTAGTATACCTGTCAGTGTAGAAGGAAAGGTAAGTATAGATTATGTTGGACAAATTTCAGTGGCAGGAACTTCAATTGAAGCAGCTACTCAAAAAATTAAAGCAGCGATAGCAAGAGTTTATAGTACTGTAGGTTCTGGGCAATCTCAGGTTAGTGTAAGTTTAAGTCGAATTCGTACCATTAAAATTACTATTGTAGGAGGGAAACAGCCGGGCAATTATTCTATTTCTTCTTTGGCAACAGTGTATAATGCTTTGCATTTGGCTGGAGGACCGGGTAAAAATGGTAGTTATAGAAATATAGAATTAATTAGAAATAATAAAGTTTACAAAAATGTTGACATTTATAAGTTTCTGGTTAAAGGAGATCAATCAGATAATGTGAGTTTGAAAGATAACGATGTTATTCGAATTCCGGCATATAGCCAAAGAGTTACCGTTGAAGGGGAAGTAAAAAGACCGGGAATTTTCGAAATGAAAAAAGGAGAAAAGTTTTCTGACCTATTGAATTTCGCATCTGGTTTTAATGAATTTGCATATACTGCATCAGTAAATGTAATGCAGAAAACAGGAAAAGAATTTAAAGTACATGATATAAATGAGAGTGAGTATAATTCTTATTTGCCACAATCTGGTGATGTCTTCAGAGTTACTAAAATTTTAAACCGCTTTGAAAATCGTATTAAAATTGAAGGAGCGGTTTTTAGACCGGATTATTATTCTTATAGCGAAGGAATGAGAATTTCTGATCTAATTACAAGAGCAGAAGGACTTAAAGAAGATGCTTATACAAAAAGAGCAAGAATAATTCGCTTAAAAACAGATTTGACTACAGAAATTGTAAATGTCGACTTAAGTGCCGCTTTATCAGGAGACTTGAATGCTGATTTAGCATTAAAAAGAGAAGATATAATAACGGTGTATTCAATCTTGGATTTCAGAGAAGAATATAAAGTAACGATTGATGGGGAAGTAAAAAATCCTGGAGTATACGAATATTTTGAAAATTTAACTTTAAATGATTTAGTTGTTCAGGTTGGCGGTTTAACAGGCTCAGCATCTAAAAGAGTTGAAATAGCAAGAATGGTGAAGTCTGATGTAATTGATGATGCCGATCCTAAACGTATTGAATTAATTGAACTTGAAATAACAGCAGGTAATAACGAACAGATCAAAAACTTTGTTTTAAAACCATTTGATGTTATTAATATTCGCAGAATGGCTGTGTATGAGAAACCGGAGATGGTGTCAGTATTAGGTGCAGTAAGTTATCCAGGTAAGTATGTTTTAGCGAATAAGAAAGAGACAGTTTATAACGTTGTTATGAGAGCGGGAGGATTAACTTCGATTGCCAATTTAGATGGTATGAAAATTAAAAGGCCAATCAAACAAGATCAAATTGATCAGTTGGAGCGTATAGACCTGAATCTATCTAAAAATGATACGCTTAAGGAGAAATTGAGTAAAAAATTAAAAGACGATTTAAAATATGTTACAATTCCTGTAAATTGGGAAAAAATTGTAAAAGATAAAAATCACTACTCAAATGTAACTTTGTTTCCTGGAGATGAGATAGAAGTGGCAATTTATAATGAAGGTGTTAAAGTTACAGGAAATGTACTGTTGACTTCTGAAATTCCATATAGAAGCGGAAAAGGATTTAAATATTATATTAACTCAGTTGGAGGAGTAGATAGTAAAGGATGGAAGAGAAAAGCTTATATAATTTATCCTAATGGAAAAGCTGATGTAACAACTTCATTTTTGTTTTTTAGATCTTACCCAAAGGTTGAGCCAGATTCACAGATTGTAGTTCCGGAAAAACCTGAAAGGAAAAAAATGAGTGCTGGTGAGTGGGCTGGTTTAGGAACTGCTTTTGCTAGTTTAGCATTGTTAATTGTTACTGCTTTTAAATAATAATATTCTAATGAATAAAGATACTATTGAAAATGAAGAAATTTCTTTAAAAGAATTAATTGAAAAAATTAAAGACTGGTATAGTTATTTACTTTCTCAATGGAAGATAATTATTCTGGCTGGATTAATTGGAGGTTCTTTAGGGGTTGTGTATTCTATTGTTAAAAAACCAATTTATACAGCAAGTTTATCATTTGCTTTAGAAGGTGAAAATTCTGGTGGCGGAATGGGAGGAGCATTAGGTTTAGCTAGTTCATTTGGACTTGATTTTGGTGGAAGCGGTGGTGGAATTTTTACCGCAGCAAATCTTACAGAATTATTTAAATCTAGATCAATGGTCGAGAAAACATTGCTTTCACCTGTTAATTTTAATGGCAAAAACATTTCTTTAGCTGAAATGTATATACAGAATAATATGTGGAGGGAAGGATGGAATAAAAATCCTAAATTGTCAAATATTCAATTTCTGCCTAATGCTAATCGCAAAGATTTTACTAGAATTCAAGATAGTATAATAGGAGTTATTTATGGTAGCATACTATATTCCAATTTGTCAGTTGGTCAAAAGGATAAGAAAATATCAATAATAACAATTGATGTTTCTTCAAAAAACGAGCTATTTGCTAAATATTTTTGCGAAGAATTGGCAAAACAAGTTGGTGAATTTTACATTGACACTAAAAGTAAAAAGGCCAGAGTAAATATGTCAATATTAGAAAAACAAGTTGATTCCATTCGTGGTGAATTAAATGGCGCAATTAATGGTGTAGCAATTGCTAACGATAACACATTTAATTTGAATCCAGCGTTAAATGTACGTAGATCACCTTCCGTACGTAGACAAGTAGATGTTCAAGCTAATACTGCTATATTGACTGAATTGGTAAGGCAGTCAGAATTGGCAAAAGTTACTTTACGTAAAGAAACGCCCTTAATACAAGTTATTGATAAACCAATCCTACCTCTAGCAAAAAAACGAATCGGTAAAATTAAAGGATTTATAGTCGGAGGATTTTTTGGAGGTATATTTTTAGTAATTATCTTATTGATAAAAAGGTTTTTGAAAGATGTATTATCAAATTAGTAACAACCAATTTGTGTGCTTTTTTATGAATGTACTTATTCAATAAAAGAAAGAACTATTAACTTTTTATAATTATGAAGAAAAAGATTGCAATTATCGGAGCTAGTTACTTACAAGTTCCTTTAATAGTAAAGGCAAAAGAAATGGGTATAGAAACTCATTGTTTTGCTTGGGAGGATGGTGCTGTTGGTAAAGAAATTTCAGACTATTTTTACCCAATATCTATTTTAAATATGGAGGATATATACTTGCAATGCGCTGAATTAAAAATAGACGGAATTACTACGATTGCTACAGATATGGCAGTTCCTACAATATGCTATGTAGCTGAAAAATTAAACTTAGTTTCAAATTCTTTTCAGTCTGCGCTGGCTTCAACAGATAAATCAATAATGAGATCTCGTTTTTTAGAATTTAATGTTTTATCCCCAGCCTTTCTTAAAGTAGAAGATGAAAATGAAAATTATTTAGAGAATGTTTTTTTTCAAAAAACTATTTTTCCATATATAGTTAAACCTGTAGACAGATCTGGAAGTAGAGGAGTTACTAAAGTAGAAAATAGAGAAGAATTAATTAAAGCAGTTGGTATATCTTGCAGTGAATCGTTCGTAGATAAATGTCTTATAGAAGAATATATCGATGGACAAGAAGTAAGTGTTGAAACGATAAGTTTTAATGGAGTTCATCATTTATTAGCCATCACAGATAAAGTTACAACAGGAGCTCCTTTTTTTGTAGAATTAGAGCATCATCAACCTTCTAGACTTAGTGAGAACATCTTAACGTCACTTGAAATCGAAACATTTAAAGCACTAAATGCTTTAGATATAAAGTATGGAGCTGGTCATTCTGAGTTTAAAATAACAAAGGAAGGAAAAATTTATATTATAGAAGTTGGAGCCAGAATGGGAGGTGATTTTATAGGATCGCATCTTGTTAATTTATCAACTGGATATGATTTTTTAAAAGGTGTTTTAAATGTTGCTTTGAATAGTTTTGAGACTCCACATTTTAGTTCTAATTATAATTCTGGAGTATACTTCTTATGTAAGGAGACTGAAAATATTCAATCTTTTTTTTATGATTATAACGATTTCATTATTGAAAAAAATATTTTGAACAATAATTTAAAAAATATCACAAATAGTAATGATAGATCTGGATATTTGGTTTATCAATCAAAAGATAAAATTATTCTACAGTGAAAAAAACTTTGGCAATAATTGGATCTGGTCACTTGGGGCAGCAAATTGCTCACTACGCTATTTCTGATAATCACTATGATAAAATCGTTTTTTTTGATGATTTTGCCACAGAGAGCGAAATTAATGGTTATGCAATTCTTGGAAATTCAGATGGAATTGAAATAGAATATTCAAAGAAAAGTTTCGATGAGTTAATTATAGGAATTGGATATAATCACTTATTAGTTCGTAAAGCTTTGTTTGAAAGGTTCAGCGGTATAATTCCCTTTGGAAAAATTATACATTCTTCATCATGGGTTGATAGTACTGCGAAAATAGGACATGGTTCTGTAATTTATCCTTGCTGTAATATTGATGCTAATGTTATAATTGAAAATAATGTTATCATTAATATCAGTTCTGTAATTGCACATGATACAAAAATTGATAGTCATTGTTTTATTTCGCCGAGAGCAGCTTTAGCAGGCTTTATACATATAGAGGAAATGTGTATAATTGGAATTAATTCGACAATCATAGACAATATTACTATTACATCTAAAACGCGACTTGGAGGAGGGACAGTAGTTATCAAAAATATTGATAATTCTGGTTTGTATGTTGGTAATCCACAAAGATTTGTAAGGTAAACTAAAGTTCAAAAAACTATCTTAAGTGATACAATTTAATTCTATTGTTGCTTTAATATTTTAGCAATTAACTATAAAATAAAAAAACGTAAATTCATGATTCCTTTTAATAAGCCATATCTTACAGGTAAAGAAACTCACTACATTTATGATGCTGTAAATTCGGGCAAAATATCTGGTAATGGAAAATATACGCAAAAATGTCAATCTTTTTTTGAATCTCATTATGGATTTAAAAAATGTCTATTAACAACATCATGTACAGATGCTTTAGAAATGGCGGCAATATTGGCAAATATAAAAGAAGGTGATGAAGTAATTGTTCCTAGTTTTACATTTGTTTCGACAGCAATTGCTTTTGTTCGTCAAGGTGCAAAAATTATTTTTGCTGATTCATACGCAGACAATCCAAACATTGATGCCGACAAAATAGAACAATTAATCACGCCAAAAACTAAAGCAATTATTCCTGTTCATTATGCAGGTGTGGCATGTGATATGGATAAAATAATGGATTTGGCAAATAAATATAATTTAATTGTAATTGAAGATGCAGCACAAGGTATTGATAGTTTTTATATCGATAGAAATGGTGTGAAAAAAGCATTGGGTTCAATTGGTCATTTTGCAGCTTTTTCTTTCCATGAAACAAAAAATATTATTTCAGGAGAAGGTGGAATGCTAGTAGTAAATGAGGATAAATACATTACTAGATCTGAAATTATTTGGGAAAAAGGAACAAATAGGGCAGAGTTTTTTAGAGGTGAAGTAAATAAATATGGCTGGGTAGACACTGGTTCGTCTTTTTTGCCATCTGAAATTATCGCGGCTTTCCTTTGGGCCCAAATAGAAAATCTTCAAGACATTCAGAATCAAAGAAAAAAACTTTGGGAAAGCTATTATAATGAGATTGAAAAACTAAATAATGACACAATTAAATTACCGACAATACCAGATTATGCAACAAATAATGGTCATATGTTCTATTTGTCTTGTAAGAATGGGGAGGTGAGAAGTAAATTAATTAATACTTTGAAAGAGAATGGTTTTCACGCAGTTTTTCATTATTTGTCTTTGCATCTAAGTGAGTATTATGTGGATAAACATGATGGAAGAAGTTTGCCTAATTCAGACTATTTCACTGATTGTCTTGTTCGTTTGCCTCTTTATTATGAATTGACAAATGATAATGTAAAAAATATAGTGGCATCGATTAGAAGTAGTTTTGAGTAAGATTAGCATAAAAAATATTAAAGACTACTTTAATAACAACGATAGAAGCAAAAATATTCAGGCAAATGTTGTTGGATCAATTTTTTTAAAAGGAATAAGTATTTTTCTAAGTTTATTGGTTGTTCCTCTAACTATTAACTATATTTCTCCTTACCAATATGGTGTGTGGATTACAATTTCATCTATCATTGGATGGTTAAGCTTTTTTGATATTGGATTTGGAAATGGTTTAAAAAACAAATTTGTTGAAGCCATAACCACTGGTAAACGTAAATTAGCACGAATATATGTAAGTACAACTTATTCGATATTAGCCTTAATTATTTCATTGATTTGGGCAGGATCAGTTTTAATCTCTAAGTTTGTAGATTGGCCAAAGTTTTTAAATGTTAAAGGAGTAAATAACGAAGAGTTATTTTATGTTATGTTGATTGTGCTTTCGACTTTTGCATTTCAGTTTGTTTTAGGTTTGATAAATACAATTTTGTCAGCTCTCCAAAAGCCTGTTATTACTTCATTAATCAACGTAATAAGTCAATTTTTAGTTTTATTAGGGATATACATTTTAAGTAAAACCAGCGCTGGATCTATTTTAAATCTTAGTTTATTAAATGGAATAGTAAATACTTTGGTGCTTATTACCTTTTCTATCTATTTATTTAAAACATCATTAAAAAATTATGTTCCGTCATTTAAGTATGTTCGTTTTAGATATGCAAAAGGATTGTTGACTTTAGGATTGAATTTTTTCGTTTTGCAAATTATTTCAATCATATATTATGAAACCAATAACATCATTATCACTAAGACCTTAAGTCCTCTAGATGTGACTATATATAATCTGGCATTTAAATACTTGTCAATTATAGGAATGTTTTTTAGCATAATTATTTCTCCTTTTTGGAGTGCCTTCATTGAAGCAAGAGTCTTAAATGATATTTCATGGATGAGATCTGTGACAAAAAAACTCTATAAAATATTTGCGTTGTTCTTTTTGGCAACCCTAGTTTTGGTTTTATGTAGCTCTTTTGTCTATAATATATGGTTTGGTAAATCCGTTAATGTGCCATTTTTATTGACGATTTATTTAGGAATATGGCAAATTTTTAACATGTGGAATTCATTACATTCTACTTTAATTTATGGATTTGGTAAAATTAAGTTGCAGATTATAGCTTCCCTTACTGTTGGAATTATAAATGTCCCATTAACCATATATTTTTGTAAAATATGGGGACTAAATGGAGTTGTAATTTCACAAATTATTTTAGCGATGTCTATCGCTTGGATTGGTCCAATACAATTAAATCTACTATTTAATAAAAATGCAAAAAGAATCTGGAACAAATAAAAGTTCTAATGTATTGATAATAACAAGTTTTCTTGATAATGGTAATTCATCTAAAATGATTTGGGATATCTCGAAATCATTAAACAATTATTATCATGTTGATGTTATTACAAAGTATCCTTTTGATAGTAACGAGATTAATGTGTATTCGGCGTATAATAAATATGATAAATTGAGACATGATTTTTTTGCTCGTGTACGTGCTCTATTGTTAAAATTTAAATTCTTACAAGCACCTCATAAATTTGAATCTAAGGAAAATTTACCATATTATTTTTTTGGATTAGATGATGAAAAACCACCAGTAAACACTAAAAAAATTATTAATCGTATAAAAAAGGAGTATGATTTTATATTAGTTTTTTTTTGGCAAGGACTTGTTACCAGTAAAACATTAAAAGATATTTACGATAAATTTGAAATACCATTTTTATTAGTTGCAGCAGATATGTTTCCAATGACTGGAGGATGTAGTTATTTTTGGGATTGTGAGCGCGTAAAACTTTCTTGTGGGAAATGTCAAGGAATACTTTCTTCAGATGAAAATGATGCTACTCGTAAAAATTTCCTTTACAAGAAAAATGTTTTTAGCAATATTAAAAGTGTTTTTTTAGGTAATAATTGGCAAAATAGATATGCTAGAGAGTCTGGATTATTTCAAAATATAGGAACAATTTATCCAATTGTTGACGAAACTGTCTTTCAACCAAGAGATAAGGATGTCCTAAAAAAGAATTTTAATTATTCTGATAAAAAAGTATTGTTTTTTGGATCACTTGGAGTTCATGATCCTCGAAAAGGTTTTAAATACCTTTTAGAAGCTTTACAGTTACTCAATGAAAAAAGACCTGATTTAGTTTCAAATATTGTCCTAGTTGTTGCAGGTAGTGGAGAAAAAGTAGAAGGTCTTGAGGAATTTAATATTGATTATATTGGTCATTTGACTTTTAATCAATTAGCAGAATATTACGCTTTGGCTGATGTTTTCTTAAGCCCCAGTATACAAGATGCAGGCCCAATGATGCTAAATCAAGCTCTAATGTGTGGTACTCCAGCAGTAGCATTTAATATAGGAACTGCTTGTGATATCATCAATGAAGGTACAGGATACTTAGCTAAATTTAAAGACAGTGAAGATTTTTGTAATGGGATAATTAGTTTAGTTACTAAAAATTCAGCAGAATTAGAGGCGATTTCAAAGAATTGCAGAACAGAATCAATGCCAAGATCTTCTTACGAAGGATTTAGCTCCGGAATTATTAATGCTTATAACATGATTAACTAAGTTTTGGAATTATTATTTTTTGTAATAAATGAATTTTTGATTTGTTAATAAAGTTTTTGATTTAAAATGAAGAAAATAATAATAAATGGCATTGCCCAAGTTAGCTTAATTTTATTACCATTAAAATTCTCGACTAAAATTAAAAATGTTTGTAATTCAATTTATACTTCTAGAATTTTAAAAAGCTTAAAAGATGCAAACAATGGAAGCATTAAATATCCAATCTATCTTAAAGGTAGTAAATATATTAAGATTGGAAACAATTTTGATTGCGATCAAAGATTGCGTCTAGATGCCATAGATAATTTTCTGGGAGAAAAATTTTACCCAGAAATAATTATCGGCGATAATGTTTCGATACAAAAAGATTGCCATATTGGAGCGATTAATAAAATTATTTTAGGTGATAATGTCTTATTGGCAAGTAAAGTATTTATAAGCGATCACTCACATGGAGAAATTACAAAAGAAGCAATTTTATTGCCTCCATCACAAAGAAGATTATATAGTAAAGGACCTGTGATTATTGAAGATAATGTATGGTTAGGTGAAAATGTAGTAGTTTTACCAGGTGTAACAATTGGAGAAAACAGCATAATAGGAGCTAATTCAGTTGTAACAAAATCGATACCTAAAAATAGTGTTGTTGGAGGGAATCCGGCAAGAGTAATAAGAGAATTATAGTGATGAAAAAAGAAGCAAGAGTTATAGCCTTATATTTGCCACAATATCATCCCATTCCAGAAAATGATAAATGGTGGGGTAAAGGTTTCACAGAATGGACTAATGTTGGAAAAGCGAAAGCTTTATTTAAAGGACATTATCAACCTAGAATACCTGCCGATTTGGGTTACTATGATCTTAGAGTCTCAGAAACCCGTATAGCTCAAGCAGAGATGGCTAAGGAATATGGTATTGAAGGATTTTGTTATTGGCATTATTGGTTTGGTAATGGGAAAAGATTAATAGAAAGACCTTTCAATGAAGTAATTGCTTCTGGCCAACCTGATTTTCCTTTTTGTCTTGCTTGGGCAAATGAAACTTGGAAAGGTTTTGATCATGGGCTGAAAAATAGAAACGTTCTAATTGAACAATTGTACCCAGGTGTTCATGATTATGAAGCTCATTTTTATGAGGTTTTGCCTGCTCTTAAAGATAAAAGATATATTACTGTTAATGGAAAACCGTTGTTTATGATATATAAACCTTTGGCTTCCAAAGAAGTTAAAGTCTTTATGGAAACATGGAAAAGATTAGCAGAAGAAAATCATTTGCCAGGAATATATTTTGTGGGGCATCATAATGATCTGAGAAATAATTTAGAGGAGATTTTAGAGACTGGAGTCGATGCTGTAAATACTACACGTTTAAATAATTACATCATAAATCATAGATCAATTTATGAAAAATTTTTAAGCAGGATAAAAAGCGTTTTTCTTGGTAATGCTGCAGCATATGCAATTCCTTATAAGATAATGTCAAAATATTTTTTGGTTCCCGATCAAGATAAACGCCCAAATGTATTTCCAAGTATAATTCCAGGATGGGATCACACTCCAAGAAGCGGTCGTGAAGGTTTAGTTATGACTGAATCTACTCCAGATTTATTTGAACAACATGTGAAGGAGGCTGTTAATTTAGTTAGTGAAAAAGAGTCTGAGAATAGAATAATTTTTATTAAGTCTTGGAATGAATGGGCTGAAGGTAATTATATGGAGCCGGATTTAAAGTGGGGAAAAAAGTATCTTGAAGCTTTGAAGCGTCAGATTTCTAAATAATATAGCTGATATGAAGGTTTCGGTTATAATTCCTGTTTTTAATGTTGAAAACTATATAAATAGATGTTTAGATAGTATACTGGCTCAAACTCTTATTGACATCGAAGTAATATGCATCGATGATTGTTCTACTGATAATTCTTATGAAATTGTAAAACAATATGCTGCAGAGGATATAAGATTGAAATGCTTTAGAAACGAACACAATATTGGTCAAGGACTAACGCGAAGCCGAGGTCTTGATATTGCGCAAGGAGAATATATTGCTTTTGTTGATAGTGACGACTGGATAGAACCAAATATGTATGAGTCTCTTTATGAAGTTACAAATGAAAAAAAATATGATCTGGTTTGTTGTAATTTGAGCTACGATTTTATGAATGGAGAGTCTAAATCTCCAAAAATGCCTAGTTTAGATTTAATTACCAGAGATTTTCTTCTTAAAGAAGCTATAGCTCCGACTCTTGATTATTTTTCTCCAAATTCTCCTTGTGATAAGATATATAGAAGAGAATTTATTAAAAATAATAACTTACGATTTTTAAGTGAAAGAGACTTATTATATGAAGATAAGTTTTTTAATATCGAATTTTTAGTTTCTGATCCGTCAATCTATTTTATCCCAAAAGTATTTTATCATTATATGGTAAGGAATGGTAGTACAATGGTTTCTTATCGCAAAAACTTATTACACAGATATTTTTTATTGGATGATAAAATTAAGAAGGTTTTAAAAGAAAATTTTTTATTAACTCCACAAATTATTCAACGAGTAGAATATAGTTTATTTGAACAAACATTTAATTTTTTATTAAATGCATTGGTTTACAATAATTCGTATAGAGGAAAAGTTCATGATTTTTATACTATTATTAGAGATAAAAGAATAAGTTTAAATGCAAAAAAATTTAAGAAAGAAGATATTCCAAAATCTACATCCTTAAAAAATAAAATAATCAAGTTTATTTGTTTCGTAATTATTAAATATTTTAACTAGAGGAATAAATATTATGATAGAACGAATTAAATTTACTCCTTATATCTTAGTTTTTATTGGGCTTTTTTTTGAGTCTATATTAGTTTTTTTATTAGCTCCGCATCATTTCGTATACTGGTTTAACTTATTTTGTGTTATACAGTTTTTGCTTAGTGTTTTTCTGTTTTTAAAAGCCAAGAAAAAGAAAAATTATTTTGACTTCGATATGATATTTATTGTAACATTTTTTTTTGTTATGTTTTTTTTTCCTGTATTCATGTACGAAAGCGATCCCACTCGTTTTTTTGCTTTTCAATATGAATATAATGAGGATGTAATTTCTAGAGCGACAGCACTTTCTTTACTTGGTATTGAATCTTATTTTTTAGGTAGCTTAACTTTCAGAAAAAAAGAACATGTAGATTTAAAATTACCTAAAAGGAAAATATATCATAATATTTTTGCACTTTGTTTTATATCAGCGCTTTCACTTTTATTGTTCGTTTTTTCTGGAGGATACGCAAAGTTAGCTGGAGCTTATTCAGGTGAGCAGGTGGAGGCTTCCGGAATGGCTTCTTATTTTTGGGCTTTTACTCCTGCATTTTTATTTTGTGCATTGATTTTCCAGTTTAATAACTTATATGTTATTGATAAAAATAAAATTCAAAAAAAAGCAATTAATAAATTATTGCTTATTTATACCTTATTTTTTATAGGCCTTATTATTTTGACGGGTAGTCGAACTTTTCCACTTCAAATAGTATTGATTTGTGGATCATTATATACTATTCTGTATAAGCCTATTAGTTTTGTGAGATTTGTGCCATTATTGATTTTGGGAATTTTGGGTTTATTTATTATAAATATAATAAGAGGAGGAGGCGATATTACAGGTATGGCTGATCTAGTAATAGATTTAGTTGTTTGTAATAGGAATACTTATGTGTCGGTCGATTATGTCGATATACATGGGATTACTTATGGAAAATCAATGTTATCAGTATTATTAGCGCCATTACCTTTTTTTCAAACGATTATTTTTTATGTTTTTAGTATTAGCCCATGGGAAGCTGCATCTTCACTAATTATTTCAAAAATTTCACTAGGTGAAGAAGGAGAATTAGGATTTGGTTCTAATATTATTGCAGACTTATATATGTCATTTGGAATGTTTGGGGTGATTTTTTTTATGTTTTTACTAGGAAGATATATCGCAAAACTTTTGTACTATTTAAAAAGCAACATCTATGCTTTGGTTGCTTATGCCGTAATGATGTCATATTCAGTTTTTATTGTGCGAGCAGAATTCTTCTTTTTTAGCAGATATTTAGTATGGAGCTTACTCATTGTTTTTTGTGTTAACATTTATAATAATAGCCGTAAAACAAATTTAGATCATGATAATAATTCATGAGGCTAGATAATAAATTTGGAAGTTTAATTTATTTTAAAAGTCTAATAAATTTCTTTCCAATAATTAACATAATAAAGTATAAAATTAAATGAAGCTAATATATTGTATTCATAGTACCTCAAATTCAGGAGGTATGGAACGTGTACTGTCGAATAAAGTAAATTATTTCAGCAATTTACCCGGATATGAAGTATATATTATAACTACTGGACAGAGAGAGAGGCCACATTTTTATGATATATCTCCAAAAGTTAAATGCATCGATTTAAAAATTAATTATTCAGAAACTATAACTGGAAACCCAATATCTCGACTTTTTAAATCATATATTAAATATTTTCACCATAAAAAAAGATTAAAAAAAGTATTGTTTGATTTGAAAGCTGATATTGTTGTTTCAATGTTTACCAATGATGTTAACTTTCTGTATGAAATTAAAGACGGATCAAAAAAAGTACTAGAAATTCATTTTAGTAGAGAGTTTAGACTTTTAGCAAATCGAAAAGGGATTACAAGATTGTTAGATTTATACATGACAAATTGTAACGATAAAATTGTAGCTAAATATGATCGTTTTGTAGTTCTAACGTTGGAAGATAAACATAGTTGGAAAAATCAAAAAAACATTTCAGTAATTTATAATTCTGTTACAGATAGTAATAATAATGCGACATCGTTACTAGATAATAAAAAAGTACTCGCAATTGGGCGTTTAACTTATCAAAAAAATTTAGAATTGTTGATTGAACTATGGGAGCAGATATCAAAAAAATATCCTGAATGGTGTTTGACTATTGTAGGTACTGGAGATTCAAAAGAACTGATTGAGAAGATTGATAAAATGAAATTAAACGATGTAATTAAACTTGTACCCTCAACATCGAAAATAAGTGATTATTACATAGATAGTTCTTTATATCTAATGACATCAAGATTTGAAGGTTTGCCAATGGTTCTATTGGAAGCTCAAAACTATGGTTTGCCAATCGTATCCTTTGATTGTAAATGCGGGCCTAAAGAAGTTATTACTGATGGTCAAGATGGTTATTTAATCCAAATGGGAGATAAAGAAGATTTTATTGCAAAGACAACAGATTTAATTGAAAATATTTCTTTACGAAAAGAATTCGGAAGAATTGCAAAAGAGAACTCTAAAAGATTTTCCGAAGAAATAATAATGAAACAGTGGATTTCATTATTTGAGGAATTAGTAAAATAGTAATAATGAAAATACTACTTGATAATATTATTTTTTCACTTCAAAAATCTGGTGGCGCTTCTGTTGTTTGGCAGCAACATTTACAAAGATTGCTTCTTGACAGTGATTTTGATTGTTCTTTTATTGAATTTGATACAGCAATAAATAATTTATTTCGAAAAGAATTACAAATTGATGTAGATTTAATTAGAAACGAAAGTTCTCGTTTTTTAGCTTTGAAGAGATATCTTAATTTAGAAAGTAAGAATACTGATAAACATTTATTTCATTCGTCTCATTATAGGTTACAAAAAGCAAAAAATGTAGTAAATGTAACTACTGTTCATGATTTTACTTATGAATATTATAGAGCAGGAATTAGACAAAAGGTACATTCATGGCAAAAGTATAATGCCATAAATGGATCGAATGGTGTTATTTGTATTTCAAACAGTACAAAAAATGATTTGATTAAATTTTTGCCAAATTTTGATGTAAATAAAATTCGTGTAATTTACAATGGAGTTGATGAAGCTTTCAGACCATTAGACTCAAATTTTAAGACGAATAATATTCTCCCATTTGAAGAAAAAAGTTATGCAATTTATGTAGGAGATCGTAAATCATCACATAAGAATTTTAATACAGCAGTTGAAGCTTGTTCTCTAACAAAAACTCCATTACTAATGATAGGAGGAGGGGATTTAGATGAAGATGAGATTTTTTATTTGAATTTAAAATTAGGAGATCAAAACTTCAAATGCATAACAGGAGTTAGCACTGAAAATTTGAATTATTATTATAATAACGCTAAATTATTACTTTATCCTTCATTATATGAAGGCTTTGGAATCCCGGTAGTAGAAGCACAAAAAGCGGGTTGTCCTGTTGTAGCAATTAATATATCATCGATTCCTGAGGTAATGGGAAATATGTATTTAGCGTTGAATGAGTCAAATGCAGCTATAATGGCTGAAAGAATCAAGGAACTATCATTAAACAATAATCTCCGTGAAGAATCTATTGAGGTGGGATTCGAAAAGGCAAATCAGTTCAGTTGGCAAAAAACTTATGATGAGACAAAAGAATTTTATAAAGACTTATTATGATTAGGAGATATGGAATTTTAGGGCTCTCAAAATTAGCAGTATCACTAATTTATACTAAATTATTTTTTAGAAATGCCAAATTGATACGTCTACCATTTGATATTAGAAACAAACGTTTTATAGAGATTGGAAAAGGTTTTACAACAGGTTTTGGCTGTAGAGTAGAAGCCTATCCTGAAACTAAAAATAAGGTTTTGTTTATTGGCGAGAATGTTCAAATGAATGATTATGTGCATATTACTGCTATGGAAAATGTTACTATAGGTAATAATGTGCTTATGGCAAGTAAAATTTATATTTCAGATTGTTCACATGGAAGTTATTCAGGAGACAATAATGATAGTCACCCTGATTTGACACCAGTAGAAAGATCTTTGTTTTCTAAACCGGTAAGTATTGAAGACAATGTATGGCTTGGAGAATTTGTTTCCATTTTGCCAGGAGTCACAATTGGTAAAGGCACAATTGTAGGAGCAAATTCTGTGGTTTCCAAAAGTTTACCAAATTATGTAATTGCAGTAGGTTCGCCTGCGAAACCAATTAAGAAATTTAATTTTGAAATTAATAAATGGGAAAAAATATAACAATGAAAAATATATTAATAACAGGAGGAGCGGGATTTATTGGAACAAACCTTGCTCTTAAATTAATAGAAAAAGGATACACAATTACAGTTTTGGATAATCTTTCAAAACAAATTCACGGTGATAATCCAGAATTGACATCACCATTGTATAAAAGTATAAAGGATAAGGTTAAATTTATTGAAGGAACGGTTACCTCTAGAAGTGATTGGGAAAAAGCGCTTCAAAATCAAAATATTGTAGTTCATTTTGCCGCAGAAACAGGAACTGGACAATCCATGTATTGTATAGAAAAATATACTGAAGTTAATATTCAAGGCACGGCAATTATGCTAGATATATTAGCTAATAATGAAAATTCTGTTCACAAAATTGTAATTGCTTCTTCACGTTCTATCTATGGTGAAGGAAAATACAAGCATAAAGAATTAGGGATAGTATATCCTTCTCATAGAAAAGAAAGTGATATGCTTGCGGGGAATTTTGAATTAACTTATAATGATAATCAAGTTCTTGAATTACTTGCAACTGATGAAGAATCGAAGATTCATCCATCTTCAGTTTATGGTATTACAAAACAAAATCAAGAGCAAATGATTATGACTGTTTGTCCAACAATAGGTATTGCGCCAGTTGGTTTTAGATACCAAAACGTTTATGGTCCTGGACAATCATTATCTAATCCATATACAGGAATTTTATCCATATTTTCTACACAAATTAGAAATAATAATCCGATTCAGATTTTTGAGGATGGTAAAGAGACGAGAGATTTTGTTTTTATAGATGATGTTGTAGATGCAACAATTCTTGGAATTGAAAAAGAAGAAGCAAATGGACATGTTTTTAATGTAGGAACAGGTGTAGCAACAGACGTTCTTGAAGTAGCAAATTCATTAATAAAGGCATACAATATTAATGTTCCGGTAACAGTTACAGGAAGATTTAGATTAGGTGATATACGCCATAATTATGCTGATTTAACAAAAATTAAAAAGCGTTTAGGCTTTGAACCTAAAGTATACTTTAAAGAAGGAATTCAGAGATTCTCTGCTTGGGTATTAGAGCAAGAAATTCAAGAAGACAAATTAAGTAAATCGCTTGAAGAAATGAAAAAGAAAGGCCTTTTGAAATGATAATTGAAGAAGTTCTTAAAAATAAAAACGTATTGTTTTTTTCTGTTCAAACTTTTAACCTAGAGAGAGAAATTGCCAAAAAGTTAGATCAATTAGGCGCAAATGTTGATTATTACGATGAAAGACCTTCGAATAATAATTTTACGAAAGGAATTATTAGACTTAAAAAGGATCTGCTCCAGACAAGAATAAACAAATATTATAATGAAATATTAATTGAGATAGGTAAAAAAGAATATAATTATTTGTTTGTAAACAAAGGAGAAGTAGTTCCTGAGTTTTTTTTAGCTAAATTTCAAATAATGCATCCTAATTGTCAATGCATTTTTTATACTTGGGATTCTTTTGCTAATAATAAAAATGCTTTAAGTATTTTGAAATATTTTCATAAAAAGTTTTCTTTTGATTCTGATGATGCAGTAAAATATGGTTTAGAGTTTAGACCACTTTTTTACTTAGATTTTTATAAGGACATTAATTCAATTTCAAAATCTGAAATAAAAAACGATTTACTTTTTTTAGGAACTGCTCATTCTGACAGATATAAAATAAGTAGTAAGATTGTCAGTTGGTGTGATAAGAATAAACTTAAATCATTCTGTTATTACTACATGCAAGGAAGATTAGTTTATTTTTATAAAAAGATATTTGATGAAACATTTAAAGAATTTGATTACAAAAAGTTAACTTTTGAAAGTTTAAAAGCAGAAGATTTATTTCAACTATATCAAAATTCCAAAGTTATTTTAGATATCAATCATCCTGGGCAAAAAGGTCTTACCATGCGTACTTTTGAAACTATCGGTGCTAAAAGAAAAATGGTTACAACCAATAGAGAAGTTCAAAAATATGCATTTTACAATCCTGACAATATTTTAATAATAAATAGAGAAAATATTGAATTAAATAAAGAATTTTTTGAGTCTGATTACATTGAAATTGATGAGGATTTATACAAAAGAATGTCATTAAAAGGATGGCTGTCTTGTTTGTTTATGAGTAGTGAACCAAATATTTGGATAAAAGGAATTAAATAATGCAATACACAATACTAGGAATAATTTTAATGATTTTGATGTTACTTTATTTTAAAGTGGCTGATCGTTATAATATTATTGACAAACCCAATCAAAGAAGTTCACATACAGAAATTACCTTAAGAGGCGGCGGAATCATTTTTTGGTTTGCTGCTCTAATTTATTTTTTTCAAAATATTCAGACGAATTATTTTTTCTTTACCGGGATTACTTTGGTTAGTTTAGTGAGTTTTTGGGATGATATTCAGAGTTTGTCTAACAAAATTAGGATTTCAATTCACTTTTTATCCATTACCTTGATTTTTTATGATTTAGGAGTATTTAACCTGATGCCTTTTTATGGAGTTGCAATTGCATATATCCTGGCAATAGGATTGATAAATGCTTATAACTTTATGGACGGGATTAATGGTATCACAGGATTGTATACTTTGGTTGTTATGGGAGCATTACTGTACGTTAATAAAAATATTCAATTTTTCTTTGACGCTGTTTTTATAAAGTATGCGATGATCGCCAGTTTAGTTTTCTTGTTTTTTAACTATAGAAAAAAGGCAAAATGTTTTGCCGGGGATATTGGCAGTATCGCTATTGCTTTTTGGGTTATTTATTTAATTTTGAAATTGATATTAGTAACCAATTCTCTTGCATGGCTGTTGTTCTTAGCGATCTATGGTGTTGATGCCATTTGCACAATCATTCATCGATTGTACTTAAAACAAAATATTTTTGAAGCGCATCGTCTTCATTTGTATCAGGTTCTAAGTAATGAATATAAAATGCAACACCGTTTGGTCTCTTTATACTACGCAATCGCTCAAAGTGCAGTTTCAGCTTTAGTTATCTTTTTATATCAAAATGTTAATGATATAGTACTATTTGTAATTGTGATATCACCATTACTTTTATTATATACCCTTAAGTTTTATTTGTTAAATAAAAGCGATTTAAAATTAAAGGCATGATTCCAAAAATAATTCAGGGAGGGAATTTTTCAGATCATCGCGGAACTATTTCGTATGTTAATGATTTTAAGTTTACGGATATCGAGAGATTTTACATCATTAGTAATTCTGAAGGAAATCCTACTCGTGCCTGGCAAGGACATAAATTAGATACCAAAAACTTTTATTGTTTAACAGGTTCTTTCAATATTCATTTTATAAAAATTGATAATTGGGAAAATCCCTCGAAAGAATTAACAGTAGAAACTATTTTTGTTTCTGCTAATGACAGTAAGATAGTTCATATTCCAGCGGGTTATGCGAATGCTATAGAATCTTTAGAAAAAGATTCAAAACTAATTTCTTTTTCAACATTGCCGCTAGCAAATGTTGGTGATGATGATATTCGTTATCCTTCAGATTATTGGAAAATTAATGGATAATAAACGAATTTATTTATCCTTATCTGAACAAAGCGGTTTTGAACAAGAGTATGTTCAAAAGGCTTTACAAACCAATTGGATCACTTCCGGAGGGCCAAATGTTGACGAATTTGAAAGTGTTTTAGAAAATTATCTAGATGAAAAATCATTTGTATCGGCACTCAATTCAGGTACATCAGCTATTCATTTAGCATTGGTTTTGTTAGGAGTGAAGGAAGGAGATGAGATTATTTGTCAAAGTATGACTTTTTCGGCTTCGGCCAATCCAATTCTGTATCAGGGAGCCATCCCAATTTTTGTAGATAGCGAATTAGACACCTGGAATATTTGTCCTGAATATTTAGAAGCTGCAATTAAGGATAGAATTATAAAAGGCAAAAAGCCAAAAGCAATTATAGCAGTACATCTTTATGGAAATCCATATAAAGTGGATGAAATTCATGCTATTGCTGATAAGTATGATATTCCAATTATTGAAGATAGTGCCGAAGCTTTAGGAAGTTCTTATAAAGGGAAAAAATGCGGTACTTTTGGCGATTTTGGAGTTTTTTCATTCAATGGAAATAAAATAATTACAACATCAAGTGGAGGCGCTTTAATAACTAATTCAAAAGAATTAAAAGAGAAAGCTATTTTTTATGCAACCCAATCTAAAGATTATGCTGTGCATTACCAACATAGTCAGATAGGCTATAATTACCGAATGAGTAATATTTGTGCAGGAGTGGGATTGGGACAGATGAAAATTTTAGATAAAAATATAGATTCCAGAAGAAAGATAAATAGTTTTTATAAGGAGATATTTAGGGATATTGAAGGAGTGGAAGTTTTTGAGCATATTAATGAAAATTATTTTTCGAACTATTGGTTAAGTACTATTGTGGTTGAATCTCATAAAAATAGAAATAAAGAAAGTTTGAGACTTGCACTTGAAAATGCAGATATAGAAAGTCGCCCACTTTGGAAACCCATGCATTTACAGCCAATTTTCGAAAAATACCCCTATTACGGTAATAAAATTGCCGAAAATTTATTTAAAAAAGGATTATGTTTACCCTCGGGATCAAATTTGTCAATAGAAGATAAAAAGAGAATTAGAGAAGTTATAGTTGACTTCTTTAAAAAAATAAATAAGAATTGATTTTAATATGAAAATTGAAGAGACGTTTATAAAAGATTTAGTAGTTGTAGAACCAACTGTTTTTGGAGATGAAAGAGGTTATTTTTTTGAATCTTATAGTAAAACTAAATTTGAAGATTTAGGTATTACTATTGATTTTGTTCAGGACAATCAATCTTTTTCTAAAAAAGGAACTTTAAGAGGTTTGCATTACCAAAATCCACCATTTGCACAAACAAAATTAGTTCGTGTTTTGGAAGGTGAAATTATTGATGTAGCTGTAGATTTAAGAAAAGATTCTCCTACTTACGGAAAAGCATTTAGTGTTCTATTATCAGCTGAAAATAAAAAGCAATTACTGGTTCCTCAGGGATTTGCTCATGGTTTTTCGGTAGTTAGCGAAACAGCATCTGTAATGTATAAATGTGATCAATTTTATAATAAAGCTTCTGAAGGTGGAATTAAATTTGACGATCCATCTTTAAATATTGATTGGGGAATGGATTTAAAAGATGCAATTGTTTCTGAAAAAGATCAAATACTTCCTTTTATTGATAATTGTAATAGTTTATTTTAATGAAGAAGATTCTCGTAACTGGAGCAAATGGACAATTAGGTTCTGAATTAGCTGTTTTATCATCAAATTATCCTCAATATCAATGGGTTTTCGCTGATAGGACTCAAATCACTTTAGATGATTTAGAACTTCTTGAAATTCAACTCAATCAAATTCAACCTGATGTAATATTTAATTGTGGTGCCTATACAGCAGTTGATAAAGCAGAAGCTGAAAAAGAACTGGCTTTTACCATAAATGATAGAGCAGTAGAATTAATTGCAAAATATACTCAAGAGAATAATGTGAAACTAGTCCATATTTCTACAGATTATGTTTTTGATGGAACTTCTTCAATCGCCCTAAATGAAAACGAGGAGACTAATCCTGTGAATGTTTATGGAGCTAGTAAAAGAGCCGGGGAAATTGCTTGTTTGAAAGAAAATCCAAATTCAATTATTATAAGAACATCCTGGGTATACAGTAAATTTGGAAATAATTTTGTAAAAACGATGCAACGATTAATGCAGGAAAGAGATGCTATTAACGTGGTAAACGATCAAATAGGCTCTCCAACGTATGCAGCTGATTTGGCTCAGGCCATGATTCATATTTTCGAATTTCCGGAATGGATTCCTGGTATTTATAATTATTCGAATGAAGGTGAAATAAGTTGGTATGAATTTGCGTTGAGCATAAAGCAATTTGGAGGATACAGTTGTAATGTTGGCGGGATATCATCGGAATTCTATCCAACTCCTGCAAAACGCCCTGAATTTTCATTATTAGATAAGAAAAAAATTAAAACCATTTATAATCTGGATATTCCAAATTATAAAGAGAGTTTAAAAAAAATGTTTGTGTAAGTAAAAATGATTTTAAGATTTAATTTTAGCATTTCAGTAATTAAGAAATCTATAATTTAAATCTAAAGTCTAAAATCAAAATATATGAAAGGAATTATTTTAGCGGGAGGTTCTGGTACGCGTTTACATCCATTGACACTTGCGATGAGCAAACAAATGATGCCGGTATATGATAAACCAATGATTTATTATCCATTGTCTACTTTAATGATGTCTGGTATCAGTGAAATATTGATTATTTCTACTCCACATGATTTACCTAATTTCAAAAAACTGTTAGGAGATGGCTCTAGTTTAGGTTGTAAATTTAGTTATGCAGAACAGGCGATTCCTAACGGTTTAGCTCAGGCTTTTGTAATTGGAGAAGAATTTATTGGTAATGATGATGTAGCATTGATACTAGGAGATAATATCTTTTTTGGATCTAATATGCAGGAACTTTTAAAATCAAATACAAAACCAAACGGTGGTGTTGTTTTTGCTTATCATGTTTCAGATCCGGAACGATATGGAGTAGTGGAATTTGATGAAAATTTTAAAGCAATTTCTATCGAAGAAAAACCTGAAGAACCAAAATCTAGTTTTGCAGTTCCGGGATTATATTTCTACGATAACTCTGTTGTAGAGATTGCCAAAAATATAAAACCAAGCGCTCGCGGTGAATATGAAATCACTGATGTTAATAAAGTGTATTTAGAAAGAGAGGCTTTAAAAGTTGGTATTTTAAGTAGAGGTACAGCCTGGCTGGATACTGGAACTTTTAATAGTTTAATGCAGGCAGGACAATTTGTTCAGGTTCTTGAAGAAAGGCAAGGATTAAAGGTGGGCTGTATTGAAGAAATTGCATGGAGACAAGGATTTATAAATGATGCGCAGCTTGAAGAACTAGCTTTACCTTTAGTAAAATCCGGATATGGTACTTATTTGATAGAATTTTTAAAACAAAAGAAAAAAGGTGTTAAAATCTAATTTGCATCAGGAAATAATTTTTTAAAAACTTTAATTTGTATTTTTGTAAGACAGACAAAGTTTACAAAATTAAACTATACCCAATTGGATACAGACAAACAAACCAAAATAGCCTCTTTATTGCATAATTTTCTCTCACCAAGAAATCTAAGAAGCAGTATTAATAATCTTAGCTATTTGCCTAGATGGATCATTATTGCTATAGATGTAATGGTGTTGATTTTTTCATTCACATTTACTTATATGTTGTTTGAAGGGACGGCATTGGGCTATATTATTACCTCACATCAGTTTTATTTTGTCTCAAGTTTAATTGTTATCAATGTATTTTTCTTTTGGCTGTTTAGAACATATTCGGGGATTATTAGACACTCATCTTATATAGATGCTATTAAACTGCTGTTTTCTCAAATGTCAGTTTTGGTGTTTTTTTTATTTTTCAATTTAGTTTTTGAATTGTATACCGGACATAAAGCTTTTTTAAATACGGCACTTTTTATAAATTTGGTTTTATCATTTTGTGGTTTATTTCTATACCGTGTTGTTGTAAAACAAACTTTCGAATTGTATTTTTCTGAAAAAACCAATTCTAAGTTGATTAGAACGGTAATTTATGGAACTGATGCTAATGCTATATCGGTTGCAAATGCATTAAAATTCGAAACACCTTCAAGATTTAAAATTGTGGGTTTTGTTGATAAAAACAATCAGAATGCATCGAAACGAATGTTAGATTTACCAATTCTGATTTTAAGAAAAAAATTACCTGCTTTAATGCGTTCTGTAGCTGCAGAAGGTGTAATTATAGCGGATAAAAGTTTATCTAAAGAAGAACAATTGATTATAGTAGATCAGTGTTTAGAATTCAATTACAGAGTATATACTGTACCATTAATTTCGGATTGGGAAAATCAAAAAGAAATTTCCCAAAAAGTTAAAAACATTCAGATTGAAGATTTACTTGAAAGAAAACCTATAGTTTTGGATAGTAAATCTATTTCTAAACAATTAAAAGACAAAACAGTTCTTATTACCGGAGCTGCCGGATCAATAGGGAGCGAAATAGTTAGGCAGGTTTTAGGATTTAATCCTAAGGTGGTTATTATTTTAGATCACGCTGAAACACCTCTTCATAATTTATGTTTAGAAACTCTTTCTTTAGGATCACAGGCCAAAATTGTAGCAGTAATTGCAGATGTTAGAAGTAAAAAAGCTTTAGAAAAAGTTTTTAAAAATTATAGTCCACATGTTGTTTTTCATGCGGCAGCTTACAAACATGTTCCTTTGATGGAGGAAAACCCATCCCAAGCTATTCAGACGAATATTAAAGGAACTAAGAATCTTGCAGATTTATCTTGTAAATATCGCGTGAAGAAGTTTGTTATGGTATCTACTGATAAGGCAGTAAATCCTAGTAATGTTATGGGAGCCAGTAAACGAATAGCAGAGAAATATGTGCAATCTTTATTTTTGAAAAATCAAAAAGAAAGTGTTGAGGGAGCAACAAAGTTTATTACAACCCGTTTTGGAAATGTTTTAGGCTCAAACGGATCTGTTGTACCTTTGTTTACAAAACAAATTGCGGAGGGTGGTCCTGTTACCATTACGCATCAGGATATTATTCGTTATTTTATGACGATTCCCGAGGCATGTCAGTTAGTGTTAGAAGCCGGTGCTATGGGTAACGGAGGGGAGATTTATATTTTTGATATGGGTAAACCCGTAAAAATAATCGATCTTGCTAAAAAAATGATTAAGTTGGCAGGATTTATTCCGGATAAAGAAATCAAGATTAAAATTGTTGGTTTAAGACCCGGTGAAAAATTGTATGAAGAATTATTAAATGATACTTCTAAGACTTTACCAACCTACCATAACAAAATTATGATTGCTCAGGAAATACAAGACGAGTATGAAAATTTACACATTGAAATCGACGAGCTGATAGGTATTGCTGATTTTTATGATAATGATGATATTGTTACTAAAATGAAGAAAATTGTCCCTGAATTTAAAAGTATGAATTCTGCTTTTGAAGTTTTAGATAAGTAGTTTCTTATGATAAGTTGAATTTAGGATTCAAATGATATTAAAAAGGTGTTTTTTTATAAAACGCCTTTTTGCTTTTATAATAATTTATAAGCGAATAAAAATCTTGTTAATTAAATAAGTCTTGCTTTTTAAGAACTATTTCGGTTAATTAGTTTAAAATAAAATGAACGACAACAATACCCCAAATGATTGGTTGTTTGAAATAACACCTAAAAATAAATTCTTTTCCCTAAACCTTAAAGAAGTTTGGCAATATAGAGATTTGCTATTGCTTTTTGTAAAACGTGATGTTATTACCGTTTACAAACAAACTGTTTTAGGCCCTCTTTGGTATTTAATTCAGCCTTTATTTACTTCCTTAACATTTACAATAATTTTCAATAACGTTGCCGGTATTGATACAGGTACTGTTCCTCCATTTTTATTTAATTTGGCTGGAATAACCGTATGGAATTATTTTACAGCATGCTTAACGGGCACTTCAGACACGTTTAAAGCGAATGCTGCCATATTTGGAAAAGTATATTTTCCCAGAATAATTACTCCTTTATCTGTTGTAATTTCGAATCTTGTAAAATTCGGAATTCAGTTTCTTATTTTTATCGGATTCTATATTTTCTATTATTTTCAAGGAGCAAATTTGGGGTTAAATGGCCTGATTTTATTTTTTCCTGTCTTAATTATTATCATGGGGATTTTAGGTTTGGGATTAGGAATGCTTATTTCGGCAATGGTCACAAAATACCGTGATTTTAGTCACTTAATTAGTTTTGGGATACAGTTATTAATGTATTTATCTGCAGTAATGTATCCTATGAGTTTGATTAAAGATAAATTGCCTGGCTATGGCTGGCTAGTAGAGTATAATCCATTAGCATATATAATAGAAACAGCTCGCTATATGCTTTTAAATGTGGGAGAAGTTTCGGTTTTAGGATTATTGTATACTTTGGCTGTTACTATTGCAGTATTTTTTATAGGACTTTTGGTTTTCAACAAAACCGAAAAAAGTTTTATAGATACTGTTTAGAATTGAATATTAAAAACTGTTTACTTCATTTACTATTTTAGATTTACAATTGAAAAAAGATATAATATTAAAAGCCGAAAATATCTCTAAACAATATCGTTTAGGGCAAGTAGGTACCGGAACTCTCAGTCATGATATCAATCGGTGGTGGCACAAGATTCGAGGAAAAGAAAATCCGTATTTAAAAATAGGAGATGTAAATGATCGTTCAATCAAAGGAACTTCTGATTATGTTTGGGCTTTACAAGACATTAATTTCGAAGTTGAAAGAGGGGAAGTCTTAGGAATCATTGGTAAAAATGGAGCAGGAAAATCAACACTTTTAAAAATACTATCAAAAGTTACAGCTCCAACTACGGGAAGAATAAAGTCTCGCGGACGTATTGCATCGCTTCTAGAAGTAGGAACAGGGTTTAATGGTGAGATGACAGGAAGAGAAAATATTTTCTTAAACGGGGCAATTCTAGGAATGACTAAAAAAGAAATATCTTCAAAACTTGACGAAATTATTGAATTTTCAGGTTGCGAGCGTTATATAGATACTCCTGTAAAAAGATACAGTTCTGGAATGACTGTTCGTTTGGCATTTGCCGTAGCAGCATTTTTAGAACCTGAAATACTTGTTATTGATGAGGTTTTGGCTGTTGGTGATGCAGAATTTCAGAAGAAAGCTATTGGAAAAATGCAGGATATTTCTCGTGAAGGCGGTAGGACTGTTTTATTTGTAAGTCATAATATGGCGGCAGTTCAGGCACTTTGTACAAAAGGAATTGTACTTCAGAACGGAAGAGTACAATTTGAAGGAAATACAGAAGAGGCGATACAGTTTTACTTAAAAGGAAGTGCTGAAGAGTTTGTTATTGCAGATATTACTGATCGAAAAGGAACGGGAATAATGAAATTGCGTAATATATCAACCTTTGGTATTTCAAAAGGAATTATGCCACAAATAGGTAAGAAATTTGTAATGGAATTTGAATTTGATAATCCGCAAAATATAGATAGTGATCGAATAAAATTTGATTTTCGAATTGATGATTATGCGGGACAAAGAATCGTTTGGTTGAGTACTACGGTTGTTAAACAAGGAACCAAAGGAAATGGGAAAATCATTCGATTTGAAATTGAGAAGTTAAATTTGAACAAAGGAACTTATTATGTAACGACACATTTAGCAGTAGATCAAGAATTGAGTGATTGGATACAGCATGTTTTTAGTTTTGATGTGACAGAAGGAGATTATTACGGAACAGGAAAGCAAGTTTCACCGATGCAGAGTAAGATATTAATGGACTATAATGTTGTATTTGTATGATAAAAAGGATCAAGGAAGTAATAAAACAGAATAAGGAAAGGCAAAAGAAAATTATTGCGCAAAATGAAGAATTGTTATGGGCTAACGTTTTTCATGACAGCATAAGAGGTAAAAAAGCAATTGAAGATCTGCCATTGAATATTGGCCGTTGGGCAGGTAATTACTCTTTTTTTTATGTTTTAAATAGAATCTTGAATGATTATCAACCAAAGCGAATTCTTGAGTTTGGTTTAGGAGAATCTTCAAAATTCGTTTCTGTTTACTTAGATAATTATTTAATTAATTCCGAACATTTAATTATTGAGCAAGATGATAATTGGAGAATAACTTTTGAAAATAAATTTATCTTATCGTTAAGATCATTGATTAAAGTATTGCCCTTAATTAAAAAGAAATATAAAGAATGCGATTTTAATGGATATGAAAATATTGAGAATACCATTACTTCAGCTTTTGATTTGTATCTTATTGATGGTCCATTCGGAAGCTCAAATTATTCTAGATTTGATATTTTTACTTTGGTTCAAAAACTAAGTAATAAAGATGAATTTATCATTTTAATTGATGATTATGATCGACATGGAGAGAAGCAGACGGTGAATGAACTGTTAAAAATGTTCAAAAACAAAGAAATGAATGTTTTTACAGCAACTTATACAGGAATGAAAGATGTTATTGTTATAGGAACTGAAAAGTATAAATATATAACAAGTTTATAATATCGTATGAATGAGCCACTTGTTTCAATAATAATTCCTACGTTCAATCGAGCTCATGTAATTACAGAAACGCTCGATAGTATATTGGCACAAACTTACCAAAATTGGGAGTGCATTATTGTTGACGATGCAAGTACTGATAACACAGATGATGTAGTAGCAGAATATGTAAATAAGGATAAACGATTTAAATATTATCACCGGCCGAAAGAACGACTAAAAGGGGGTAATGCAGCTAGAAATTATGGTTTTGAAGTTAGTAGAGGAGAATACATCCAATGGTTTGATAGTGACGATTTAATGCATCTTAATAAGATTGAAATTAAAATTGAAAAACTGCTTTCCACAAATGTAGATTTTGTTATTTCAAAAACTCAAAATTTTGAGAAAAATGGATTTCAATCCCCTTATAAATATAGCGTTGAAGAAAATGGTTTTAATTTATTTTTATTTTTAATCCGACACATTCATTGGTATACTTATGATTGTTTGCTTAAAAGATCCTTAGCCTCCCAAACCAATTATTTTGAAAAAATGAAATCATGGCAAGATTATTATTATTTCGCTAAAATGCTTAGCTTTTCTACTAACGGTGTTTTTATAGATAAAGTTTTAACGTTTAGGCGGATCCATGAAAATTCGATCCAGGATAGTTTGAATAAATCGAATATTGAGTTTCATAAAAATTTATTATTTGCAAAGTTCCATACCTACAAAGATCTAAAGCATAACCTAGAGTTACATCAACAAAGAAAATATTTTAAAGGTTGCATTACGCATTCTTTCTATTTAATGAAATGGAAGTTTTTTTCAAATTTACTTCCACAAATTGTTAGAGAAACCTTTCTGTTGTACAAAACAAGAAGTGCAATATCACTAATTATAGGATATCTCGTTGTTTACACTACAGGGAAGGGAGAAAAATTGGTAAATCAAATTAAATAAGGTTTTTGTCTATCCAGTCTAAGATTTTTTCATCAGTTTCAATATCAAATTTTCTGGCAAATAAGTTCGTCTTTGACTGCTCTTTTAATTCATTTTGATCTTTAGTAGTATTTGTGAATGTTAATGGAAGCGGAACGTTTTTTCTTGTCCAGTTTACATGAGTAATACTAGGGGTTACAATTATATTGTCTGTGTTTTCTTTTAGATTCATAATGATACTTTGAAAAAAAATTTCATCAGGTAAAAGTGTATCTTCATGGTACTTTAAATAATATGGGTTTTCATCAATAAAATTAATTATTAGTCTAACAGTTTCTATAGGTAAAGACCACCATTGGCTTCCTCCAAAAGGTTTAATTTTCGAAGGATGTTTTCTTCTATAAAATAACTTCTTCAAAAAAAGAGATTTATTCGATTTAATTATTTTCTTTATTTTTTGTAGTGTTACTTTTTTGTAGAAGGATAAATCTAACAAAGATGGGATTTGAATAAAATCCATACGTTTGTTTGACATATTTATTTTATAAAGCTCTAATCTATCCATTCCGTGTTTTGGCCCCCAGCCCTGTACAGTTGGAATTTGAAAAGTAGATATAAAATTCAGACCATAGTTATTTTTTAAGAATTTATTTATTTCATCATTATTTTTCAAAGGATAGGTTTGTCCGCTTAATAAAACACAATATCCAAAATTACTTTTTTTAATTATAAGTCTTAATGCGTTTATGGTTGCTTTGACAATACCAATATCACCCCAAATACCAAATTCTCGATATTTATCGGGTAAGAAGTATACATTATTCATATATGAAAGAGATTGAATAAAAGGATCGATATCGGCACTTTTGTCAATATGGATATAAAAAAAACAGTTACTAGAAGATAGTTGGTTTATTAATCGTTTTACTTGTTGAGGATTTTTATGTGCAAGAATAATATAATTGATTTCCATTTTATTTTTTTTAATTGCAAACTTTGCAATAGGGGTATAATTGTATAGATTTGGCATTATTTTGCCAGATAGATTTTAAATCGAAAAGTAAATGTACAACAGTATTTTTAAATTACATTTTAGTACTAATGAAAAATTATTTCTTGAAAGAAGTTAAAAAAGAACCAAAATGAATGACTTAGATAGGGAATTGGTAAGCATTGTACTTCCTGTTTATAATGGTGAAAAATATATTTCGTTATCAATTGAGAGCTGTTTAAAGCAGACTCATAAAAATATTGAGTTGATAATTGTTAATGATTGTTCAACAGATGGTACATTATCTATTATAAATAAATATGCCCAAAGGGATGATAGGATTAAAATTATAAATAATGTTGAGAATAGGAAGTTGCCAACTAGTTTAAATATTGGTCATAATGAGGCTACAGGAAAATTCATCACATGGACAAGCGATGATAATTTTTATGAACTTAATGCCGTTGAGAAACTTTTAAAAGCATTGGCAGAAAATAAAGCAGATATCGTGTACAGCGATATCTATTTAATAAATGAATTTGATGATAGAGTAAAAGAAGTTAAATTATTAGCATTTGAGAATATAGTTTTTGGTAATGTCATAGGATCCTGCTTTTTATATAAAAAAGAAGTTTTTGAGAAGAACAAAGGATATAATGAAGAGTTCTTTTTGATAGAAGATTATGATTTTTGGTTGCGTGCTGTTTTGCATAGTAAATATTTTAAACTAAATCAGTTTTTATATAATTATAGAATGCATGAGAATAGTTTAACGAATCAGATTAGTACAGTTAGTGACAAACAAATTCTTTGGCAGAAAAATATAGGAAAAATGTATCTTAAATTTTCAGAAAGTTTTTTAGATGATAATTTCGAAGCATTTTCACAGTTGCAAATTAAAATATTAAGCTGCCAAAAATTGAAGTTTGATTGGATTATTCAAAATTATAGCACTATTAAAACATTTCAAAAAAACATTTCAAGTAATAAAAATTTCCCAAATAAAAAGACAACTGGAAAAGTTTTTTTGAATCAGATGATTTTAATAATGACAAGAAACTTTGATTCTGAAAAATGTTGGTTTTATTGTTTTTTTATTTTTAAAAGATATTTTTATTACTTAGATAAGAATAGTACAAAAACCTTAATTAAGTATTCATTTTTTAAATGAGAAAAAAAGTTACAATAATTATGGCTACTTACAACAGGAGTCATTTTATTCTGGAAACTTTATCTTCAATTCGCAATCAAACTTATTCAGAATGGGAATGTTTAATTATTGATGATGGAGGAACTGACAATACATTAGAAGTAATCAGTCCGGTTTTAGATACAGATTTTCGTTTTAAATTTTTTAAACGTCACGATACTTATAAAAAAGGATTGCCAGGCTGTCGTAATTATGGTATCGATTTGGCGAAAGGAGATTATGTTATATTTTTTGACGATGATGATATTGTACATCCTCAAAACTTAGAATTATGTGTTGCGGAATTAGATAAAAATAAAGCTTCATTTTGTAGATATCAGAGAGAAGTTTTTTTTAATGAATTCGATTATAATTTTGATTATTCTAAAAAATACACATCATTTAAAATCGATGTTAATGATGTGGGAAGAATATTAAATAATAATTTACCATTTAATTCTTGTGCAATAATGTGGAAGAGAGAATGTTTTGTCGAGAATCGTTTTGTCGAACATTTGATGTTTGCCGAAGAATGGGAATTGTATTCCAGAATTGTATCTACAGGAATAGAAGGCATTTCAATAAATAAATGTTTGTTTTATGGAAGAAAACATTCGAATTCAAATACCGGAGAGTTTTATGCTCATAATCCAATTAGAAGAGCTTCACAGGTTGATGCGGTTGTTTTGGTTGTTCAGAACCTAAAAGAAAAACAATTGCTTTCAGCTTCATTAATTCAGTATTTTATTACGTTTTCTATTGGTTATAAAGAATTTGATTTGTTTAGTAAAATACTAAATGTTTTGGATTTAAGTATTTTTAAAAGTTTAAAATGGAGTCTTTATTATAGATCATATCCTTTTCGACAGCCTATTTATAAGATAAAAAAAAGATTGAAAAAATGAAAATTCTACTTTGTTTTGGGACACGCCCTGAAGCTATAAAAATGGCAACACTTTACCACGAATTGCAACGCAGTAATATTGAAGTGAAAGTATGTGTTACAGCACAACACCGACAAATGTTAGATCAGGTTTTGGATTTCTTTGAAATAGTTCCGGATTATGATCTCGATATAATGCAGTCAAATCAAAGTTTGAATGGGTTAAGTGCCAAAATCCTTTTTGAAATAGATGAAGTATTAAAAGTAGAGAAGCCTGATTTAGTTTTAGTGCACGGAGATACTACTACATCATCAATGGTAGCTTTGGCTGCATTTCATTTAGGGATAAAAGTAGGACATGTTGAAGCTGGATTACGTACTTATAATAAAAAAGCACCTTTTCCTGAAGAAATTAACAGGCAATTAACGGCTAGGCTAGTAGATGTTCATTTTACACCAACAACTGAGGCGACACAAAATTTATTGAGAGAAGGGATTCTTCAAAAAGATATAATAGAAACAGGTAATACTGTTATTGATACTTTATTGTGGACAATAGATAAAATATCGAAGGTAGATTATTATCATCCTGAAATAGAAAAATTGAAAAGGGAAATTCCAAGTGAAAAAAAAGTGATTTTGGTAACAGGGCATCGTAGAGAAAATTTTGAAGTGGGTCTGAAAAATCTTTGTGTGGCACTTTTGGATATTTCTAAGAGAGAAGATGTAATAATTGTTTATCCAGTTCATTTAAATCCAAATGTCAAAAAAACTGTTTATGATTTGTTGTCCAATAAGCAGAATATTCTCTTAATTCCGCCAGTTTCGTATCCTGTTTTTGTTTGGTTAATGCAACAATCTTTTTTGATTGTGACAGATTCCGGTGGAATTCAGGAAGAGGCTCCGTCATTAGGCAAGCCTGTTTTGGTGACCAGAGATGTTTCTGAAAGGCCGGAAGGAGTTAAAGCAGGGTTTTGTACCTTGGTAGGCACGGATACAAATAAAATTATTGTCAAAATTGAAGATATTTTAAATAATTTTACCAGTTTTAAAAACACAATCAATCCATATGGAAATGGTGACGCATCAAAACTAATTGTGAAGTATTTATCAAAACAGTACTAAAATGAAAATACTAGTAGTAGTAGATTCTATCAACATAGAGGATAGTAGTGGTTCTAAAGCCAATGTCGCTTTAATTCATAATCTAGCCGAAGCTGGTTTTGAGGTGTTGGTGTATCATTATACCTTAAAAAAGATTTCATTAGTTGGAGTAACTTGTTTTGCAATTCCTGAAATAAAATTCAGCCCATTCTATTTTTTAAGTCGGATGCAAAGGGTTTTTAGCAGAAGTTTTAAAGTTAATCTGGCACCATTTCTAGAGGAAATGTTTGGTTTTTCATTTACTTTTTTCAATGATACCAACAGTATCATCAAAGCATTAAAAAAAGTCAAATTTCAACCTGATTTAGTATTGACATTGAGTAAAGGAGGTAGTTTTAGACCTCATTATGCTGTTTTAAAATCCCCGGAATTATACAATAAGTGGATGGCGTATGTACACGATCCCTATCCGTTTCATTTTTATCCAAGACCTTATACTTGGGTAGAATCAAGCTACAAACAAAAAGAAAAATTCGTTAGGAAAGTCTCTGAAAAAGCAAGGTATAGTGCTTTTCCAAGTCAACTGTTGTTGGAATGGATGGGAAGTTATTTTCCTGATTTTATAAAAACAGGAATAGTAATACCACATCAAAATGCAACATATAATTTAGAGAATAGTAATTTTCCAGATTATTTTGATGTTGCAAAATTCAATTTATTGCACGCGGGAAATCTAATGAAACAACGTTCTCCCGAAAGTTTGATTGAAGGTTATAAACTCTTTCTGACTCGAAATATCGAAGCTCAAAAACATTCAAAACTAATTTTATTAGGGAATGCTTCCTATCATTTCAGGATGCTTGAAGCATATCAAAAAGATGATAATCCAGGGATTTATATCTATAATGGAAATGTAGCTTTTGATATTGTTTATCATTTACAGAAAAATGTTTCAGTAAATATTATTTTGGAAGCAAAATGTGAAATTAGTCCTTTTCTTCCAGCCAAGTTTCCACATTGCGTAGAGGCTAACAAAGCGATTCTTTCTCTAGCACCTTATTACAGTGAAACCAGGAGATTATTAGGTAATGATTATCGATATTGGACAGAAGCGGATGATGTTGAAGGAATAGCTTCCCTCATAGAAGAGATGTACCAATTATGGAAAATAAATCCGGAGAATTTACTTTTAAATAGAAGGGATTTAGAGCATTATTTGTCAGTTGATTATTTAAGAGGATTAATTATTGACTTAGAAAAATAATTGATTGAGTAGAGTTTAAGCCTATTTTGTTAATTGACATTCTTACCAAAAATTATAAAAGTTTTTATACTATTAAAATCAAAATCATTTAGATACTTTATTTATTATATGCAAGCCTCTATTTTAATTGTTACTAAAAACAGAAAAGAAGAACTAGAAATTACATTAAAGGTCTTGGCTAAACAGATAGATTTGTCCGTTCATGAGGTTTTGGTTTTTTTAGATGGCTGCACCGATGATACGATTAGTTTAAAAAGTACTATACCTTGGGTCAAGTGGTTTTCTTCTGAGAAAAGCATTGGAGCATCGGCAGCACGAAATAGTCTTTATTTAAACGCTGAAGGAGTATTTTTTATTGGTTTAGATGATGATGCACATCCATTAAATGAGGATTTTGTATTTAAAATTGAAACTTTGTTTAGTAAATATCCAAGTGTTGGAATTTTGGCGTTTGAGGAAATAAAAGGAATTTATCTGTCGGATCTTCATGCATTAAAGCAAACTGAAAGTAAAAAAAAAGAATATCTTTCTTCTGAATTTATTGGTTGTGGTTTTGCTATTCGAAAGTCAGTTTACAATGAAACAAATGGATTCCCAGTCTGGGTTGATATTTATGGAGAAGAATCTTGTCTTTCTATTGAAGTTTTAGCAAGGGGATATGATATTTTATATTCGAATGAAATTAAAGTTAATCATAGAGTTGATCGAGAACAAAGAAAAGCAAATAAACAGAATTACTTTAGGTTTGGAAAACAATTAAAAAATTCAACCTATTATTTTTTGGTGTATTATCCATATCCTTTGATAAGTATTTTAAAATTATATTGGCATAATTTTAAAAAGTATGCTTTAAGTGATTTTGAATATTTTAAAATATATTTTAAAACTATTTTTATCGTATTAATTCATATTCCTAAAATTTTGAAATACCGAAATCCTGTTGATGAAAATGTCATTGCTAAAATAAAAAAAACATCAATTTTAAAGTATTAAAATGAAAAACATCGCTATTATTCCTGCTCGGGGAGGGTCGAAAAGATTGCCTCAAAAAAACATAAAATTACTTGATGGAATTCCGTTGCTTTCATTTAGTATATTGTTTGCGAAGGCAAATAGTAATATTATTGATGAGATATATGTTTCGACAGATGATGAAGATATTAAAAAAGTGGCTTTACAATATGGTGCAAAAGTTATTGATAGACCTAAGAATATTTCCGGTGATCTCGAACCCACAGTTTCTGCATTAAAACATGTTTTGCAGAATATACATCCAGAGGTTGAAAATGTTATTTTACTTCAGGCGACCAATCCTATTCGTCCGCAAAATTTATTGAAAGAAACTTTTGAGTTGTATCAAAAAGAAAATTGCAATAGTTTGTTTACAGTTTCGAGAAATCATAAAAAATTTGGAAAAATAATAGACCAAAAATTTATTCCTGATAATTATAAAATTGGTCAAAGAAGCCAAGATATAGAACCTCTTTATTTTGAAAACGGATTGCTTTATATTACAAAGGCCTCACTAATTTTAGAGAATATAATTATTTCTGAAGATGCATTTCCTTTCGAAATAGATCATATTTTTGCCAACGTTGATATCGATACACAAGAAGATTTTGATTACGCCAAATATTTATATCATAAACATATTAAATCTTAATTAAAAACCTACTTTATGAACCCATATATAGAAATAGCCGGAAGAAAAATAGGCCAGGATTTTCCGCCTTTAGTCATTGCCGAAATTGGAATTAATCACGAAGGTTCCTTGCAAGTTGCAAAAGAAATGGTGGATGCTGCACACAGAGCAGGAGCTGAGGTGGTAAAACATCAAACACATATTGTTGAGGATGAAATGAGTGGTGCTGCTAAAAAAGTGATTCCAGGCAATGCTGATGTTTCTATTTACGAAATCATGGAGCGATGCTCGCTGAATGAAGCTGACGAACTTGAACTTAAAAATTATGTAGAAAGTAAAGGCATGATTTTTATATCGACACCATTTTCCAGAGCCGCAGCCGAAAGACTCAAGAAATTTGATATTCCGGCATATAAAATAGGTTCCGGTGAATGTAATAATTATCCATTATTAGAACATATTGCCTCTTTCGGTAAACCTGTAATTTTAAGTACAGGAATGAATAGTATAGAAAGTGTTCAAAAAGCAGTTGCTATTTTCGATAAAAACAATATTCCTGTAGCACTTTTGCATACCACAAATTTGTATCCAACCCCAATTCATTTGGTGCGTTTTGGAGCAATGATCGAATTGCAAAAAGCTTTTCCAAAAAAAATTATCGGTTTAAGTGATCATACTCTAAACAATAATGCGTGTTTAGGTGCGGTAGCACTTGGAGCAAGTATTCTTGAAAGACATTTTACAGACCATATGCAAAGAACTGGTCCGGATATCGTTTGTAGTATGGATGAAAAAGCCTGTCAGGAATTAATAGTTGCATCTGCAGAAATTGCTCTGATGCGTGGTGGTACTAAAAAACCAGCCTTAGAAGAACAAGTAACAATTGATTTTGCATTTGCAACAGTATGTGCAATTACTTCAATTAAAAAAGGAGAAAAATTATCTAAAGAAAATATTTGGGTAAAACGGCCTGGGACAGGTGAAATCTTAGCAGAACATTATAATGATTTGATAGGTAGAATTGCTGTAAAAGACATTGTCAATGACGAACAATTAAATTGGTTAGATATAAATTAGTAACAATGATTAAAAAGGATTTAGTTTCTATAATTATACCTGTTTATAATAGATCAGATTTGATAATTGAGACTTTGAAGTCAATTGAGTATCAGAGCCATTCAAACTTTGAATGTATTTTAGTTGATGATGGTTCGACAGATAATTCTATTGCGATTATTTCGGATTTTATAAGAAAAGACAAACGTTTTATGTTGTGTAAAAGACCAGAGAATAAAATAAAAGGAGCAAACTCCTGTCGTAATTATGGATTTGAAATAAGTAAAGGTAACTATATAAATTGGTTTGACAGCGATGATATAATGCATCCTGATTTTATTAGAAATAAAATGGCCGCTTTTGAAAATGCAGATGTAGTAATTTCTAAAGTTTGTTATTTTAAAGATAATATACAGAACATAATTGGTTTTGAAAATAGGACTAAAACTTCTGATAAAATATTTGAGGATTTTGTTACTTTAAAAATTAGTTGGCACTTACCTGATCCTTTATGGAAAAGATCCTTTCTTACGGGAAAACAACTGTTTCGGGAAGAACTTAAAAAAGGACAGGACAGAGACTTATTCATTAGATTGCTATTGGATAATCCAAAAATAGTATTCATTAACGAATACTTAACTTACTACAGGCAGCATCCTGATACAATTAGCAATACATTTAGTATTGATGTAATAGAATCTTATTTTGACGCTTTAAACAAGACCATAGTGCTAATTTTAAAAAATAAACCATCAAAAGAGCTAAAGTTATTTTTACTTAAATTACAAGTTAAAAATTATAGGTATTTATATTCTAAAAAAAACAGCTTTTATTCTTTTATTAAAGTGTTTAAAACACTTTTTGTGTTTGATGTTAAAAATTTAAAATGGTTTTTTAAATTTTTGGTCGCATCAATTCTATACAATACAATTGGAAAAGGAAGTGTTTTATTGAGAGGGTAGTCAATTGGTTATTTATAATTTATAATGAAAATCTTGAAAAAAATTCTCTTTCTCACAGGCACTCGTGCCGACTTTAGTAAGATAAAATCACTAATTCAGGCTCTTGAAAAACAACAGGATTTTGAAGTTTATGTTTTTGTTACCGGAATGCATTTGCAAGAGGTATATGGTTATACATTAATTGAAATTGAAAGATGTAATTTTAAAAACATCCATACTTTCGCAAATCATACTCACGAAACCACAATGGATTTGACTCTAGCTAAAACCATTGAGGGATTATCTGCCTATTGTAAAGATGTAAATCCTGATATGATTGTTGTTCATGGTGATAGGGTCGAAACGTTGGCAGGTGCTATTGTAGGATCTCTCAATAATATCCTAGTTGCACATATAGAAGGTGGGGAAGTTTCAGGCACAGTTGATGAATTAATTCGTCATAGTGTGAGCAAATTAAGTCATATTCATTTTGTGTCAAACAAACAAGCTCAAAAAAGATTGATACAAATGGGAGAAATAAAAGAATCAATTTTTACAATTGGTTCGCCAGATGTTGATATTATGTTTTCAAATCAATTACCAGATTTGAAAATTGCAAAAGAATATTATAAAATTAATTTTGAAAATTATGCAATAGTGATGTTTCATCCTGTAACGACTGAAATTAAAGAGATGCAGCAATATGTAAAAAACTTTGTGACTTCATTACTACAAGACAATCATAATTACATCGTTATTTTTCCAAACAATGATTTAGGAAGCCAATTTATTCTTGATGCGTACGAAAAGTTAAAAGGAAACGAAAGATTCAGAGTCTTTCCGTCACTTCGATTTGAATATTTTTTAACATTATTAAAAAATAGTCAATTTATTATTGGCAATAGCAGTGCAGGAATTAGAGAAGCTCCGTACTACGGAATTCCTATTATTAATATCGGAACTCGTCAGCAAAATAGAGCCGTTCATGCGGATATTATTAATACAGATTATTCTGAAAGTGGTATAACAAATGCACTTTCGATTATTAACTCACATCAGGTGAAAAGTGTCGATAATGATTTTGGCAAGGGTAATAGTAATGAATTATTTCTTCAATGTCTTCAAAAAGCAGATATTTGGCAACTCAATCATCAAAAACAATTTAGAGACTCAAATTAATGATTACATTTTTAAATCTTGGTAAAAAAGGAAATTTAGGAAATCAATTGTTTCAAATTGCATCTACCATTGGTATTGCTAAAAGAAATAATCAGGACTTTAGTTTTCCAAGTTGGCAATTTTCGGACTATTTTGATTTTACTTTTAAAACTTGTGACAATTTGAATTTTAAGAGGTTAGAAGAAAAAAAGTATAGATATCATACAGTCGAGGCCTTAAATGGAGATTTTAATTTAAATGGTTGGTTTCAAACAGAGCAATATTTTGAAAATTCAAATATAAAATCCGTTTTTAAATTTAAACAAGATTTCGAGGAAAGCTTGTTAGAAAAATATAGTTATTTATTCTCAAAGAAAAATATTCTTATAACTATTAGAAGAGGCGATTTTGTGAATAATCCAATTTTTTTTCAGCTTAATTATAAATATTATCTGACAGCGCTTTTAGTACATTTTGAAAAATTAGAAGAATATAATTTGATTTTTGCCAGTGATAATATTTCTTATTGTAAAAGTCACTTTTCTTTTCTGGATAATGCTTTTTTTTTAGAAAATTTGTCACCAATTGAACAACTTTGTTTAGGTTCTAAATTTGATAATTATATAATAAGTAACTCTACTTTTTCATGGTGGATGGCATGGCTTGGAGAAAATAAAAACACTAAAATTATTAGACCAATACATGCTTTCGATGGAGAATATCTGAAAAAAAATGATGATAGTGACTATTTTCCAAAAAGATGGATAATTCATGATCATGGAAAACTCAAATTATCTAACACTTATTTCCGATTAAAAATATATGCATATTTCTATAGTTCGATTGAAAGAGGAAAGTATGTATATAAAGTCAATAAAAAGCATTTAAAAAATAGAGTTAAGAAGATTATAAATTATAAATGAAAAAACTTGGAATAGTAATTACAGATGGTGTTGGGTTCAGGAATTTTATTTTAAGTGATTTTTTGGCTGAAGCTGAAAATACATTTGATGATGTAGTAATTTTATCTTGTTTGCCAGCTAAGATATATTCCGGACTTGTATTAAAGTCAAAAATCATTGAATTAGATGTTTTTGAAGAAAGTTTTAAAACTTGGTTTTTTAGGAAAGCTAAAGAAATCGCTCATCTTAAATTACACATAAAAGACAACTTTGGTATTCAGGATAACTTAAAGACGAATACATCTTCTTCAAAAAGCAATAGAGGCTATGCAACGCGTTTTGTTTTTAGATTAACTTCTGTTTTACATTCCGAAAAGTGGATTCAAAGATTTAATTTATGGCAACAATTTTCTTTTAAAAATGATTCAAAAACAATTGGTTATAGAGCAATTCTTGAAAAGGAAAATTTTAATATATTATTTTTCACACATCAACGACCTCCATTTGTAGCGCCATTGGTTTATCAGGCAGAAAAACTGAAAATTAAGACAGCATCTTTTATTTTTAGTTGGGATAATCTGGCTTCAAAAGGTAGAATGGCGGCTAATTTCGATTTCTATTTAGTTTGGAGTGATTTAATGAAAGCGGAATTGCAACATTTTTATTCATCAGTTAAAGGTGAAAATGTTGAAGTTGTGGGAACTCCTCAGTTTGAACCCTATGTTTTAGATAGATATAAAGTCTCTAAGGAAGAATTTGTTGTAAAGTTTGGATTAAACCCTAGTTTTAAAACCATTTGCTTTAGTTGTGGAGATATCTCAACAAGTAAAAATGATGAATTATACATAGAAGCTATTGCAAATGCTATAAGAGAAAGGAAAATAAAGGAGGTGAATTTTATTATTAGAACCTCACCGGCAGAAGATCCCATTCGTTTTTCAGAATATGTAAAAAGTTTTTCTTTTGTAAAATGGAATTACCCCAAATGGAATCTGTCAAGAGAAAATCATCAAGAGTCATGGTCACAACGAATTCCTTCAATTGAAGATATTAAAGATTTAAGAAGTTTATTAGAGTACTCAGATCTTAATATTAACATGCTGTCTACCATGAGTTTAGATTTTATTCAGTTTGATAAACCTGTAATAAATACAGTCTTTGGGAATTCGCAAAATGGTTTATATAATGATCAGCGTTTTTTAAAATATGCTCATATAGTAAATGTTATAAATAGTGAGGCAACCAAAATTGTTAAAAATCAAGATGAATTGATCAATGGAATAAATTTATATTTAAAAGATCCAAAATTAGATTCAGAACATAGAAAGCAATTGTTGCAGTTACAAGTTAGCAAGCCATTAGAAAACACAGGCAAAAGAATAGCAGAAACTCTTTTAAAATGGACATAAAATTGCAAAAAATTGCCATTCTTTGTAATTACGAGTTGCTTCCTGAAAGAGTAGGAGGCATGGATTATTTTTTCTGGGAATTTGATAAAAAGTGTAAAGACAATAATATTGAAATAGATTGGTTTTTTCCAAATAAATCAAATCATGGAAATTACTTAAATCTGACTATTCATAGTAATGAAGAATTGAATGTAGAAAATAATTTCCTTACTTTTTATAAGAAAAACAAACCTGAATACACACACGTCATTACCCATTTTGTAGAATTATGTGCCCCTGTATTTTATAAAATAAAGAAAATTTCAAGTGTTAAAATAATTACTATAGATCATAATCCAAGGCCTTTGAATGGATATACGTTAAAAAAGAAAATTAATAAAAGGCTTAAAGGAATTCTGTATTCAAGATACATTGATGTTTTTGTTGGAGTTTCAAATTATACAGTGGATGAAATTCTAAAAGATTTTGGGTCTCATTTAAAATCTAAAACTATAACTATTTACAATGGCGTAATTATAGATTCGATTTTAGCGAGGGATAAAAGAGTAATTGCTAAGCCTAGATTTTTAGTGGCTTCGCACCTCAGAGAATCAAAAGGAATTCAGGACTTAATCGAGGCAGTAAATATTCTTCCTATTGTAAGTAAGAACCAAATTCAAATAGTAATATATGGAGAAGGGCCATATAAGCAACAATTGTTGGATAAAATTAAAAAATATAGTTTGCAGGACTGTTTCAATTTTATGGGAAGTAAACCAAATTTGAATGAAATTTTTTCACAATATGATTATATGCTGCAACCCACGCATATGGAATGTTTTAGTTTGTCAATCTTAGAAAGTCTTGCCGCAAATGTTCCCGTAATTACAACAAATGTTGGGGGCAATACAGAGGTAATCACTTCGGGTGAAAATGGATATATTTTTGAAGCAAGAGATACAAAAGCTTTAGCATCATTGCTCGAAAATATTTATTTGGGCAATAAAAAGATAGCGGGTAATACGAGAGAATTAGTAGCTAATTCCTTTTCTTTGCCGAAAATGGTAGAAAATCATTTTGAACTGCTCAAAAAATAATTTTATTAAAATTTAATATCACAGTAAATAAAATATGTTTTTTAATTCCCTAGCATTTGCTATTTTTTTACCAATCGTTTTCTTCTTGTATTGGTTTGTATTCAATAAAACGAAAAGCACGCAAAATGCTTTGTTAATTGTAGCCAGTTATTATTTTTATTCTTGCTGGGATTGGAGATTTTTGTTTTTATTGGTATTCTCAACTTTTTTGGATTATTATACCGGAATTCAAATTGAAAAAGGAAAATCAGAACGAAATAGAAAATTTTGGTTCTGGCTTAGTATTTTAGTTAATTTAGGATTTTTGGGTGTCTTTAAATATTACAACTTTTTCGCCTCATCATTTTCAGAACTATTAAATTCAGTTGGAGTAAAAGCAAGTCCAATTTTGCTTAATGTAATTCTTCCGGTGGGAATCTCTTTTTATACTTTTCACGGATTATCTTATGTTATCGATATTTATTACAAACGAATTAAAGCCGAATATAACTTTGTAGATTATTCACTTTTTGTTAGTTACTTTCCGCTTTTGGTTGCGGGGCCTATAGAAAGAGCTACACATTTATTGCCTCAGGTAAAAGTAAAAAGGGAGTTTGATTTTGAAAAAGCCAAAGAAGGCGTTTGTCAAATTATTTGGGGTTTAGTCAAGAAAGTAGTCATCGCAGATACTTGTGCGACGTATGCGAATGCAATTTTTGACAACTATACTTCTATGAATTCCTTCTCGCTTATTTTAGGCGCAATATATTTTGCGTTTCAGATTTACGGAGATTTTTCAGGATATTCAGATATTGCATTAGGAGTTTCAAAACTGTTTGGGTTAGATTTATTGCGAAACTTCAATTATCCTTATTTTTCAAGAGATATTGCTGAGTTTTGGCGACGATGGCATATTTCACTTTCGTCATGGTTTCGAGATTATTTGTATATTCCGTTAGGAGGAAGTAAGGGAGGACTTTGGATGAAAATTAGAAATACCTTTATCATTTTTATAGTAAGCGGATTTTGGCATGGAGCAAATTGGACATATCTGGCTTGGGGATTTCTAAATGCTTTATACTTTTTACCATTACTTTTATCCAACAGTAACCGAAATAATATTGACGAAATTCAACTCAAATTTAATTTTGATTCTATAAGAGTGCTAATTAGTATTTTTTTAACTTTTTTTATCACCTGTGTTGCATGGGTATTTTTTCGAGCCCGAACAATTACAGATGCCATTTTATACTTAAAACACATAGTTACGAATCGGAATTTCAGTTTTCAATTTCTGGAAAATGAACGCTACAATTATGAGTTACTGCTTCTTATTGGAATATTTATCTTGGTAGAATGGAATAATCGTAATAAAGCAGAGCCTATCTCAGGAAAAAGAACTATGCTTAAAATGACTTTGGCTATAGCAACTATTTTAGCATTTGGAACTTATTCAGATTATAAAGAATTTATATATTTTCAATTTTAATGAAGCATTTTTTACTTTATATAACTAAAATTATCCTGATATTCATTTTGATTGCTGTTGCGCTTGATGGTCTTTACACGGCCATTTTTATGCAATCTAAAAATAGAGGAAAAATAGAAACTGTATTTAACTCAAAAGCCCAAAAATATGATGTTATAGTTTTAGGCTCATCAAGAGCTAATAATCATTTTGTGTCTCAGATGTTTGAAAATATTGGTTTAAAAACCTTTAATTACGGTATGAGTGGAGGCCATTTGTTTGAATCTTCATTGCTTTTAAAATTAATGATCGAAAGAAAATATAAAATAAAAAATGTAATTCTTGAGGCTGATTTAAATCTTTCTAATGATCAGGAATCTGATGGAGTTTCTGCCAAATTCCTGCCTTATATTCATAATTCAAATGTTATTAAAGAACATTTTTCGGGTCAAAAAAAATTCAATGAACTATATTATATTCCTTTTTACAGATATATAAAGTACGATTCGAAAATTGGTTTTAGAGAAATTTTTAAAATTGAAAGTAAGGAAACAACAAATGCTTTAGATAACTTAGGATTTTATCCATTAAACAAGCATAAAAATGGCAATATGAAAAATAATATTGTCAATTTAAATCCTTTGCCTAATAACAAATATTATGAAGAAATTAAAAAGATTTGTAAAGCTAATAATATCAATCTAATAACTCTAATGACTCCAATGTGCGAAAATGTTGTAGGGATGAATTATTTTGATAAAGTAAAAAAAGCATATCCGGAAATTCACAATTACGAGAATGTTGTGGTAGAGAATAAATATTTTTCGTCTTGTGGGCATATGACTGATACCGGAGCTAGACTTTTTACTGCGCGAATAATAAAAGATTTCTTTATTAAACATTAATTAGGTTTTATCAGAATAGATAATGAAAAAATTTATATTTTTTTTACTTAATATAGCAACTATAACTATTCTGCTTGCGGTTACTTTAGACTTTCTTTACACAAACATATATCTGCAATCTAATAACAGAAGAAAAATTGGCTATATATATAATTCAAATCCTAAAACTATTGATGTTATCATATTAGGTTCGTCTAGAGCAAATAACCACTTTGTAACGCCATTATTCGCAGAGAAAGGTTTGACAGCATTTAATTTTGGGATGCAAGGTTCTAGATTATTTGAATCAGATTTGGTGTTAAAAATATTGCTGGAAAAAAAATATATAATTAAAAATGTTATTATCGAAGTAGATTTAAATTTAAGGTCAGATTTTAATAGCTATTCAGAATCAAATGTTTTGAAATTCATGCCTTACCTCTATAGCTCAGAAAATGTAAGAAATCAGTTTGAAAATTTATCAGATTATAATTTTGGATATTACATTCCTTTTTATAGATACATGAAATATGATACAAGCTTAGGTTTTAGGGAAGTTTTCTTTTCTGCGATCAATAAAAAAAGCAAAGAACTTGATAATGGAGGGTATAATGCTTTGTATAACTCTGATGAAAAAAGACCATTAGATCTTTCTGCCTTTTCTCCTGCTAAAAATAAATATTACGAAGAAATTAGACATCTATGCAAACAAAACAATATAAATCTTATTGCAATAATGACGCCTGTATGTAAAAATACAAAAGGAATGAACTATTTTGTAAAAGTAAATAAGGTATATCCTGAAATCAATAATTATGCAAATGTTATACAAGATGATAAATGTTTTTATTCTTGTGGACATATGAATGATATAGGAGCAAGAATATTTACAACTCGAGTCTTAAAAGATTTTTTTAATAAATAATATGAAGATAGCTTTTTTGACACCAGAGTATCCACATTCTGCTACAGGTAATTCTGGAGGAATAGGAACAAGTATTAAAAATCTGGCAATGGGCTTGTTGGAGCAAGGAGCAGTGGTCAGAGTTCTTGTATACGGGCAAAAAGAAGATGGTGTTTTTGATGATGATGGTATCATTATTCAACAAATAAAAAATGTAAAAATCAAAGGGTTATCCTGGTTTTTGACTAGAAAAAAAATAGAACGAATCATCAATGATCTTTATAAAAGACAAGAAATTGATTTAGTAGAGGCTCCGGATTGGACAGGTATTACATCTTTTATTCAGCCAAAATCCTGTCCGATAATTATAAGATTGCATGGATCAGATACTTATTTCTGTCATTTAGATAATCGTCCTGTAAAATGGATTAATAGGTTTCATGAAAAAAGAGCATTGCAAAAAGCCGATGGATTTTTGTCTGTGAGTAAATATACAGCAGATACAACAAATAGTATTTTTGACCTTAATAAAAAATTTGTAATTATTGCAAATCCTATCGATACCAAATTGTTTCAGACAAATAATGAAGAGCTCTATAATGAGAAAATGATATTATATTTCGGAAGTTTAATTCGTAAAAAGGGACTTCTGCAATTACCTTTTATTTTTAATAAAGTCATTGAGCGTAATCCTGCTGCTAAATTAATTTTAGTTGGTAAAGATGTTCGGGATATTGTTTCGGGAAGTCTTTCAACCTGGAAAATGATGCAGGAATTGTTTTCTAAGAAAGCTATTCAAAATGTACAATATATGGGAAGTGTTCCTTATGATGCAATTAAAGAAAAAATACAGCAGGCAACAGTTTGTGTATTTCCTTCATTTGCAGAAGCTTTTCCGGTTTCTTGGTTGGAAGCGATGGCTATGGAAAAAGCAATAGTAGCATCAGATATTGGATGGGCT
>Ga0247810_10000400_pt1 | contig 51001 bp, 45 predicted proteins | sample UWRJL119311C1_FD_179918 | JGI IMG/M metagenome (GOLD analysis project Ga0247810, IMG submission 179918) | Plant litter microbial communities from Arlington Agricultural Research Station in Wisconsin, United States - UWRJ-L119-311C-1 | ecosystem: Environmental > Terrestrial > Plant litter >...
ACCCATGATGAGCGTTCCGTTGCTGAAGCCGAGGTCCGGGCCGAAGTCCGGGATGTACCCGCCGCCGATGACACCGAAGTAGTCCGGCACCGTCTGGGGGGTCGAGTTGCCGATGACCTGGTTGGCACCGCGGAAGATGAGCATGCCGGCGAGGGTGACGATGAAGGCGGGGACGCCGACATAGGCGACCCAGAAGCCCTGCCACGCACCGACCGCCGCGCCTATCGCCAGGCCCAACACGATGGCCACCGAGACCACGATCAGCCCCTTGAGGAAGAGCTGCGACTCGGGCATGACGATCATCTCGTCGAGCCGCCTGACGACGATCACGACGATGATGTTGACGAATGCCGCGACCGACCCGACCGACAGGTCGATGTGGCCGGCGACGATCACCATCACCATGCCGACCGCGAGGATCAGCACGTAGGCGTTCGAGCGGACGATGTTGATGACGTTGCCCGGCTCGAGCGTCTTGCCACCGGTGAGGATCTCGAAGATCACGATGATGAGCACGAGGGCGCCGAGGATGCCGAACTGGCGGAGTCCGGACTGGCCGGAGCCGAACATCTTGCCCAGGTCGCGGATTCCTCCCGACTTCTTCGGGGCTGCTGTGGTGTCGGTCATTACGCGGCGTCCTTCTTGTTCGTGGAGGTCATGCTCTTCATGAGGGTCTCGGGATCGGCCTGGTCCACCGTGAGTTCATCGGTGATGCGGCCCTCGAAGATCGTGTAGATGCGGTCGGCGACCCCGAGCAGCTCGGGCAGCTCGGAGGAGATGAGAATGATGCCGGCCCCGTTCTCGGCCAGCTTGCGGATGATCGCGTAGATCTCCGTCTTGGCGCCGACGTCGATGCCGCGGGTCGGCTCGTCGAGGATGAGGATCTCGGGGTCGGTGAACATCCACTTGGCCAGGACGACCTTCTGCTGGTTGCCACCGGAGAGCTTGTTGACGCCCTCGTCGACCGTGGGGGTCTTGATCCGGAGTTCCTTGCGGTAGTCGTCCGCGATGCCGTGCTCGCGGAGGCTGTCCACGACGCCGCGCTTGCTGGAGATCTTCGCCAGCTTCGCCGAGACGACGGAGGTCTTGATGTCGTCGAGCAGGTTGAGACCGAGGGCCTTGCGGTCCTCGCTCACGTAGGCGAGCCCGTGGTCGATCGCCGCGGCGACGTTCGGGAGACGGATCTCCTTGCCGTGCATGAGGAGCTGGCCGTCGAGAAGGGTGCCGTAGGACTGCCCGAAGATGCTCATCGCGAGCTCGGTGCGGCCGGCGCCCATGAGGCCGGCGAAACCGACGACCTCGCCACGACGGACGGTGAAGTTGGAGCCCTTGGCGACGAGACGCTCGGCGACCTGCGGGTGGCGGACGGTCCAGTTCCGTACCTCGAAGATGACCTCGCCGATCGAGGAGCCGTCGTGCGACGGGTAGCGGTTCTCGAGGACGCGGCCGACCATGCCGCGGATGATGCGGTCCTCGTCGACCCCGTCCGCCTTGACGTCGAGGGACTCGATGGAGCGCCCGTCGCGGATGATCGTGATCGAGTCGGCGATGGCCTCGATCTCGTTGAGCTTGTGGCTGATCATGATCGACGTGATGCCCTTGCCCTTGAGGCCGCGGAGCAGGTCGAGCAGGTGCTGCGAGTCGGACTCGTTGAGCGCGGCGGTCGGCTCGTCGAGGATGAGCAGCTTCACGTTCTTGTTGAGCGCCTTGGCGATCTCGACGAGCTGCTGCTTGCCGACACCGAGCGACTTGATCTGGGAGTCGGGGTCGTCGCGCAGGCCGACACGGGCGAGCAGTTCGACGGTGCGCTTGTGCGCCTCCACCCAGTCGATGACGCCGCGGGTCTTGCGGGGCTCGTTGCCGAGGAAGATGTTCTCGGTGATCGAGAGCTCGGGGATGAGCGCGAGCTCCTGGTGGATGATCACGATCCCGGCGGCTTCGCTCTGGCGGATGTCCTTGAACCGGACCTCCTCACCCTGGAAGACGATCTCGCCGTCGTAGGTGCCGTGCGGGTAGACGCCGGACAGGACCTTCATGAGGGTCGACTTGCCCGCGCCGTTCTCTCCGCAGATCGCGTGGATCTCGCCGGCCTTGACGGTCAGGGAGACCTGATCGAGGGCCTTGACACCCGGGAACTCCTTGGTGATCGACCTCATCTCGAGAATCGTGGGTCCCGTGCTGTGAGCACTCTCCACTTGCATGACCTCCTCGTCACCACTTCATCGCAACGAGGTCGGGTGCGTCCTCGCGTGGAAGACGTTATGCCGGAAACGCCCTTATCGTCAACTTGTAAATCCAAGCGTGATCGATTCGATGCAGAATCCCAGTTTCTCCCCCTCTTGTCGTCAAGGAATTAAGCCAACGTCCGCAACGAATGCGCCCCGTTCGCGGGGCCGGAAGCCCTCCCGCGCGCGTGTATCGTGGGCACGGTGACGAGCCGTCGCCCAACGCCGGGTTCGCAGACCTCTCTGCGTGAGGCCAACCGCGCCCGGATCGTGGACGCCCTTAAACACCACGGCCACCTCACCCAGGTCGAGCTCGCCGGGGCCACCGGCCTCTCCCCCGCGACCGTCTCCAACATCGTCAAGGAGCTCGCGCTCGGCGGCGTCGTACACACCAGTGTCAGCGCCCGGAGCGGCCGTCGCGCCATCGAGGTGACACTCGCCCGACAGTTCGGACTGGTCGCTGGCCTGCACTTTTCCGCTCGCCAGCTCCGCATCGCCATCTCCGACGTCAACCGCACCGTCGTCGCCGAGAACCAGGTCCCCCTCGCCCTCGAGCACCGCTACGACCGCGAGCTCGACCGGGCCACCCTCCTCCTCAGCGACATGGCCGAGTCGGTCGACGCGACGCTCCCCGACATCCTCGCCGTCGGCATCGCCATCCCCGCGGCGGTCGAGCTCGGCACCGGCCTCATCTCCACCCCCGGGATGATGAAGGGCTGGAAGGGCGTCAACATCGCCGAGGAGTTCGAGAACCGAATCCAACGACCGGTCTTCGTCGACAACGAGGCGAACCTCGGCGGGCTGGCCGAACTCCGCGCCGGAGCTGCGCGCGGTGCCCGCGGAGCCGCCTACATCCGCATCGGCCACAGCATCAGCGCTGGCCTCCTCATCGACGGCGCCCTCTTCCGGGGCGTGACCGGCAAGGCCGGCCAGATCGGCCACACCACCATCGACGAGAACGGGCCGATCTGCCACTGCGGCAACCGCGGCTGCCTCGAGACCCTGGCCGGCGGCCCGGCCCTGCTCGAGCTGTTCCGTGGCGACCCGGGCATGCAGCGTCTCCGTGACCTGCTGCAGCGCGCCGACGGCGGCGACGCGAGCGCCCGACGCGTCATCGCCGACGCCGGACGCCACATCGGCATCGCGACCGCCAGCCTCTGCAACCTCTTCGACCCCGAGCTCATCGTCGTCGGCGGCGAGCTCGCCCAGGCCGGCGAGACCCTGCTCGCACCCATGCGTCACGCCCTCGAGCGCTCGGCGCTGGCCAGCTCGGACGGGGTCGCCGCCGTCGTCTCCGGCGAACTCGGGGAGCGGGCCGAGCTGCTCGGCTGCCTCGCCCTCGCCATCGACCATGTTGGCTTCGACACCGAGGCGCGGGCCCCCGGATCGCGCGGACTGCGGGCGTGACGAGAGTGCGCAATCCCCTCCTCTCGATGACGAGAGCCCTTGGCGCCGTCGCGCTCATCGCGACCGCCACGCTCACCTCCGGCTGCACGCCGGTCGCCGACGACTCGACCCGCATCGCGCTGCTGCTTCCGGAGTCGAAGACGGCCCGCTACGAGAGCTTCGACCGGCCCTACTTCGAGGACCGCATCCACGAGCTCGGTGACTACACGGTGCTCTACTCCAACGCCGACCAGGACGCCGCCAAGCAGCAGTCCCAGGCGGAGGCGGCGCTCGCCTCCGGCATCGAGGTGCTCGTCCTCGACCCGGTCGACTCCGCGGCGGCCGTCAGCATCGTCACCATGGCGAACGCGCAGGGCGTGCCCGTCATCGCCTACGACCGCATGATCGGCGGCGGTGAGCTCGCCTTCCACGTCTCCTTCGACAACGAGAACATCGGTGTCCTGCAGGCGACCGCCCTCGTCGAGAAGCTCGAGGAGGATGGCGCGCGCGGCGACATCCTCATGCTCAACGGCTCGCCCACCGACGGCAACGCGGTGCTCTTCAAGGAGGGCGCGCACTCCGTCATCGACGACAGCGACTACCGGGTGCTCGCCGAGTTCGACACCCCGGACTGGAGCCCGGACAAGGCCCAGGAGTGGATGGCCGGCCAGATCATCCAGTACGAGGACGAGTTCTCCGCCGTCTACGCCGCCAACGACGGAACCGCGAGCGGGGTCATCGCCGCCCTCAAGGCTGCCAACGTCTCCCCACTGCCCCTGGTCACCGGGCAGGACGCCGAGCTCACCGCCATCCAGCGCATCGTCGCCGGTGACCAGTACCTGACCATCTACAAGGCGATGCGCGCCCAGGCCGAGCTCGCGGCGGAGATGGCCCACGCCATCGCCACCGGCGAGGAGGTCACGGGCGAGACGACGATCAACGGCGTCCCGACGACCCTGCTGCCGGTCGTCGTCGTCACCCGCGAGAACATCATGGAGACCGTCGTCGCCGACGGGCTCTACACGGTCGCTCAGATCTGCACCGCCGAATATGCGGCCGCCTGCACGGAGGCGGGCATCCAATGACCTCCAGGACTCCCCCGGTCACCCCGGCCCGCCCCGAGCCGCTCCTCTCGCTGCGCGACGTCTCCAAGCGCTTCGGCGCCGTGCGCGCGCTGACCGGCATCGACTTCGACGTGCACCCGCACGAGGTGGTCGCGATCGTCGGCGACAACGGCGCCGGCAAGTCGACGCTCGTGAAGATCCTCTCCGGGGTCCACCCTCCGGACAGCGGGACCATCTCGGCCTACGGGGCGCCGACCTCGATCGCCACCCCCGCGGACGCGCGCGACCTCGGCATCGCGACCGTCTTCCAGGACCTCGCCCTCTGCGACAGTCTCGACGTCGTCAGCAACCTCTGGCTCGGCCAGGAGCTGACCCGGGGCGGGGCGCTCGACGAGATCGAGATGGAACAGCGATCGTGGACGCTGCTGCGCGAGTTGCGCGCGCGCCTCCAGTCCGTCCGGGTGCCGGTCGCGGCCCTCTCCGGTGGCCAGCGCCAGACCGTCGCCATCGCCCGGTCGCTCATCGGCGACCCCAGCATCGTCATCCTCGACGAGCCGACCGCCGCGCTCGGCGTCTCGCAGACGGCCGAGGTGCTCAACCTCATCGAACGCCTCCGCGAGCGTGGTCTCGGGGTCATCCTCGTCAGCCACAACATCGCTGACGTGCTCGCCGTCGCCGACCGCGTCGTCGTGCTGCGACTCGGCCGCACCAACGGCGACTTCCTGGCGACCGAGGTGACCAGCGAGATGATCATCGGCGCCATCACCGGTGCCAGTGACAACTCCCGCCGGCGCCCGGCGCTGGCGCGGGAGGACGGCGAATGAGCCTCGACGCCCGCAGCCCCTACCCGCAGGATCTCCGCCACGGCGGCGTCCGGGCGAGCGCGCGCGCCTTCGTCGACCGGGTCCGGACGGGCGACCTCGGCGCGCTTCCCGTCGTCGTCGGGCTCGTGCTCATCGGCGCGATCTTCCAGGTGCTCAACCCGACCTTCCTCTCCAGCGCCAACCTCGTCAACCTGACCATGCAGAGCGCGGCCATCGGCACCATGTCGATCGGGATCGTGCTCGTCCTGCTCGTCGGAGGGATCGACCTCTCCGTCGGATCCGTGAGCGGGCTGGCCGGGGCGATCCTCGCCGTGACCTTCGTCCAGTTCGGCTGGCCGCTGCCGCTCACCCTCCTGGCTGCCGTCGCCTCCGGCGCGGTGGCCGGGTTCTGCTACGGATTGCTGTTCACGAAGTTCAACGTGCCGGCCTTCGTCCTCACCCTCGCCGGGCTGCTCGCCTTCCTCGGCGTCCAACTCTGGGTGCTCGGCCGGGTCGGCTCGATCAACCTGCCCTTCGAGTCATGGATCGTGCAGTTCGGGCAGCAGATGTTCCTGCCCGACTACATGTCGTACATCCTCGTCGCGCTCACCGTGCTCGCCTACGGCTGGCAGCTCGTCTCCGAGGCCCGTCGACGCGAGGCGGCCGGGCTGCCCGCCATGTCGCGCGTCGTCATCGCCGGGCGCGTCGGAGGACTCGCCGCCCTCCTCGGCTTCGTCGCCTGGTATCTCAACCAGTCGCGCGGTGTCGGGGTCATGTTCCTGACCTTCCTCGTGCTCGTGACGCTCACGCACTATGCCCTCACCCGGACCCGCTGGGGCCGTGCCGTCTACGCGGTCGGCGGCAGCGTGGAAGCGGCTCGCCGGGCCGGCATCCGGGTGGACCGGATCTTCATCTCCGTCTTCGTGCTGTGCTCCACCTTCGCCGCCATCGGCGGGGTCATGGCGGCGGCACGGCTGGCGGCGGCCAACCAGTCCAGCGGAGGCGGTGACACGAACCTCACCGCGATCGCAGCCGCCGTCATCGGCGGGGCGAGCCTCTTCGGCGGACGCGGGTCGGCCTTCTCCGCCCTCCTCGGCGTCCTCGTCATCATGGCGATCTCGCTCGGCCTGACGACCCTCAACCTCGACTCCTCGGTGCGCTACATGGTCACGGGTGCCGTGCTCGTCCTCGCGGTCGTCATCGACTCGATCTCCCGCCGCTCCCGCGCCGCCGCCGGCCGCGCCTAGCCGCGCGCTCGTCCCCGCTCCCCTCTACCCGTGAGTCAGGGGACGCGGGCGAAGGCGCGCACGGGGAAGGTGCCGAAGTCCTCGATCTTCGGGGGCACCGCGGTGAAGCGGGCGCCGGTCGGGGGCAGGGAGGCGAGGTTGGTGAGGTGCTCGACCACGTGGATTCCGGCGTCGAGGAGCAGGCTGTGCGCGGGGCGCTCGCCACCCGACTCCGTGTCGTCGATGTTGAGGGAGTCGATACCGACGATCGTGACGCCCTGCGAGACGAGGTACGCGGCCCCCTCACCGGTGAGGAAGGGCGAGCCGTGCTTGTACTCCGGGCTGCCGAACAGCCGGTCCCAGCCGGTGTGGAGCAGGACTGCCGTGCCGGCGAGCTCGCGGTCCCAGAAGACGCTCGCGGTGATCCCGCGTTCCGTCGAATCCTGCAGGTGAAAGACCTCGGCCGGCTGGTCGACGAGCGTCGCCAGGTCGAGGCCGGCCAGATCGGCACCCCCGGAGTACCGGTGGAAGGGGCTGTCGATATACGTGCCCGTGTTGCCGATCATGTGGATGACGTCCATCGTGAACTCGGTTCCCGGGGCGTAACTGGCGCGGCTCGCCTCGCGGCTCATGTGCGAGGTGATGGTGGGTGCGGGCAGGCCGGGATAGGTGACGAGCCCTTCGCGGACGGTGTGCGACAGGTCGACGAGACGATCAGCCATGGTTTCGTTTCCTTCTCTTGATGAGGCCGACGGTGACGGCCACGAGGGCGAGTCCGGCCGCGACGATGAGGCTTGGTCCGGCGAGGATGAGCATGCCGGCGATGAGGACGAGCGAGATGGCCGAGAACCACCAGCCGAGGCTGAAGCGCTCGAGGAGGCGCAGAGCGGCGATCATGCCGAGCGCGTAGATGGCGACCATGCAGGCCGTATGAATGAGGATGAGCGGCTCGAGCTGGAACCCGTTGAGAGCCGCGACCCCGAGATAGACCGCCTGCACGATCGCGACGACGAGGAGGCTGCGTCGTGGCACCCCGCCGCTCTCCGCGCCGACGGCCAGGGCACGCGGCAGGTCGCCGTCGCGCCCGAGCGAGGCCCCGAGTTTGGCGAAGGCACCGCCGTAGGTGTTGAGCACCCCGAGGCAGACGATGAGGGCGATGCCGGCGACGATGAGCGGTCCGACGCCGGGGGCGGTCCGCCCGACGAGGGCGAGGAGCGGCACCTCGCTCTCCCCCGCCTCCGCGCCGAGGACGGCGATGGTCGCGGCCTGGAGCGCGAGGTAGCCCGCGCCGACGAACACGATGGCGATCGCGGTGGCGAGCGGGATGGTGCGACGCGGGTTCCGGAACTCCCCCGCCAGGTGTGTGACCGCCTCCCATCCGGAGACCGCCCACATCATGAGCGAGACGGCGACCCCGACGCCAGCCCAGCCCTGCGGCAGGAAGGGCTCGAAGTTGCCAGGCTCGGCGGCAGGGATCGCGAGTCCCACCACGAGCAGGACGACCACGACGAGCAGCGCCGTGAGCACGAGCTGCACGGGGCCGGAGACCCGCAATCCGCCCAGGTTGAAGAGGAAGGGCAGGGCCAGCACCACGAGCGCGACGACGATCGCGGTCGTCTGCCCGCCGCCGAGCATCGCCGAGAAGTAACGCCCGGCGACGATGCCGATCGCCGGAGCGCCGATGATGACCCCGAAGTAGAACAGATACCCGGCGATGCGCGCGGCCGTGTCACCGAGCGCGAGGCGCACGTAGGTCGCGACGCCGCCCGAGTCGGGGAAGCGCGAGGCGAGCACCGCGAACGACCCGGCCAGGGGGACGGAGAGGACGAGGACTGCGACGACCGCCAGGATCGAGGCGGGGCCCGCCGCGGCCGCCGCGAGTCCCGGCAGGGCGAGGATCCCCGTGCCGAGCACCGCCGCGATGTACAGTGCGGAGGCCTGCGCGAGCCCGAGTCCTCGGGGCGCGGCGGTGGTCATCCCACCAGTGTGGCCGCGCGACGCAACGCCGGTCGCGCGACCTCCTGCCAGCATCCGTGCGGATGCCGCCAGGCCCGGACGAACAGCCGCTAGAGGCGGTCGAGCGCCTCGTGCACGTCGGCGAGAAGGTCGGTCACGTTCTCGATGCCGACCGACAGGCGCACGACGCTCTCCGGGACCTCGAGGTCGGTGCCGCGTACCGAGGCGTGCGTCATCTCGGACGGGTAGCACATGAGCGACTCGACACCGCCGAGCGACTCCGCCAGCTGAAACAGCTTCGTCGACTCGGCGAAGGCGCGGGCCTTCTCGCCCGACTGCAGCTTGAGCGAGATCATGCCGCCGAAGGACTTCATCTGGCGGGCGGCGAGCTCGTGACCGGGGTGGTCCGGCAGGCCGGCGTAGTAGACGGTCTCGATCTTGTCGTGGCCGACGAGCGACTCGGCGATCGCCTGCGCGTTCGACGAGTGGCGGTCCATGCGCACGGCGAGGGTCTTGATGCCGCGGACCGTGAGCCAGGCGTCGAAGGGACCGGAGACGGCACCGACGCCGAACTGCAGGAATCCGACGCGCTCGGCGAGGGCGTCGTCCGCGACGATGACGGCACCGCCCAGGACGTCGGAGTGACCGCCGAGGTACTTCGTGGTCGAGTGCACGACGACGTCGGCCCCGAACGAGATCGGCTGCTGGAGATACGGGGAGGCGAAGGTGTTGTCGACGACGACGACCGCACCGGCCGCGTGACCGATCTCGGCAATCGCGGCGATGTCGCTGATCTTCATGAGCGGGTTGCTCGGGGTCTCGACCCACAGCACGGTCGTGGAGCCGGGGCGCACAGCGGCACGCACGGCATCGACGTCGCTGAAGTCCACGGTCGAGAGCGAGACGCCCCACGGCACGTAGACGCGGTTGACCAGGCGGTGGGTGCCGCCGTAGACGTCGTTGCTCATGAGGATGTGGTCGCCCGGCTTGAGGGTCGCGCGCAGCACGGCGTCCTCGGCGGAGAGACCGGAGGCGAAGCTGAACGCCTTGGTTCCGCCCTCGAGCGAGGCCAGGAGCTCCTGGAGCGAGTCACGCGTGGGGTTGCCGCCTCGGCCGTACTCGTAGCCGTTGCGGAAGCCGCCGATGCCGTCCTGCACGAAGGTGGTGGCGAGGTGGATGGGCGGCACGACCGCACCGGTGGTGGGGTCGAAGGCCTGGCCCGCCGTGATGGCGCGGGTCTCGAAGCCGAGTTCGTCGTGGGTCATGAGGTGCTTTCTGGTGCTATTCGCTGAGGAAGGTCAGGAGGTCCTGGCGCGTGAGCACCGCGGCCGGCTTCCCCTCGTGAGTGACGAGCAGGGCGTCGGCGTTCGCGAGCGCAGCCCGCGCGGCCGAGACCGAGTCGTTCATCCCGATCAAACCGAGTGGGGGGTCCACGAATTCCGACAGGGGGTCGGTGAGTTTCGCGCGACCGGAGAAGACGGCGTCGACGAGGCTCTTCTCGTCGATGGCCCCGATGACCTCGCCCATGACGACGGGCGGCTCGGCGGAGAGGACGGGCATCTGGGACACATCGTACTGCCGCATCTTGTCGATCGTGTGGCGCACCGTGTCGGTGGGGTGGACGTGGACGAGGGCGGGTAGATCGACGTCCTTGGTGTGGACGAGGTCGGCGACCGTCTTCTCCTCCTCGGCCGGGAGGAAGCCGTAGGAGCGCATCCAGCGGTCGTTGAACACCTTGCCCAGGTAGCCACGGCCGCCGTCCGGCAGCAGTACGACGATGACGTCGTCCTCGCCGAGCGTCTCGGCCGCCTTGAGCGCTGCCGCGACGGCGAGACCGCTCGAGCCGCCGACGAGGAGACCCTCCTCGCGGGCGAGGCGACGCGTGAGCGCGAAGGACTCCGCGTCGGTGGCCGCGATGATCTCGTCCACGACGGATCCGTCATAGGCCGTCGGCCAGAAATCCTCACCGACACCCTCGACCAGGTAGGGGCGACCGCCGCCACCCGAGTAGACGCTGCCCTCGGGGTCCGCTCCGATGACGGTGACGGCTCCGGCGGAGACCTCCTTGAGGTACTTCCCGACGCCGCTGATCGTGCCACCGGTGCCGACGCCGGCGACGAAGTGGGTGATCTTGCCCTCGGTGTCGCGCCAGATCTCCGGGCCCGTCGTCTCGTAATGGCTGAGCGGCCCGTTGAGGTTGGAGTACTGGTTCGGCTTGAAGGCGCCGGGGATCTCCTGGGCGAGGCGATCGCTGACGGAGTAGTAGGAGTCGGGGCTCTCGGGAGCGACGGAGGTCGGGGTGACGACGATCTCGGCGCCGTAGGCGAGCAGGACGTTGCGCTTGTCCTCGCCGACCTTGTCCGGCAGGACGAAGACGCACTTGTAGCCGCGCTGCTGAGCGACGAGCGCGAGCCCGATGCCGGTGTTGCCGCTCGTCGGCTCGACGATCGTGCCGCCGGGCTTCAGCAGGCCCTTCGCCTCGGCATCGTCGATGATGCGCGTGGCGATGCGGTCCTTCGAGGATCCGCCCGGGTTCACGTACTCGACCTTGACCAGGATGGTGGGCTTCAGGCCCTTCGTGACCGAGTTGAGACGCACGAGAGGGGTGTTGCCGATAAGGTCGATGACCGAGTTGGCGTACTTCATGGTCGCCAAATCTATCAGCGCCTTCCCGGCTGTTACGGGCTTCCGCTCTAGGCTGATTCATAGGTGGTTGACGCGACAATCAAAGTATTGCCACCCGAGAGAACAGAGAGTCCCCCCGCATGGCACAGCAGTCCAAGCAGACGATCAAGCAGGAGCGCGACGCGCGCCGTCTCGAGAAGGTCGCCGCCTTCAAGAAGGAGCAGGCGCGCCAGCGTCGCAACCGCCGCATCGGCATCATCAGCGCCATCGTCGGCTCGCTCGCCATCGTCTCCCTCATCGTCACGGCGATCGTGATCAGCTACAAGCCGCCGGTCGACCCCGACTCGATCGCCATCGAGGGCGTCGAGAACTTCGGCACCCTCTCCGCCTCCCACATCGACCCGCAGCCGGTCGACTACCAGGCCGAGTACGGCATGACCGTGCCCGCCGGCGGCAACCACTGGGGCGCCTGGCTCAACTGCGGCGTCTACTCCGAGGTGCAGCAGAACGAGCGCGCCGTCCACTCCCTCGAGCACGGCGCCGTCTGGATCACCTACGACCCCGAGCTCGTGACCGGGGACGACCTCGAGACCCTCCGTGACAAGGTCCCCTCCACCTACGCGATCCTCTCCCCGTACCCGGACCTCGGCGCACCGGTCGCCATGGCCGGCTGGGGCAACTCGCTCCAGCTCGACGGCGTCGACGACGAGCGCTTCGACCTGTTCATCCAGAAGTTCTGGAAGGCCCCGACCGTCCCCGAGCCCGGCGCCGCGTGCACCGGACAGACGGACGGGCCCGGCCGGATCTCCTGACCGTGACGGACGAGGCGGTGACGCGACCGACTCCGCGACGGATCCCCGTCCGCGGGGTGGTCGCGGCCGCGATCGCCGTCATCGTCGTCGGCGCGATCGCCTTTTCCGTCGGCCGCATCAGCGGCATCACCGAGCCGACCCCGACCTCCACGAGCGCGGCGGCCGGGTTCGCCCGCGACATGCAGGTGCACCACGATCAGGGTGTCGAGCTCGCCCTGCTCGTCCGTGACCGCAGCGAGGACGCCGACATCCGGTCGCTCGCCTACGACATCGCCACGGCGCAGTCCAACCAGTCCGGGCAGATGTATGGCTGGCTCGTCGTCTGGGGCCTGCCGCAGGCCTCCCCCGAGCCGTCCATGACCTGGATGACGCGCCCCTCCCTCGACGGCCAGGCCGCGCACGGCCACGACGAGGAGGACGGCGCCCACGAGCCCGGCGCCCCGATGCCGGGGCTCGCGACCCTCGAGCAGGTGCAGTCCCTCCAGGACGCGACCGGCGTGGAGGCGGAGGTCATCTTCCTCGAGCTGATGATCGCCCACCACCAGGGCGCCATCGACATGTCCGAGGCCGTCCTCGAGCGCACCGACTCCACCCTCGTGAAGACCTTCGCCACCGGCGTCATCGCCGCCCAGGAGAAGGAGATCGTCTACATGGAGACGCTGCTCGCCGCCCGTACCTGAACCCGCGAGTTACCACTAGTTGTCGCCCAAGCCCGCCGCGACCGTTGCGAGGCGACGAGAACTGGTAACTCGCGGAGGTTAGCCGGTCTGCTGGCGGTAGAGGGCGGCGTAGGTGCCGCCCTGGGCGAGCAGTTCGGCGTGCGTGCCCTGTTCCACGATCCGCCCGGCCGCGACGACGAAGATGACGTCAGCCGAGATCACGGTCGACAGACGGTGCGCGATCGCGATGGTCGTCCGTCCGCGGGAGGCGGTGTCGAGCGCCTGCTGCACCACGTGCTCGGAGATGGAGTCGAGGGCGCTCGTCGCTTCGTCGAGGATGAGGACGGCGGGGTCCTTGAGCAGGACGCGCGCGATCGCGACGCGCTGCTTCTCGCCACCGGAGAGGCGGTAGCCCCGCTCCCCCACCACGGTGTCGTAGCCGTCCGGAAAGGACGCGATCGTGTCGTGGATGTTGGCGCCGCGGGCCGCCGCCTCGAGTTCCTCGGCCGTCGCGTCCGGCTTTGCGTAGCGGAGGTTGTCGGCGATGGAGGCGTGGAAGAGGTAGGTCTCCTGGCTCACGATGCCGATCGAGCCGACGAGCGACTCCTGTCGGAGGTCGCGCACGTCGTCATCGGCGAACATGACGCGACCCGAGGTCGCCTCGTGCAGGCGCGGGATGAGATAGGAGACGGTCGTCTTGCCCGCACCGGAGGGGCCGACGAAGGCCGCGTACTGGCCGGGCTCGATGGTGAACGACACCCCGTCCAGCGTCGGGGTCGAGGAGGCCGGCGCGTCGGGATAGCGGAACACCACCTCATCGAACGTGACCCGTCCCAGCCGCTCGGCCGCGACCTCCGACGCCCCCGCCTTGTCGGCGATAGCCGGCTTCAGGTCGAGGTACTCGAAGATGCGCGCAAACAGGGCCCCCGAGGTCTGCAGGTCGAGTGCCACCCGCAGCAGACCCATGAGCGGCCACATGAGGCGGGCCTGCACGGTCGTGAACGCGACGATCGTGCCGGCGGTGACGGGCACGTCGCGCAGGATGAGCCACGCGGCGACGAGGTAGACGACCGCCGGGATGATGGACAGGAAGATGTTCACCATCGCGAAGAACCACTGGCCGCTCATCTGCTGGCGCACCTGCAGGTCGATCTGGTTCTCGTTCTCGTCGGCGTAGCGCTGCGTCTCCGCGCCCTGACGGGTGAAGGACTTGGCGAGCAGGATGCCGGAGACGCTCAGCGCCTCCTGGGTGATCGCCGTCATCTCCGACAGCGACTCCTGCGTCTTCGCCGCGATGCGCGCGCGCACCTGGCCGACGCGGCGCTGGGCCAGCACCAGCACCGGCAGCAGGACCACCGAGACGAGGGTCAGCTGCCAGCTGAGCACCAGCATGCTCACCAGGGCGGCGATCACCGTGACCGTGTTACCGATGACGCTCGAGATGGTGTTGTTGAGCACCCCGGCGACGCCGCCGACGTCGTTCTGCAGGCGGGACTGGATGACGCCGGTCTTGGTGCGGGTGAAGAAGCCGAGCTCCATCGACTGGAGGTGGCCGAAGAGCTTCACGCGCAGCGCGCCCATGACCTTGTTGCCGACGCTCGCCGTCAACCACGTCTGCCAGACGCCGAGGGCGGCCGAGCCGATCCAGAGCAGCACCATGAGACCGACCAGCTCGAGCAGGATCGGGACGTTCGGCGTGCCGTCGGCGGGGAACAGACCCTCGTCGAAGGCGGCTTTAGTGAGCAGCGGCGGGAAGATCGTCAGCCCGGCGCTGAGGACGACGAGGGCGATCATCAACGTGATCGCGCGGCGGTGCGGTTGGAACAGCTCGCCGATGCGGCGCAGCAGGTGCGGGATCCGCGGAGCTTCGGCGTTCTCGGCCTTCTGCACGGCCGGGTCGCCGTTCGAGATGCGGGTGCGGGGCTTCCCGTAGTTACCGGTCTGACCCCCGCCGCGCATACTCATTGCCTCAAACTATCCCGCTTTCACAAAACAGGAATCCACGTTCGCTTCAGGCATGAAAAGGGGGCTAACGGCCATGAATGTGACCGTTAGCCCCCGTGGTTCCTGTTTTACGAAAGTGGGGATCAGCCCTTTGTGCTGCCGGCCAGCAGGCCGCGGACGAAGTAGCGCTGCAGCGTGAAGAACACGATGAGCGGGACGACCAGCGACACGAAGGCGGCCGCCGTCAGGCGTTGCCATTCCTGCCCGCGGCTACCGGTCAACTCCGCCAATCGTTGGGTGAGTGGCGCGGCCTCGGAGGTACCGCCGGAGAAGATCAACGCCACCAACAGGTCGTTCCAGACCCAGAGGAACTGGAAGATCGCGAACGACGCGAGAGCCGGCAGCGCCAGCGGAATGATGATCCGCAGGAACACCTGGCCGTGGCTCGCACCATCGACACGCGCCGCCTCGATCACCTCGCCGGGGATCTCCGAGATGAAGTTGTGCAACAGGAAGATCGCCAACGGCAGGGCGAAGATCGTGTGCGCGATCCAGATCTGCAGGTAGTTGCTCGTCGGGATGTTGAGCGCGTCGCCGACCGACTCCTGGAACGGCTGCAGGATCCCGGAGAAGATCTGCAGCAGCGGGATGAGCGCCAGCTGCAGTGGCACGATCTGCAGCGCGAAGATGAACACGAACAGGGCGTTGGAGCCCTTGAACTTGATCCACGCGAAGGCGTACGCAGCCATGGCCGCCAGCACCAGCGGGAAGATCGTGGCCGGGATCGCGATGGCGAGCGAGTTGACGAAGTACTCGCCGAGCTGCGGTGACGAGGACGATGCGGAGAACAGCACCTCGCGGTAGTTCTCGAGCGTGAAGCCCGGGTTCTGGAAGATCGTCCACCAGCCGTTGCCCTTGATCTCCGCCTCCGGGCGGAAGGACGAGATGAAGAGACCGAAGGTCGGGAGCGTCCAGAGGACGGCGATGACGAGCGAGGCGATGGTGGCCCAGCGCGAGGTGAGCCGCGTCTTGACGCGCTTCGCCTTGGTCGTCCCGGGCTGGTCGACGTCGCTGTCGACCGGGGCGGCGACGGGTGTCGAGGTCATCGGATCTCCTTCTGGCTGCGGAGCACCCGCACGTTGTAGATGACGATCGGGAGGACGAGGACGAACAGCACGAGCGCGAGCGCTGCACCGCGGCCCGGCTCGTTGGCGCGGAACGCCTGCGTGTACATCTCGTTGGCGATGACGCTCGTGTCGAAGTTGCCGGCGGTCATCGTGCGGACGATGTCGAACACCTTCAGTGTCGCGATCGAGATCGTGGTGATGACGACGACGAGCGAGCTGCGGATTCCCGGGAGCGTCACGTTGGTGAACCGCTGCCACGAGTTGGTTCCGTCGAGCTGGGCCGCCTCGACCTGCTCGGTGGGGATGCCCTTGATGGCGGCGGAGAGGATGACCATCGCGAAACCGGTCTGGATCCAGATCATCACGATGATGAGCAGGAAGGTGTTCACGGGTTCGGTCTGGAGCCACTTGACGGGCTCCCCGCCCAGCCAGACGACGATCTGGTTGAGGAGACCGATCTGCTCGCGGTCGGCGCCACGGTAGTCGTAGAGGAAGCGCCAGATGATGCCGGCGCCGACGAAGGAGATCGCCATCGGCATGAAGACGAGGGCCTTGAAGACCTTCTCGCCGCGCGACTTGTCGATGAACACCGCGTAGGCGAGGCCGACCATCGTGGAGATCAACGGCACGCAGATCACCCAGATGATCGTGTTGGTCACCGTGCGGACGGCATCCGGCTGGGTGAAGATCCAGACGAAGTTGTCGAAGCCGATGAGGTCGCCGGCCTTGTTGCTGAAGGCGAGGATGCTCGTCCGGATGGCCGGGTAGATGAGCCCGATCGCCAGGAGGATGATCGCCGGGGCGAGGAAGACGACGAGCTGGACAACGTCCTTCGCCTTCTTCGGGGCCTTGTCGGCGAGGAAGAGGATGAGGCCGATCACGGCCGCGAAGACCGCGAGGCCGATACCGACCTGGACGATCTTCTCAATGAGGTCAGAGGTTCTCACCGGTGGTGCCCTTTCCTTCGACGGTGAAGAGGTACGGGTGTGGAGAGGCGGGGCCGCGCTAACGACCCCGCCTCCTCGTGATCACCGGATCAGCTGGTGGGCCAGCTCGCCTCGATCTTGTCGGCGACGGACTGGCTGTCCTCGCCGCCGATCCAGTCGACGATCCCCTTGAAGAAGGAGTTGCCGCCGACGGCACCGGGCATGAGGTCGGACGCATCGAAGCGGTACGTCGTGTCCGGGTTCTGCAGGATCTCGATGCTCTGCTCGAGCAGCGGGCTGGAGGCCAGGCTCGCGTCGAGGCCGCTGTTGGCGCTGATCACGCCGCCGAGCTCCACGCGGTTGTTGGCCCAGGTGTCGCTGGCGAGGAACGCCTGGAAGGCGGCCACGGCCTCGTCGTCGGAGAAGGCTCCGACGATCTCGCCACCACCGGTGACCGCGAGCGGGTCATCGGCGTTCACGGGCGGGAGGAGGAACGCGAAGACGTCGCCGTCGGGCGCCACGGTCACGCCGTCGCCCCAGAAGCCCTCGTAGAACGAGGCCTGGTGGTGCAGCGAGCACTGGCCGTCGAGGATGGGCAGACCACCCTCACCGAAGGGGATCGAGAGACCGGCGGTCACATCGCCGACCATGTCCTCGTTCTTGAGGATGTCGCCGACCGAGTCGAAGGCCTCGACGACGCCCGGGTCGTTGAAGGGGATCTCGTGCTTGTACCACTGGTCGTAGTACTCGGGGCCCTGCTCGCGCAGGACGTAGTCCTCGATCCAGTCGGTCACGGGCCAACCGGTGGCGGCGTCGGACGCGTAGCTGGCGCACCACGGCTTGTGGTCACCCTCCGACGCGATCGTGTCGGCGAGGTCGTTGAGCTCATCGAGGGTCGTGGGGATCTCGTACCCCTTCTCCTCGAACTCCGACGGCGAGTACCAGACGTAGCCCTTGATGCTGGCCATCAGCGGCGCACCGTAGAAGGTGCCGTCGACGGTGCCGTAGGCCTTCCAGTCCTCGGACCAGAACTCGTCGACGTTGGCCTCGACGGCCTCCGGCGCCTCGACGAAGAATCCGCCGGCCGCGATGTCGGCGAACAGACCCGGCTGCGGGAAGATGCCGAGGTCGGGCGGGTTGCCACCCTCGGCGAGCTGTCGGATGTTCGCCTCGAACTCCTGCGTGCCCTGGTAGTCGATGCTCGTGTCGGTGCAGGCGGCGTAGTCGGCCCACGACTCGACCAGGCGGTCCGCCTCGGCCTCGACGATGGTGCCCGAGATGCTCACCTCGGCACCGTCGAAGGTGCCGTAGGACTCGTACGGCGAACAGTCGATGTTCGACGTGTCCGCTGCCTCGTCACCGACACAGCCGGTGAGAGCGAGCCCGATGGTGGTGGCTGCTGCGATGGTGATGACGGCTTTGCGCTTCAGACGCATATCCCCTCCTCATTGAGGTCCTGTGATTGCAGAACTGGTAGCGGATCCATAGGGAACCGGTTCCACACGCCAACGTAGGCCCCCGTTGGGGGGAGGGTCAAGCGTCACCGTCCGGATCCTCAGGCTCTTTGCATGTTCGTGGGCGTGGGGGTTACGGTGAGGGCTCTCAGTGCCGAGAAACACGATGAGCGGGAGCGTGGACCGTGAGCGGTATCGCCGACGTCGCCCGGATCGCGGGCGTCTCGAAGTCGACGGTCTCCCGCGCGCTCAGTGGATCCGGCTACGTCTCCGCCGAGACCCGGGAGCGCGTGAAACAGGTGGCCCACGAGCTCGGCTTCGTGGCCTCCAGCACGGCCGTCAGTCTGGTGACCGGTCGCACCCTCAACATCGGCCTCGTCATCCCCTTTGTGAACCGCTGGTATTTCGGCGAGGTGCTCGAGGGCATCGAGGGCGCCCTCATGGACGCGGGCTACGACCTGACCCTCTACCGGCTGCGGGAGGGAGCGGAACATCGGCGCCGCGTCTTCGAGAACTTCCTCGTGCGCAAGCGGGTCGACGCGGTCATCGCCGTCGGCATCGCCTTGGATCCGGAGGAGGTGCGCCTCCTCCACCGTCTGCACAAGCCGATCGTCGGCATCGGTGGCGTGATCGACGGCATCCCGACGATCAGCGTCGACGACGAGGCCTGCGCCCGGGCCGCGACGGAGCACCTCATCGGCCTCGGGCACGAGCGGATCCTGCACCTCGGGGGCAGTCTCGACCGGCAGATGGACTTCGCCGTCCACGCGCGACGGCTTCAGGGGTTCCGCGGGGCGATGGCGGATGCCGGCCTGAGCGAGACCGCACGCATCCACACGACCGAGTTCACGATGGAGGGCGGCCACGCTGCGGCGCTCGACGTCCTCGCCGACCCGCGCGAGCGTCCGACCGCCATCGTGGCCGGCTGCGACGAGATCGCCTTCGGGGCGATCATCGCCGCCCGCTCCCTCGGCATCGCTGTGCCCGACGACCTGTCCGTCATCGGGATCGACGGCCACGACCACGCGGACATGTTCGGCCTGACGACACTGCGCCAGGAGCCCGCGGCCCAGGGCGCCCGCGCGGTCGACCTCGTCATGCGACAGTTGCTCGACGTCGAGTCGCCGGTCCCGCCGGGGCACACGGTCGTCGACGTGCACCTCGACGTGCGCACGAGCACGGCGGCGCCCGGACGCACGAACGGCCCGTGACCACCGGGGTGGCACGGGCCGCTCGCAATATCAGCGCAGTCGTGTGAGGGCATCGAGCCCGCTCGCCGCGCTGTCGTCGGACGGTCGGTCGTGGCGCGTGGCCACGACCATGAGGAGGCGCAGCAGCAGTGCCGCACCCCGGCTCAGGGTGTTCATTCTGGGGTTCCTTTGCGTGGTGATCCGCGCTGGGGATACCCCGCCGCTTCGCCCGCCGGAGCGGGTTAACGAGCGAAGGCATCGCCCCGTTTCCGGAGGCGATGCCTTCGGAACACGGATCTGTCTCTAAATGGAGGAGACCCGGGTTCCCGGTCCGGCCGATGGCCGGAGCTGACTACTTGAGGGTGATGGTGGCGCCAGCCTCTTCGAGCTGTGCCTTCGCCTTCTCAGCGGTCTCCTTGTTCGCGCCCTCGAGCACGGTGCTGGGAGCGCCGTCAACGAGAGCCTTCGCCTCACCGAGGCCGAGGCTGGTGAGGGCGCGCACCTCCTTGATGACCTGGATCTTCTTCTCGCCGGCCGACTCGAGGACGACGTCGAACGAGTCCTTCTCCTCGACCTCTTCGGCAGCGCCGCCGCCGGCAGCGGCGGGGCCGGCAACCGCGACGGGCGCGGCAGCGGTGACCTCGAAGACCTCTTCGAACTTCTTCACGAACTCCGAGAGCTCGATGAGCGTGAGCTCCTTGAACGCCTCGATCAGCTCGTCGCTGGTGAGCTTCGCCATGATGTACTCCTTAGTTTTTCTGGATGTTTATCTACCGCTGGGGGCCGGAAGGCCTTACGCGGACTGCTTCTCGCGCAGCGCGTCGACGGTGCGAACCGCCTTGGACGCCGGAGCGTTGAACAGGTAGGCAGCTCCGAACAGCGAGGCCTTGAAGGCGCCGGCAAGCTTCGCCAGCAGAACCTCCCGGGACTCGAGATCGGCGAGCTGCTTGACCTCTGCCTCGTTGAGGGCGTTACCGTCGAAGTAACCGCCCTTCACGATGAGGCTCGGGTTTGCCTTGGCAAAATCACGCAGTGCCTTGGCGACGGAGACGGTGTCTCCGTGCACGAAGGCGATCGCGGACGGACCAGCGAGCTGGTCGTCGAACGCGCTGATACCAGCGTTGTTCGCAGCGATCTTGGTGAGCGTGTTCTTGACGACGGCGTACGTCGCGTCTGCACTGATCGACTTGCGCAGCGTCTTGAGCTGCGCGACCGTGAGACCGCGGTACTCGGTGAGCAGAACGGCGTTCGAGCTACGGAACTTCTCCGTGAGCTCGGCGACCGAAGCTTCCTTGTTCGCCATGGCTCTCCTTGGGGATTGATTTCGGTTGTGCTTCCACACCGCCGGGGCAATAAAAAAAGCTCCGGCGCAAGCGCTCGGAGCTGGATTCCCGACTAAGGGATAAGTCTCTGTCACACCTGCGCGGGTCGGGATCTTGCGATCCACCTTCGTTCGTCTTGTTTGCACACGACGAAGACCAGCGGTCTTTGGCTCCGATCAGAGTACGCGATGGAGGCGTCCAAGGCAAACGCGGGTCACGCGCGGTCGAGCGCGTCCAGGGTTGCGATCGCCTCGCGGGCCCGCGCGAGCCTGTCCTCCTCAGAGGACTCCCACCATTTCGGCCCCCGCTCGCCCAGCCCGTGTTTGGCGAGGTCGACCCGTCGCCGGGCGGCGGCGGTCGCTTCCGCGTCGCCCTTCGCGTGGCGCACCCCCGACCGGCCGCGGCCGAGGTGCGACTTCAGCGTCTCGACGACGTCGGCCGGGAGGCTGGGGTCCGTCTTCCGCCAGCGGCGCCCGTCGATGACGAGCCAGCGGTCGTCCTCGTCGGTCATCGGCGCGGGAGGGTGACGGTGAAGACGGTGTCGCCCGGCTCGCTGCGCACGGCGACGGTGCCGTCGTGCGCCTCCACGACGGCGGTCACGATGGCGAGGCCGAGACCGGTGGACGAGGATCCGGCGGCGCGGGAGCGGGATCCGTCACCGCGGACGAAGCGCTCGAACAGCGTGGGCTGCAGGTCCGCCGAGATGCCGGGGCCGTCGTCCCGCACCTCGATGACGGCGTGAGCGCCGACCTCCGCCAGGGAGGCGGTGACCGTGGTGCCGGCCGGCGTGTGGGTGCGGGCATTGGCGAGCAGGTTGGCCAGCACCTGGTGGAGGCGGGCGGCGTCGCCGGGGATGACGATCGACTCGTCGGGCAACTCGATCCGCCAGTCGTGATCCTGACCCGCGGCGTGCGCGTCGCTCACCGTGTCGGACAGAAGCGCGTTGAGATCGACGGGTCGGTTCTCGAGCTCCCGTCCGTCGTCGAGTCGGGCGAGGAGGAGGAGGTCCTCGACGAGGCTCGTCATGCGCAGAGACTCGGACTCGATACGACCGAGCGCGCGGACGATGTCCTCGGGCAGCTCGTGGCCGCTGCGGCGGGTCAGCTCCGAATAGCCGCGGATCGACGCCAGCGGGGTCCGGAGTTCGTGGCTCGCGTCCGCCACGAAGGTGCGCACCTTGCGCTCGCTCGCCTCGCGCGCGCTGAGCGCGCCGGCGACGTGCTCGAGCATGCGGTTGAGGGCGGCACCGACCTGGCCGACCTCCGTGTCGGGTCGGGCGTCCTCCTCCGACACCCGGACGGCGAGGGCGACCTCGCCGCGATCGAGCGGCAGCTCGGCGACGTGGGCGGCGGTCGCGGCGACCCGGTCGAGGGGCCGCAGTGCGAAGCGGACGATCGCGGTGCCGGCGGCGACCACGAGGAACAGGCCGCTCAGGGTGAGGAGCGCGATGACGAGCACGAGACGGGCGACCGTCTCGGTGACGCCCGACATCGGGAGGCCGACGAGAACCGTGTCCCCCGAGTACGTCTCGGTGGCCGCGACGCGGTACTCGCCGAGCTGCTCGAGGTCGATGGTGACCTCCGTGCCGTCGGAGGGGACGCTGAGGAAGGCGTCGGCCTGCGCGCCGGTCAGCTTGTTGGTGTCGAGTTGGGCGCCCAGGATCGCCGCGCTGATGGTCGTGCCGGAGATGACGGCGGCGATGGATCCGGGCTCGAGCCCGGCGAGCGGGAGGGCCTGCTCCGGCTTGCCTCCGGTGTCCTCCCCCTGGTGCGGCGTCTTGTCGATGACGTAACCGAGGCGCACGACCGCTTCCGTCAGCTGGGTGTCGAGCTTGTCGACGAGGTAGCCGCGGAGGGCGACGACGCTCACGAGCCCGATGAGGAGACTCATGACGACGATGAGGGCGGAGAAGGCGACGACGAGGCGACGCCGCAGGGTCCACGCCGGACGCGCGGTCATCACTCCGCGGGCTTCAGCATGTACCCGACGCCGTGCACGGTCGTGATCATGCGCGGGCCGAGGGTGTCGATCTTCTTGCGGAGGTAGGAGATGTAGAGCTCGACGATGCTCGACTTGCCGCCGAAGTCGTACTTCCAGACCCGGTCGAGGATCTGCGTCTTCGACAGCACGCGGCGCGGGTTGCGCATGAGGTAGCGCAGCAGCTCGAACTCGGTCGCGGTGAGCTCGACCTGGGTGTCCCCGCGGAACACCTCGTAGCTGTCCTCGTCGAGGGTGAGGTCGCCGACCTGGATGAAGGAGTCGTTGGCCTCGAGCGCCGTGAGGTTGGCGCGACGGATGAGACCGCGGAGACGGGCGACGAGCTCCTCGAGGCTGAACGGCTTCGTCACGTAGTCGTCGCCGCCGATGGTGAGTCCGGCGACGCGGTCGTCGAGGGCGTCCTTCGCCGTGAGGAACAGGACGGGAACCTGGTTGCCGTCGGCACGGAGACGCGTGAGCACCTGCATGCCGTCGATGTCCGGGAGCATGATGTCGAGCACGACGACGTCGGGACGGAACTCGCGTGCCAGCTGGAGGGCCTTCTGCCCGTCGGCGGCGATCTTCACGTCCCAGCCCTCGTAGCGCAGGGCCATCGACAGCAGGTCGGTGAGAGAGTCCTCGTCGTCGACCACCACGGCCCGGATCGGGGTCCCATCGGCGCGGGTCATCCGGGGCTGAGCTGCTGCGGGGGCGTGCATCGTCATGTCTCCAGTATTCGGAACTTCCTATGTCACTCCTGTGGAATCCTATGCGCGTGCTGTGAGGGGTGTCGGGTGCCCGGGGAGGTCTCGACAGGCTCGACTCGCTGGAGCAGGCCGACCCGCTGAGGCAGGCCGACCCGCTGGAGCAGGCCGACCTCAGTCGTTGTGCGAGAACGCCGCGTCGAAGGACGCCGTCGGCAGGTCCCACAGCAGCGAGCGCACGAAACCCTGCGCCTCCTTGGCGCCGTGCAGTCGGTCCATGCCGGCGTCCTCCCACTCGACGGAGATGGGTCCGGTGTAGCCGATGTGGCGGAGGGCCCGGAAGGCGTCCTCCCACGGCACGTCCCCGTGCCCGGTGGAGACGAAGTCCCAGCCGCGGCGCGGGTCGCCCCACGGCAGGTGCGAGCCCATGATGCCGGCGCGGCCGGTGTTCGGGCGGATGCGGGTGTCCTTGCAGTCGACGTGGTTGATGCGGTCGGCGAAGTCGGTGATGAAGCCGACCGTGTCGACGCCCTGCCACATCATGTGGCTGGGGTCCCAGTTGAATCCGAAGGCGGCGTGACCCCCGATCGCCTCGACGGCGCGGACGCTCGTCCAGTGGTCGTAGGCGATCTCGCCGGGGTGCACCTCGTGCGCGTACTTCACGCCGTTATCGGCGAAGCGGTCGAGGATCGGCGTCCAGCGGTCCGCGAAGTCCTGGTAGCCGGCGTCGATGACGGAGGCCGGGACCGGCGGGAACATCGCCACGTACGGCCAGATCTTCGACCCGGTGAAGCCGGTGATGACGGAGACGCCCAGCTTGCCGGCGACGTCGGCGGTCAGCTTCAGCTCCTCGGCCGCCCGCTGGCGCACGCCCTCGGCCTCGCCGTCGCCCCACACCTTGGATCGCAGGATCGCCTCGTGACGGAAGTCGATCGGGTCGTCGCAGACGGCCTGCCCGGTGAGGTGGTTGGAGATCGCCCAGACCTTCAGACCGTAGCGGTCGAGGATGTCGAGGCGCGACTGCAGATAGGTCGGGTCCTCCGCGGCACGCCACACGTCGAGGTGTTCCCCCGACGCGGCGATCTCGAGGCCGTCGTACCCCCACTCCGCGGCGTAGCGCGCGACCTCCTCCAGGGTGAGGTCGGCCCACTGGCCGGTGAAGAGGGTGACCGGGTTCGTCGTCATCGTGCTGCCCTTTCGTCCTGCAGTCGAGTCAAGTGGTCGAGGCTGCGCTGCGCCAGTGCATCCTGCGATTCGGCGAGCGGGCGCCAGACCGATGCGGCGGTCGCGATCGTCTCGTTCTCGCCGGTGAAGCTCTCGAGGTTGAGGGGGCCGGAGTACCCGACCGCGTCGAGGGAGTCGAGGGTCGCGTTCCAGTCGATGTGGTCGTCGCCGACGGCGCCGCGGTCGTTGCCGCAGACCTGCATGTGGGCGAGGTGCGGCCCGGCGAGGCGGATTGCCGCGTATGGATCCTTCTCCTCGATGTTGAGGTGGTAGCTGTCCAGGGCAAGGCCGAGGGCGTCGCCGAGCAGCGGTTCGAGGGCATCGAGCGCCTGCTCGACGGTGTTGACGATGCTGGTCTCGTAGCGGTTGAGCGGCTCGATCGCGAGCTTCACGCCCGCCGCGCGGGCGACGTCGACGACGGGGTCGAGGGAGGCGCGCAGTTCGCGCACGACGTCCGTGCGCTCGTCCGCCGTCATCCGCCAGGTCCGGCCGGTCTGCGCATAGAAGGGGCCGGCGACGATCCCGGCACCGAGGGAGCGGGCGACCTGGATGCAGTGGACGAGATAGGCCTGCGTCGCGGCGATGTTCGACGAGCGGACAAGGTCGCGCCCGGTTCCCATCGCTCCCACGACGTAGGCGTCGAGGTCGAGGGAGGCGAGCAGGTCGGCGGCGCGCGCCGGGTCCCAGTCACCCGGCGACTCGACGGGCAGCTCGATGGCGCCGAAGCCCATCCCGGCCGCCTTACGGGCGATCCGTTCCAAGGACACGTCGTCCAGGGGCGAAGTCCATACCCAGGTGTTGACGCCCAGCACTCGTCTCATCGGTCTCTCCATGGAAAAGGCCGGTCGGGTGGGCGGTGGCCCACCCGACCGGCGGGGGTACTACGGCTTACGGGATGATGCGGTCCTGCCACACCGTCGGGTAGCCGGGCAGGTCCTCGCCGCCGAAGCGGGCGTAGTGACCGTCGGGCATGCCCTCGTTCGCCTCGAGGGCGTCGGCGAGCTCATCCTTGGTGATCGACTTCTGCGGGAGCACCCACTCCTTCGGGATCTCCTCACCGGCGAAGATCTTCTGCACCGCCAGGAGCGGCGTGCGCCACTGGAAGTTGGAGTAGACCGTGCCGAGGCCGGTCAGGCCCGTCTCGTCCCACTTGCGGAGGAAGCTCAGCTCGTCCTCACCGGTCATGACCGGGTAGTCCACGCCGGCGTCCTCGAAGGCCTCGATGGCGGCGACGGCACCGTCGCCGGCGTCCATCCAGACACCCTGGACGTCACCCTTGGCGAGCTCGTCCGAGATGATCTTCTTGATCTCGGCCGGGTCGGCGCCGGTGAAGTAGTTCACTGCCTCGATGCCGTTGTCCGCGAAGATCTTCTCCGCGGCCGCCCAGCGCTGCTCGAGCACGTCCACACCCGGAAGGATGCGGAGAGCCACGACCTTGTCGCCCTCCTCGAGGTTGTCCACGAGGAAGTTGGCCGACTCGATGCCCCAGCCGAAACCGCCGACCGGGTGGATGAAGGTCGTCTGGCACTCGGTCTGCACACCGCGGTCGAAGACCACGACGGGCTTGCCGGTCTCACACGCACGCTCGACGGCCGGCGTCAGTGCCGCCGTGCTGTTCGGCGAGATGATGAACGCGTCGCAGTTGCCGTCGCTGATGAAGTAGTCGATGTCCGCGATCTGCGTGTCATCGCTGTCCTGGGCGTCGCGGGTCTCCATCTCGGAGATCGCGCCCTGCTCCTGGAGCACCTTGAGCTGCTCGTTCATGGTGATCCAGCCGGTCTGGCGCCACGGGTTGCCGATCGAGGCGTTCGAGAAGCAGACCTTCTTGGCACCGGTGCTCGCGTAGGACGAGGTGTCGACCATCTCGGCGTCGATGTACTGCAGCCACGGCTGGCCGTCGGGGCCCTCCGGGGTCGCCTCGAGCTGTGCTGCCTGGGTGTCGAAGAGGGCCTGGTCGAACCACTCCACGGCGTCCGGGTCTTCTCCGCCGCCTCCGGGTGTCACGCTCGGGTCCGTCGTACACCCCGTCAGCGCGATGAGAACTGCCGCGCCGCCGACGAGGGCTGCGGTCATGTGCTTGCGTCGCATCACTAACCTCCTTTGGTTCAGTGTTCGGAGCCCGTTGCGGGGCTCATCTGTGGTGCAGGTTGTGCCGGGCCATCGTTGGCATCCGGCTCCTTCCCTGGTGGGAGGGTCTGGGTCGAGTGGCCCTTCCGGCGCGCTCGAAATGTGGTCGCCGAGTAGGCGACGGCGAGGATGATGATGCCGCCCTGGATGGCGTCCCGCAGGGTGGAGGGGATGCCGGCGAAGTTGAGCAGGGTGAAGAGGGCCTCGAGGGCGAAGGCACCCGCGACCGCCGCGACGACCCAGCCCCGGCCGCCGCCGAGCACGACCCCACCGAGCACGACCGCCGTGATCGCGATGAACTCGTAGCCCTGACCGACCGACGGGTGCACGCCGGCGTAGCCGACGAGGAGCACCCCGGACACGGTCGCCGTCAGGCTGGAGATCACGAAGGCCGTCGTCTTGACCTGCCAGACCCGCGCACCGGCGAAGCGGGCAGCGGTCGAGCTGTCGCCGATCGCGATGAGGGTGCGACCGAAGGGACGCTTGGAGAACCAGATCGCGAGCGCCAGCAGCACCACGAGGATGATCACGGAGAAGGGGATGATGTCGACGATCGGCACGTCGCGGATGCCGCCGCGGCCGATCTGTCGGAAGCCGTCCGCCGGGTTGCCGGTCGCCGCTCCGCCGGTCCAGAACAGGACGCCGCCGCTGAGGGCGAGCATCATGCCGAGCGTCACGATGAAGGACGGCACCTTGAGCAGGGTCGTCACCAGCCCGTTCACGATCCCGACGACGATGCCGAAGGCGATCATGAAGAGGAGGACGGGGACCGACTTCGACTCGTCCTGGCCGATGAGATTGCCCGCGATGACCACCTGGGCCGTGATGAGCGCACCCATCGAGAGGTCGAACTCCCCCGACACGATGACGAAGTACTGTCCGATGGCGACGATCGCGATGGGAGCCACGCGCTGGACGAAGCGGATGAACTGGCCGGGCTCGGCGAAGTTCGGGTTGAGGACCGTGATGGCCACGAGCATGATCGCCAGGAGCAGGAACACGGCTCCCCGCGGGCTCACCAGGGTGATCGCGGCGCTGCGGACGCGGTTCACTTCGCCACCTCCTTCGTGCCGTAGCGCGCTCGTCGCTGTTCGATGACGCGGCCGGTGTAGACGGCCACGGCGACCACGATGACGACACCGCGGACGACGTCCTTGAGGAAGGGGTTGACCTGCATGACGCTCATCACGCTGTTGAGCACCGCGAAGATCGCGACGCCGCCGATGGTGCCCCAGATGGACCCGCGCCCACCGGCGAGCAGGGTGCCGCCGAGGACGACGGCGGCGATCGAGAGGAGGTCGTAACCGCCCTGGCTCCCGACGGTCGGGCTACCGACGCCCAGACGGGAGGCGAGCAGGAGACCCGCCATGCCGGCCGTGACCGAGCAGATGACGTGGGCGACGATGATCGGCTGCGCGGTGCGCAGGCCGGAGAGGCGCGCCACGTCGAGGCTGCCGCCGACCGCGTAGATGTGGTGACCGGTGCGCGTGCGGCGCAGGAAGAGGAAGACGAGGGTCGCGAGCGCCAGCATGATGATCGTCGAGATCGGGACCGGCCCGATGCCGGTGGCACCGATGTACTGGAACTCGGCCGGCACGCTGCCCGAGCTGCCCTTGTAGAAAGTGTCGAGATAGCCCTTGACGATGAGCCCGATGCCGAGCGTCGCGATGAAGCCGTTGACCTTGAGCTTGGTGACGATGAGTCCGTTGGCCAGGCCGATCACCGCAGCGATGCCGAGCGCGATGAGGACGCCCTGGATGATGTTGCCCGAGTACCCCTTCATGGTCTCGGCGGCCAGCAAGCTGGAGAGGCTGATGACGTAGGGGACGGAGAGGTCGAGCGATCCGGTGAGGATCACCAGTGTCTGGCCGACAGCGACGAGCCCCAGCACGCTCATCCCGGTGAGGATGTCGCGGATGTTGCCCTCGCTGAAGAAGTTGCGGCCTACGGAGGCGACGAGGATCGCGCCGATCGCGATCACGCCGATGAGCGCGATGTAGACGATGAGCGTGCTGTCGAGGGGCACACGGCGACGGGGGCGGACGGCTGCGGTGCTCACAGGGCCACCTCCCCACCACTGGAGCGGAGTGTGCCGGTCGCGGCGGCGAGGACGGTCTCCTCGCTCACCCCCGGCTCGAGTTCGGCGGCCACGCGACCGTCGTGCATGACGAGGATGCGGTCGGACATGCCGAGCACCTCCGGGAGTTCGGACGAGATCATGAGGATGGCGACGCCCTCCTTGGCGAGGTCACGCATGAGCTGATAGACGGCGACCTTCGCGCCGACGTCGATGCCGCGGGTCGGCTCGTCGAGAAGCACGACGCGAGGCTTGGTGGCGAGCCACTTCGCGAGGACGACCTTCTGCTGGTTGCCGCCGGAGAGGAACTGCACCTCCTGGCCGGTCCCGCGCGAGCTGACCTCGAGCGAGGTGAGCACGCCGGGGACCGCCTGTCGGGCGGCGCCGGTCCGTCCGGGGAAGACGGCGCGGACGACGAGCAGCGCGTTGTCGAGCACCGACTGGTTGAGGGCGAGGCCCTGCGCCTTGCGGTCCTCGGTGATGAGGGCGATGCCCTGCTTGACCGCGCGGCGGGGGCTCGGCACGGTCACCGTGTCGCCGTCGAGGGCGATGGATCCGCGGGTGAGCGGTGCCGCGCCGAAGAGGGCCTCGGCGAGCTCGGTGCGTCCGCTGCCCTGCAGGCCGGCGACGCCGACGATCTCCCCGGCGCGCAGGTCGAGGTCGATGCCGTCGATGTGGGCGTTGCCGCCACCGCGCACGGCCAGGCGCACATCTCCCACGGCCGTTCCCTCGACGGCGGGCGGGAAGAAGGTCGAGATCGAACGCCCGACCATGCGGCGGACGAGCTCGTCGGTGGTCAGGTCGCTCGCCGGCCCGCTGGAGACGAGCGCGCCGTCCTTGAGCACGGTGATCGTGTCGCAGAGGTCGAAGATCTCCTTGAGGCGGTGCGAGACGTAGAGGATGGCGACACCGCGCTGCTTGAGGCGTTCGATGATGCCGTAGAGCAGCTCGACCTCGTGGTCGGCGAGGGCCGCGGTCGGCTCGTCCATCGAGATGACCTTCGCGTCGAAGGACAGCGCCTTGGTGATCTCGACGACCTGCTGCTCGGCGACGGTCAGGCTGCCGACGCTCGCGGTCGGGTCGATGAAGTCGATGCCGAGCTCGGCGAGCAGTTCGGAGGTGCGTCGCGTCATGCCCTTCGTGTCGACGAAGCCGTAGCGGCGGGGCTCGCGACCGAGGAAGACGTTCTCGGCGACGCTGCGCTCGGGCAGCAGGTTGAACTCCTGGAAGACCGTGGCAACACCGTCGCGCATCGCCTGCAGCGGGTGGGTGTAGCTCTTCTCCGTGCCACCGACGGCGAGGGTGCCAGCGTCGCGGGTGTAGACGCCCGCGATGATCTTCATCAGCGTGGACTTGCCCGCGCCGTTCTCGCCGACGAGTCCGTGGACGGTGCCGGGCTGCAGGTCGATGTCGATGCCCTTGAGCACCGTGACACCGAAGAAGCCTTTCTCGATGCCGCGGGCGGAGAGCACGGGAGCCGTCGTGGTCATCGGGCGATCACCTCACTGGGGGTGGTGGAGACGTGGGCGGTGGAAGCGGGGACGTCGACCCACTCGCCGTTCGCCGCCGAGGCCAGCACGGCGCTCGTCAGCTGCACGGCACGGAGGCCGTCGGCGAAGGTCGGCAGGCCTTCGGGGGTCTCGCCGCGGGCAGCCGCGTAGCTGTCGGCGACGAAGGCGTTGAACGCGTCCTGGTACCCCATCGGATGACCGGACGGGACGATGGAGAGACGTGCGGCATCCGGACGGAGCACCGCGGCGTCGCGCACGAGCAGCTGCGATCCCTCGCGGCGGCCGAGCCAGAGGGTCTCCGGCGCCTCCTGGTCGAACGACAGCGACTCGGAGCTGCCCGCGATCTCGATCGCGAGCCGGTTCTTGCGGCCGGGGGCGACCTGGGAGACGAGGACCGTTCCGATCGCACCGGTGGCCGTCTCGACGACGAGCGCCACCGAGTCCTCGGTCTCGATCGCGCGGTGGTGGGCACGCTCGGCGAACACCGTGCGGCTGGTCGCGGCGAGGCGGACGATGCGGTCCCCGGTCACGAACTCGACGAGGTCGCACAGGTGCGAGCCGATGTCCGCGAACGCGCGGGACGGCCCGCCCAGCGCGCTGTCCACGCGCCAGTCGTCGTCCGATTCCGTCAGCAGCCAGTCCTGGAGGTAGGAGCCCTGGATGGTGAGGAGCGTCCCGAGGTCGCCCGAGGCGACGCGGGCGCGGGCCTCGCGCACCATCGGGTGGTAGCGGTAGACGAAGGGGACGGTTGCGGTGACGGTGGCGCGCTCCGCGGCGTCGACGAGACGCTCGGCGTCCTCGACGCTCGTGGCGAGCGGCTTCTCGCAGATCACGTGATGACCGGCTTCGATGACCTCGAGCGCGATGGGCGCGTGCGTCGTGTTCGGCGTGCACACGTGCACCACGTCGACGCCGTCGGCGGCGAGGAGGTCGGCCGCGGAGGCGAAGGCCCGCGGGGCCCCGATGCGGGCGGCGGCCCGCTCGGCGCTGGCCGGGGAGGAGGAGGAGACGCCGACGAGGGAGGCGCGAGCGGCGCGTGCAGCGCGGCTGTGCACCTCGGCCATGAACCCGCCGCCGATGACGGCGACACCCCAGGGGCGCTCTGCAGGAGTGACGGCCGTTGTCATGTGCTCATTCTGACACGGCACATGCACCTTTTGTCAACTAACGTGCATAAGTCGCATGTCTCGCATTATTTAGCTGTCTCGCGCAACGAAATAAGGCCGTGTGCTTTACTGTGCAAATGAGCGACATCAGTCGTGGATCGGCACTCGGATCCACCGGGGCCAGCGAGCTGTTCCAGCTCCTCCGCGACGGCCAGCCGCGCACGCGCGCCGAGCTCGCCACCCTCACCGGGCTCGCCCGTTCCACCATCGCCTCGCGCGTCGACGCCCTCATCGAGCTGGGCCTCGTCAGCCCGGTGGGCGACGCCATCTCCACGGGGGGCCGTCCCTCCTCCCAGTTCGCGCTCAACCCGACGGCCCGCCTCGTCCTCGCCGCCGACCTCGGCGCCTCGCACGCGACGCTGGCCATCACCGACCTCTCCGGCACCATGCTCGGCGAGCACCGCGGCCCCATCGACATCGCCGACGGCCCGGAGACGGTCCTCGCGTGGATGGTGGAAGAGGCGCGCGGCATCCTCGCGTCCATCGACCGGTCCGCCGACGACCTCGTAGCAATCGGCATCGGCGTGCCCGGCCCCGTGCAGCACAGCACCGGGCTCCCCATCAACCCGCCGATCATGCCCGGGTGGGACCGCTTCGACGTGCCAGGGTGGGTGCAGAAGCACTTCCCCGTCCCGGTCCTCGTCGACAACGACGTCAACATCATGGCGCTCGGCGAACAGGCCGTCGCCTGGCCCACGACCGAGCACCTCGTCTTCGTGAAGGTGGCGACCGGTATCGGCTCGGGGGTCATCTCCGGCGGACGCCTGCAGCGCGGCGCCCAGGGCATCGCGGGCGACATCGGGCACGTGCAGATCCCCCGCGGCGCCGGCATCCCCTGCCACTGCGGCAACCGCGGCTGCCTCGAGGCGATGGCCTCCGGGCCCGCGATCGCGACCGCGCTCCGCGCCTCCGGCGTCGAGGTGCACACCGGCCAGGACGTCGTCGACCTCGTCAAGCGCGGCAACATCGAGGCCATCCAGGCCGTTCGTCAGGCCGGCCGCGACATCGGGGAGATCCTCACCGCCTGCGTCAGCCTCATGAACCCCTCGGTCATCGCGATCGGGGGCTCGATGGCGCAGGCCGGTGAGCACCTCATCGCCGGTGTCCGCGAGGTCGTCTACACCCGTTCCATGCCCCTGGCGACCGAGCACCTCTCGATCGTCCAGTCGGCGGCCGGCGCCAACGCCGCCGTCATCGGGGCGAGCATGCTCGCCATCCACCACGCCCTCGCCCCCGAGAGCATCGACGCCATGGCCGGCTGAGCCGGACCGCGAAGGAGCACCATGATCGCCCACACCGTCTGGTTCCGTCTGCGCCACCCGCGCGACTCCGCCGAGGAGACCGCCTTCCTCGAGGACGCCTTCGCGCTCTCCGCCATCCCCGGCGTCATCGACTTCCAGCGCCACCACGAGGTGAGCCCGAAGAACGACTTCGACTTCGGCTTCACGATGTCCTTCGCCGACCAGGCGGCGTACACCTCCTACGACGCCCACCCCGTGCACGTGGCCTTCGTCGAGAACCGTTGGAAGGTCGAGGTCGAGGACTTCCTCGAGATCGACCACGTGCCGCTCGGCGCATAGTCCCCGGCACACGGGACAATGGAGGGGTGACCTCCCTCCAGCCGACCCTCGCGTTCTTCGACGCGCCGCCGGTCGCGCACACGGAGCGGATCGTCGCCCGGTCGAGTGACCGTGTCTCCTGGATCCGCGCCCGCAGCCGCGGCGTCACCGCGACCGACGTCGCCCGCCTCTCCAGCCGATCCGCGCTCAACGCGGTCGCGCTCGACAAGCTCACGGGCACCGGTTTCGGTGGCAACGCCTACACCGACCACGGGCGCACCCGCGAACCGGAGATCGCGAAATGGGTGCGCGCCCAGCACCGCATCGAGCCGAGCGATGCCCTCTTCCACGCCGATGGCCGCAGCGACCACCTCGCCACCCCCGACGGCGTCGCGCTCGTGGACGGTGCCCTCACCCTCTCCGAGATCAAGACGACCAAGTCAGCCTGGCGCAGCATCCCGCGCTCCTACCTCCGTCAGGTCTGGTGGCAGCAGTACGTGCTCGGCGCCGAGCGCACCCTCGTCGTCTGGGAGCAGCACAAGGACTTCGTGCCCGTCGACGCCGAGCCCCAGTGTCGCTGGGTCGATCGGGACGACAACGAGATCCACGTGCTCGTCGGGCTGGCCGACCAACTGCTCGAGTTGATGAAGCGGCGCTGAGCTCCCGGGTGACTTCCCGGGCTGAATTCTCGGCACCGTGACCTTTCCGTAACAGTGCCGAATCATTGCTCCCCTTGGATGGGGGTACACGGCGGAAGGAAACACATGCGCGCCATGATCATGGGGGCCACCGGCGGCCCCGAGGTGCTCTCCGCTGCGGAGGTCGCCGAACCTCTCGCGGTGAGCGCCGAGTTCCTGGTCCGCGTCGTCGCGGCCGGAGTCAACCCGATCGACGCGAAGACGCGCAGCGGTCGAGGGGTGTCGGCGGCGATCGCCTCGTATCCGGCCGTCATCGGCAGCGACTTCAGCGGCATCGTCGTCACCTCCCCCTACGAGTCGCACGCGATCAAGCCGGGCGACGAGGTCTACGGGATGGTCCCCGTGCCGCGCAACAGCGGCACCTACGCGGAGCTCGTCAGCGTCCCCGCCCTCAGCCTCACGCCCAAGCCGCGCTCGCTCTCCCACGTCGAGGCCGCGGCCGTGCCGCTCGCCGCGCTCACCGCGTGGGGCATGGTCGTCGAGGTCGCGAAGGCGCACGAAGGCCAGCGGATCCTCATCCACGCCGGCGCCGGCGGCGTCGGCCACTTCGCCATCCAGTTCGCCCGCTTCTTCGGCGCCTACGTCATCGCGACCGGCTCGACCCGCAATGTCGGCTGGCTCAAGGAGCTCGGCGCCAACGAGGTGGTGGACTACTCGACCGAACGGTTCGAGGAGGTCATCGACGATGTCGACGTCGTCATCGACCTCATCGGCAACACGCAGGACGACACGGGGACGCGCTCCCTGCAGGTCCTCCGACCGGGCGGCCTCATCGTCAACGCCCCCACCGGCAGCTGGGCGACCCTCACCGAGGACGCGGCCAAGGCCGGGGTCCGGTCGAGCCACTACAAGGTCTCCCCTGACGGTTCGACGCTCGCCGTCATCTCGCGGCTGCTCGAGTCGGGCGACGTGAAGGTCTACGTCGACCAGGTGTTCCCGCTGGCCGACGTCGCGAAGGCGCACGAGGCGCTCGAGACGGGCCACACCCGCGGCAAGATCGTGCTGACGGTGTCCGAGGTCTGACCCGCGCCTTGCCGTTTGCGGCAAATAACGGGTTCGGCGCGGCCGGGTGGATCCATTTGCGCCGGATCACACTTTCCGATGCCCCGATCGCGCGATTTGCCGCAAATGGGTGAAATCAGAGGGGCAGTTCCCGGACGAAGTCGTGCTCCAGGCGGTCGCCGACCAGGAAGCGCTTCGTCCCGACGAGCGTGAAGCCGTGCTTTTCGTAGAAGCGGTTCGCCCGGGCGTTCTCCTGGTTGACGCCGAGCCAGAGCCCGAGCGCCTCCTGCTCGCGCGCGGCCGCGATGCTCGCCGCCATCAGCTCCGTCGCGAGACCAGAGCCGTGCGTCTCCGGCATGAGGTAGAACTTGCTCAGCTCAGCGGTCGGACGCAGCGAGATCGCGGCCGCCACGTCGGCATCGGATGGGTCGCCCAGCACGAGCATCGCGTATCCGCTCACCGCGCTGTCGATCTCCGCGACCAGCAGAACCCGCTGGTCGTCGTCGAGGTACTCGGCGAAGCGCGCCTCGCTCAGCGTCCCGGCGATGAACGCCGCCTTCGCCGCGTCGGTCACGTGCGGCGGGCAGGCCAAGGGGAAGGTGATCGCCGCGACGCGGGCGAGCTCGGCGGCATCCGCCGCCGTCGCAGACCTGATCATCAGACACCTCCTGGGGATGCGGAAAGGGGGCCAGCTGTCGCTGACCCCCTCCGGTACTGCAAGGCCCGATCGGGTGGCGGCGTGTACGTCGCCCGATCGGAATGCGCGCCGCAGGAGCGGCGGCGAGCTAATCAGCTCAGACGATGACGTTGACGTCGAGCGGGATGCCCGGGCCGAAGGTCGTCGAGACGGTGCCCTTGGTGATGTAGCGACCCTTCGAGCTGGACGGCTTCGAACGAACGATCTCATCGAGAGCGGCCTTGATGTTGTCCTGGAGCTGCTCGGCCGAGAACGAGGCCTTGCCGGCGACGAAGTGCACGTTGGCGTGCTTGTCGACGCGGAACTCGATCTTTCCACCCTTGATGTCCGAGACTGCCTTGGCCGTGTCGGGGGTGACCGTGCCGGTCTTCGGGTTCGGCATGAGGCCACGGGGTCCGAGCACCTTACCGAGGCGACCGACCTGGCCCATGAGCTCGGGGGTCGAGACGGCGGCGTCGAAGGCGGTGTAGCCTCCGGCGACCTTCTCGATGAGCTCGGCTCCACCGACCTCGTCGGCGCCCGCGGCGATGGCTGCGTCGGCAGCTGCGCCGGTGGCGAAGACGATGACACGGGCGGTCTTGCCGGTGCCGTGGGGGAGGATGACGGTGCCACGGACCATCTGGTCCGCCTTGCGGGGGTCGACACCGAGCTTGAGAGCGACCTCGATGGTCGAGTCGAACTTGGCCGAACCCGTCTCACGGGCGACCGAGACGGCCTCCGCGGGGGTGTAGAACTTGCCGTCCTCGATCTTCTCGACGGCGGCGCGGTATGCCTTGGAATTCTTCGCCATGATTACGCCTCCACCGTGATTCCCATGGAACGGGCGGTGCCCGCGATGATCTTCTCAGCGCCCTCGATGTCGTTGGCGTTGAGGTCGACGAGCTTCTGCTCGGCGATCGAGCGGACCTGCTCCTTGGTCAGCTTCGCAACCTTGACGGTGTGCGGGGTCGACGAACCCTTGGCGACGCCGGCGGCCTTCTTGATGAGCTCCGCGGCGGGCGGGGTCTTCAGGATGAAGGTGAACGAGCGGTCCTCGTAGACGGTGATCTCGACGGGGATGACGTTGCCGCGCTGGGCCTCGGTCGCCGCGTTGTACGCCTTGCAGAACTCCATGATGTTAACGCCGTGCTGACCGAGCGCCGGGCCGATGGGCGGGGCGGGGTTGGCGGCGCCGGCCTGGATCTGAAGCTTGATCAGACCCGTGACCTTCTTTTTCGGTGCCATTTTTCTTCCTTCGGTGATCGAGCTCGTCGAGATCACTCCCGACGAGCTCTCCCGCCATCCCCGAGTGGGATGCGGTGAGGTGGTTGCGGGCAGCACGAAGCCGCACAGACAACCTGTCTAGGTTACACGACCCGCGGCAGGTTGGGGAGGTCGATCGAGCCGCCGGAACCAGGAAGGGCCCGCCGATTCCTCGGCGGGCCCTTCCTTCCGGTCTCGACGGGCGAGCCGGCGAAACTGCTACTGCTTGGTGACCTGGTCGAACGACAGCTCGACCGGGGTCTCGCGCTCGAAGAGCGAGACGAGGACGGTGAGCTTGCCGCTCTCCGGCTTGATCTCGCTGATGGAGCCGGGGAGGCCCGCGAACGAGCCCTCCTTGATCGTGATGGTCTCGCCGATCTCGAAGTCGACCTCGGTCGGGATGACGCGGGTGGCGGACTTGCCCTTGGTGGCCGAGCCCTTGGCCGCGGGGGCCTCCACGATCTGGACGAGGCTCTTGAGCATGTCGAAGGCCTCGGTGAAGCGCAGCGGGGTCGGGTTGTGCGAGTTGCCGACGAAGCCGGTCACACCGGGGGTGTGACGGACGACCGACCACGAGTCCTCGTTGAGGTCCATGCGGACGAGCACGTATCCGGGGATGCGCACGCGGGTGACGAGCTTGCGCTGGCCGTTCTTGATCTCGACCACGTCCTCCATGGGGACCTGCACCTCGAAGATGTAGTCCTCCATGGTCATCGAGACCTTGCGGTTCTCGATGTTCGACTTCACGCGCTTCTCGAAACCGGCGTAGGAGTGGATGACGTACCACTTGCCCGGCTTGACGCGCAGCTCGGCCTTGAACTCCTCGTAGGGGTCGACCTCGGCCGGCTCCTCGGCGGGGGTCTCGTCGTCGCCGAGCTCCGGGCCGTCGTAGGGGGTGACCTCGGGCTCGTCGTTGGCGTGCTCCTCGGCCTCGATCTCGGCCTCGTCGTCGGCAGCGGCGGCGGACGCCTCGGCCTCGTCGGCGGAGTCGATGTCGAGCGCGTCGTCGATGATCTTGTCGGCCTCGGGGTCGGAGGCGGCGTCGAGCGCTGCGAGGAGGGCCGCGAGGTCCTCGTCGTCCGAGGAGTCGCCCTCGATGTGGATGCCGGCGTTCTCCGCTGCGTTCACCGACTGCTCGTCGGCGGCGAGCGAGTTGCCCTCCTGGGCCTCGTCCTCCTCGGAGGACTGCTCGGCGGCCGTCGCGAGGTCGATGTCGTCGCGGTGGTTCTCGGTCACAGGGTTCTCATTCCGTCAATCGTTGGTGCGGGCTTGTGGCCCGGCGGGCATCGTCAGGCTGCGGTCGGCGAATCGCCGAACACGAAGTTGACGACGAAGGCGTTGATCCAGTCGAGCCCGCCGACGAGGGCCATCATGATGACCACGAAGACGAGCACCACGAGGGTGTACGTGACGAGCTCCTTGCGGGTCGGGGTGACGACCTTGCGCAGCTCGCCGACGACCTGGCGGATGAACAGGCTGAAGCGCCCGAGGGGGCCACGCTTCTGAGCGCGCTCCTTGCGGGCGTTTGCTACGACGTCCTCGCTGGGCTCGTCGACTGTCTTCTTTGCCACTAGTTCACCTTCCGACTCATCGTCGTTCTGGCCATGCCTCGAACCGTCGTGTGACGGGACGAGGTGCTGCAGGGCGGACAGGACTCGAACCTGCAACCTGCGGTTTTGGAGACCGCTGCTCTACCAATTGAGCCACCGCCCTATAGGAGTGAAACCGACCCCTTCCGGGCATGCAAAAGCATTGGCAGTTTCAACCACCTCCAGCAGTGTACGTCATCCTCCACGCGCACGAAACGCGAGGCCTTAAGATCGGACACGTGCCAGGTACCAGTAACAGGATATCGTCCCGCGTCGCCGCCATCGCCGAATCGGCCACTCTCAAAGTGGATGCCAAGGCCAAGGCCCTGCAGGCCGCGGGCCGCCCCGTGATCAGCTACGCCGCGGGTGAGCCCGACTTCGCGACCCCCGCACACATCGTCGAGGCCGCGGGTGTCGCGGTGCTCGACCCGAAGAACCACCGCTACACGCCGGCCGCCGGGCTTCCGGAACTGCGCACCGCGATCGCGGAGAAGACGGCGCGTGACAGCGGCTGGGCCGTCGACCCCGCGCAGGTCATCGTCACCAACGGTGGCAAGCAGGCGGTCTACCAGGCCTTCCAGACCCTGGTGGACGACGGCGACGAGGTCCTCCTCCCCGCCCCCTACTGGACGACGTACCCCGAGGCCGTCAAGCTGGCCGGCGGCGTCCCCGTCGAGGTCTTCGCCGGCGCCGACCAGGACTACCTGGTCACCGTCGAGCAGCTCGAGGCCGCGCGCACCGAGCGCACCAAGGTGCTGCTGTTCGTCTCCCCCTCGAACCCGACCGGAGCCGTCTACTCCGAGGAGCAGACCCGCGCCATCGGCGAGTGGGCGCTCGAGCACGGTATCTGGGTCATCGCCGACGAGATCTACCAGAACCTGGTCTACGACGGTGTCCGCGCGATCTCGATCGTGGAGGCCGTGCCCGGCCTCACGGAGCAGACGATCCTGGTCAACGGTGTCGCCAAGACCTACGCCATGACCGGCTGGCGCCTCGGCTGGATGGTCGGCCCGGCCGATGCCATCAAGGCCGCCGGCAACCTGCAGTCGCACCTCTCGTCCAACGTCTCCAACGTGTCGCAGCGCGCGGCGATCGCCGCCCTCTCCGGGCCCCAGGACGACGTGGTCGCGATGCGCGAGGCCTTCGACCGCCGCCGCCGCACCATCACCGACGGCCTCAACGCCATCGACGGTGTCGTGTGTCCCCTGCCGGAGGGCGCGTTCTACGTCTACCCCGATGTCACCGCGCTCATGGCGCGCGTCGGTATCGCCACGTCCCTCGAGCTCGCGGACTACATCCTCGAGAAGGCGGAGGTCGCAGTCGTCCCCGGCGAGGCCTTCGGCCCCTCGGGCTACCTGCGCCTGTCCTACGCCCTCGGCGACGAGGCACTCGCGGAAGGCGTGGCGCGCCTGCAGCGCCTCTTCGCCTAGCCGTCTCTACGCGCGCAGCACGAGCTTGCCGCGCACGTGGCCGTTGCGGCTGAGGGCGAGCGCGTAGCCGGCATCGGCGAGGGAGAAGGAACTGGCGATCTCGAGGACCAGCCCTCCTGCCCCGGCGAGAGAGATGGCGTCGCGGGTGTCGTCCGGGATCGACCGGAACTTCTCGACCCCCAGCTCTCCCACCGCCCCACCGACGGCGGTGGTGACGCGCTCGAGGCCCGGCATGAGTTCGGCGATCGCCGCGGCGGTCCCCTCGTCGCCCTGCAGGTCGAGGATCGCGGTCACCGGCCCCAGGTCCGGCTCCTCCTGCAGTGCGCGCACGCGCTCGGCGAGACCCTCGCCGTACGCGACCGGCTCCGCACCGAGTCGGCGCACGTAATCCGCGCTGTCCGGCGAAGCGGTCCCGATGATCCGCGCGCCGAGATGGCGGGCGATCTGGATGGCGGCCGACCCGACACCGCCGCTCGCGTTGACGATGAGCAGGGTGTCGTCCGCGGTGATGGCCAACGTGCGCAGGGCGGTCCAGGCCGTTCCTCCCGCGACGGGAAGCACGGCAGCGGCGGCGAAACCGACGGACGCCGGCTTCTGCCAGACGTTCGTGGCCTTCACCGTCCGATGGGTCGCGTACGCGCCGAGGTGCTGACGAACCACGACCTCGTCGCCGACCGCCCACTCCACACCGCTGCCGACGGCTTCGATGACGCCGGAGCTCTCGCTGCCGGGCACGACGGGGAAGTCGGGCGGGGTCGGGGACATGAGACCCGCGACGTACTTCCACTCGAAGGGATTGATGCCGACCGCCTCGGTGCGGACGAGGACCTCCCCCTCGCCGGGATGTCTCGGTTCGAAGTCGCGCAGGTGGAGGACCTCCGGCCCCCCGAAGGACTCGATCTCGATACGGCGCGGCCCGGCCGGCGCGGGTGTCGGTTCAGCGGGGGCCGCGTCGGCGAGGTGTTTCGGCATGGGCAGAGCCTAGGCCCGGCAGGTGGGCGTCTCCTCAGCGGCGCTTGGCCTTCGCCTTGAGCGCCTTCTCCTCGACGGGCAGGTCACCGGAAGCGGCCAGGGCCGCGTAGTGCGCACGAGCCTCGTCCTGGCGTCGGCCCTCGGCTCCCGTCGCGATCGCGGCGCGCAGGTGCTCGGGGGCGAAGCCGAAGGCGTCGACGAGATCGAGCGCGTGCGGCCGAAGACGCGGCAGCAGGCGGTCGTCGATGTAGGCGGTGATCGCCTCGGCCCGCTGCGCCGAGAGACGACCGTGGATGAGGTACCAGGCGAGGTCCTGCTCGATGAGTCCGAGGCCGAAGAGGTCACGCAGCCAGGTGAGCACCCGCTTGGTCCCGGCGTCCTGGATGGCATCCACGGCCTCCGTGAACGCCTCCCACTGCAGCAGCTGGCCGTGGGCGCGAGCGGCCTCGATCATCTCGTTCTGGTGCCGGTTGAAGAGCGCGGCCGCCTCCGCGGGCGCGAGCTTGCTCGCGGGCCGCAGCTTCGCGGCGAGAGCGGCGACGGAGGTGTGCACCCGGTCGGTGAGCAACTGGCGCTGCGAGTCGGCATCGCGGACGTTGCCGACCGAGCGCGCCGTCGACCCGAAGTCGGCGACGTTCTGAGCGAGCTGGCGCAGCCCCGACCGGTTGACGGCGGCCTCGCCGACCTGGGCGCCCACATACTGGGCGACCGTACCGGCGTCCCCCTTGGCGAAGCGACGCGAGTAGTCGGTGAGGAGGCGCTTGGCGACGAGCTGCAGCAGCACGTTGTTGTCGCCCTCGAAGGTCACGTAGATGTCGAGGTCGGCGCGCAGCTGGGTGAAGCGGTTCTCGGCCAGGAAGCCGGCGCCACCGCACGCCTCGCGGCACTCCTGCAGGATGTCGAGCGCGGCCCAGGTCGAGAGCGGCTTGAGGGCCGCGGCGATCGTCTCGAGGTCCTGTCGACCCTCGTCCGTGTCGGTCGCCCCGCTGAAGACACCGTCGAAGGTGTGCAGGAAGACCTCGTGCGCGAAGCTCATCGCGTAGGTCTGGGCGAGGCGCGGCAGCAGGCGACGCTGGTGGCGACCGTAGTCGAGCAGCACCTCCTCGTTGCTCGTGCCCGCGGTGAACTGGCGGCGCTCGGTGCCGTAGCGGATCGCGATGGCGAGGGCCGCCTTGCTCGCGACGACCGATGCGCCGTCGAGGGAGACGCGACCCTGGACGAGCGTGCCGAGCATCGTGAAGAAGCGGCGTCCGGGGCTGTCGATCGGCGAGCTGTACTCGCCGTCCGCGTCGACGTCGCCGTAGCGGTTGAGGAGGTTGTCGCGCGGGATCCGGACGGCGTCGAAGTGCAGACGACCGTTGTCGATGCCGTTGAGTCCGCCCTTGAGCCCGTCGTCCTCTCCGCCGACACCGGGCAGGAAGCCCTTGTCATCGCGGATCGGCACGTAGAAGGCGTGGACACCGTGGTTGACGCCCTTGGTGATGAGCTGCGCGAAGACGACGGCGGCCTTGCCGTGCAGGGCCGCGTTGCCGAGGTAGTCCTTCCACGCGGCACGGAACGGGGTCTCGATGACGAACTCGTCGGCGAGCTCGTCGAAGGTGGCGGTCGTGCCAATGGCGGACACGTCGGAGCCGTGGCCGGTCTCCGTCATGGCGAATGCCCCGGGGATCTCGAGGCTCATGATCGCGGGCAACCACTTCTCGTGGTGCTTGGCGGTGCCGAGGTGCATGACCGCGGCGCCGAAGAGGCCCCACTGGACGCCGGACTTGATCTGCATGGACGGGTCGCCCAGCACGAGCTCCTCGAAGCTCGCGATGTTGCCACCGTGGTCCTCCTGGCCGCCGACCGACTTCGGGAAGGCGCGGTGCACCGAGCCGGCCTCGACCAACTTGCGCAGCTGCCCGAGCGTCCGCTCGCGGTGATCCGCCATGGAGAGGCCGTCGACGCGGTGGAAGGCGCTGTCGAGGAGCATGCGCCGGGAGTGCTTGCGCGCCTCCGCCCAATCGCCGAGGAGGTACTCGCCGAGCCACGCGACATCGACGTGGGTCTCCGCGTCGGGGATGGCGGGGAAGGTCGAGGTGTCGGTGCTGATTGCGCCGGAGGGGCTGACGTCGCCGGAGGCGGCGAGCTCCTCGGAGTCGGGGCGGATGTGCGCCGTGCTGAGGGAGTCGTCGCTCTGGTCCGTCGACGGCGCTGAGGTGGGCCGATCGTCAAGCTGAGTCATGCGGGCAACGGTACGAGCGCCCCGGCCGGAGGCAAAACACCTCGTTCAGAGCCGACGAACGCAGGCCCGGAGGCCCGGTCGTCGATTGTGGAAACCCACACAAAACCTTGAAGCGGGCTGTGCGAAACCGCTAGAGCTCGGCGGAGCTCACATCGAAGGTCGCGCAGGCATCGGGGCCCTGCTTCATCCCGGTGAGGAACCACTTCTGGCGCTGCTCGCTCGATCCGTGGGTCCACGACTCCGGAGTCGCCTGACCCTGCGTCTGCTCCTGGATGTTGTCGTCGCCGACAGCCTCGGCGGCGTTCAACGCGTCGGCGAGCTGCGCGTCCGTGAAGGGCTGGAGGAAGACGTTGCCGTCCGCGTCCGCCGTCGTCGTCGCGGCTCCGGCCCACGCGCCGGCGAAGCAGTCGGCCTGGAGTTCGAGACGCACGCTGTCGGAGTCGGCACCGGTCGCGCGGAGGTCCTTGCCCTCCATGATCCCGCTGATGTTCTGGATGTGGTGGCCCCACTCGTGGGCGATGATGTAGATCTGCGCGAGTTCCCCGCCACTGGCGCCGAACTGTGACCGCAGGGTCGCGTAGAAGTCGGTGTCGAGGTAGATGGTCTGGTCTCCCGGGCAATAGAACGGACCGACCGCCGAGGTCGCGTTGCCGCACCCGGTCTGCGTCGCCCCTTGGAAGATGACGACGGGCGGCGTGACGTAGTCGATGCCGAAGGCGGTCGCATTGTCGGTCCAGTAATCGTCGATCGACGCGGCGGCACCCTGGACGCGGCAGTCGTCGTCGGTGTTGGCCTGCTCGGCCGTGCAGGTGAGCTGCTCCTCCGAGGCGGTTCCGCCACCGCCCCCACCGCCGAGGATGCCGGACAGGTCGACGCCGGTCAGCTGAGAGATGATGACGACGGCGAGGATGCCGAGAATGCCACCGCCGCCACCGATGGCCGCGTTGCGACCGCGTCGGCTGACCTTGCCCGAGCTGATGTCGGAACCCTTGTTGAACGTCATGCCGCCTCCTCAAGCATCATCCGGTCAGCGTAGTGCCCGCCCTTCCGCGCTTCACCAGCGCCACGATCCACTCGACGACGAGCCAGATGAGGGCGCCGAGGGAGAGCATCACGAACCCGTAGGAGATGGCACCGCTCAGCTCCGCGGGGAGGTCGAGCCAGAAGATCACCTCGACCGGCGACTGCGAGTCCCCGGAGTCACCGCCGTCCTCGAGGAAGGCAGTCGCGGCGAGGAAGGCGAGGGGATGGAGCAACCCCGCGATGCGAGCGCGGATCCGGCCGGCACCCGCCCAGAGGAACGCCGGTCGGCTCCCGACGAATCCGCTGATGCCGATCACGATGACGAGGACGTAGAGCGGAATGAACACGACGAGGCCGAACAGGTAGAAGAGGAGCATCCAGCCAGGAGCGATGAACTTCACCAGGGCCGTGGCCCACGGGATAGCGATGAGGGCGACGGCGACGGCAGCATCTACACCGCTACGGGGGGACGGGGGCGTGGTGCTCATGTCATCACGCTAGAGGCGCGCTTCCCGCGCCGCGATGGGCAGCCCTGCCCGCGATGGCGGCGACACCGACGCAGGCGGCGGCGAAGGCGAGCCCGAGGAGGCCCCACCCGCCGAGTCCTAGCGCGAGGATGAGGGGGAGCACGACGAGCGGCCCGAGGATTCGTGAGAGCGACGCCGCCATCGCGAAGGTCCCCTGGTACTGGCCCTGGGCCTCCGCCGGCACATCGTGGAAGGCGAGGTGCCAGCCGGCGAGGCCGCCGAGGATCTCCCCGGCGGTGAGGGCGACGATGCCGAGGAGGACGATCGCGGCAGCGGCGAGAGCGGGCAACGACCCGGCCGCACCGATGAGCACGCAGGCGACCGGGAAGGCGAGGGCGGCCAGGGTGGCGTAGCGCGCGGCTCCGGCATCACCCCGCAGGCACCCGGCGAGCGGCGTCTGGAACAGGAGGACGAGCAGCGTGTTGATGCCGAGCCCGAGGGCCGCGATCCATTCCGGAGCCCCGGTCCGCGTCGCGACCCACAGCGGCAACAGGACGCTGAGCACCGGCATGTTGATCCCGAGCACGACCGCGAGACCCGTCACGAGCATGAACCGCCGGTCACGCAGGGCGACCACCCCGGGCCGTCGCGCCGCGGTGACGGACGGGCCGATCCGCACGCGTCGCGGCAGACCGAGGAACACGAGACCGGCGACGAGCGCGAGGACGGCCGCGAAGGCGAAGGCCGCGACCGAGACGGCCCGCAGGTCCACCACGATGACGAGGGTGCCGATCACCGTGCCGAGGCCGAGGCCCGCGTTCATGAGGGTGTAGACGATCGCGCGGGTGCGGATGCGCTGCTCCGGAGCTGCGGCCGCACCGACGACGGCCTGCCGCACGGCGTTGAGGGCGGACTGGGCGACGAAGAAGCAGGCGACCCCGGCCGCGTAGACGGGCAGGCCGTCCGCGATCGCGTAGAGGCCGAGTGCGGCGGCCGCGAGCAGTGAGAGCGCGAGCCCGGCCGTGCGCAGGCCGATCGCGTCGGCGAGCATGCCGATCGGGATGGAGAGGACGAGGGAGAGCGCAGCCCCGCCCGCGAGGACGAGCCCGATCGTGGTCTCAGGGATGCCGACCGTCTCGTGGAAGTAGAGCACCGCCATTGACAGGGCCACACCGTCGACGGTCGAGCCGATGAGCTGGGAGGCCGCGATGCGACGCATCGGGCTCGTGGTGCTCATGGGGAGACGGTACCGGTGGGGGGTGACGCTGGGTGTGTGTGGAAGGGGGTCTCGACAGGCTCGACCCGCCGAGGGTGCGGTCTCGACAGGCTCGACTCGCCGAGGGTGCGGTCTCGACAGGCTCGACCCGCTGAAGGTGCGGGCGCTAGGCGGGCACGGACGTTTCGACGACCGCGAGGATCGCCGCACCGTAGCTGTCGAGCTTCTTCTCGCCGACACCGCTGATGGTGCCGAGCTCATCGAGGCTCGACGGGCGCGAGATCGCGATCCCGCGGAGGGTCGCGTCGCCGAAGACGATGTACGCGGGCACACCCTGCTCGCGCGCCTCGCCCGCGCGCCACTCCCGCAGCCGCTCGAACAGGTCGAGCGAGTCGGCGGGCAGGTCGACGGCGGCCTTCGACTTCTTCTGGCGGGCGACGCGCTCTGGCTCCTTGCGGAGGGCGACCCGGCGCTCCCCGGCCAGGACCGCCGAGCTGCCCTCGGTGATGACGAGCGTGCCGTAGCCGTCACTGCTCGTGGCGAGGAGCGACTGGGCGAGCAGCTGCCGGACGACGCCGCGCCACTCCTGCTCCCCGAGCTCCGTGCCGATGCCCCACGTGCTGATCTGGTCGTGCCCGTACTGGCGGGTCCGCGGGGTCTCCCGGCCGAGGAGGATGTCGATGAGGTGCCCGGCGCCGAAGCGCTGGTTGCGCTCGCGGTGCAGGCGCACGATCGTCGAGAGCAGCTTCTGGGCGGGGACGGTGCCGTCGAGCGCCTCGGGCGGCGTCAGGCAGGTGTCGCAGTTGCCGCATGCCTCGGACGGCTGACCGAAGTAGGCGAGCAGCTGGACGCGACGGCACTCGATCGTCTCGCAGAGCGCGAGCATCGCGTCGAGGTGGGCACCGAGCCGACGCTTGTGCGCCTCGTCGCCCTCGTTCTGGTCGATCATGCGGCGCTGCTGGACGACATCCTGCAGCCCGTACGCCAGCCAGGCGGTGGACGGAAGACCGTCACGACCGGCACGACCCGTCTCCTGGTAGTAGCCCTCGACGCTCTTCGGCAGATCGAGGTGGGCGACGAAACGCACGTCCGGCTTGTCGATACCCATACCGAAGGCGATCGTGGCGACCATGACGATGCCGTCCTCGCGGAGGAAGCGCGACTGGTTCGCGGCACGCACGGAGGAGTCGAGACCCGCGTGGTACGGGAGCGCGGTGATCCCCTGGTCGTTGAGCGCGATCGCCGTCTTCTCCACCGAGGCGCGCGACAGGCAGTAGACGATGCCGGCGTCGCCCGCGTGCTCGGTGCGCAGCAGCTGCACGAGCTGCTGGATCGGCTGCTGCTTCGCCTCGATGCGGTACTGGATGTTGGGGCGGTCGAAGCTGGCGACGAAGTGCTTCGCGTCGCCGAGCTCGAGGCGTCGGGTGATCTCCTTGTGCGTCTGCTCCGTCGCCGTGGCGGTCAGCGCGATGCGCGGGACGGTCGGCCACCGCTCGTGCAGCATCGACAGACGCAGGTAGTCGGGACGGAAGTCGTGGCCCCACTGCGACACACAGTGCGCCTCGTCGATGGCGAACAGCGAGATGCGGCCGCGGTCGAGCAGGTCGGCCGTGGAGGCGACACCGAGACGCTCGGGGGCCAGGTAGAGCAGGTCGATCTCGCCGGCGATGAAGGCCGCCTCGACCCGCGTGCGCTCGTCACCGGACTGGGTGGAGTTGAGGAACTCGGCGCGGACGCCGACGGCGCGCAGCGCGTCCACCTGGTCCTGCATGAGAGCGATGAGCGGCGAGATGACGATGCCGGTGCCCTCACGGACGAGAGCCGGGATCTGGTAGCAGAGGGACTTGCCGCCGCCGGTCGGCATGAGGACGAGCGCGTCGCCGCCACCGACGACCTGGTCGATGATGGCGGCCTGCTCGCCCCGGAAGCTGTCGTAGCCGAAGACGGTGCGGAGGGCGCTCGCCGCATCGGCGTAGCGGGACGGCGCCGGCTTCGCCTCGGCGGCCGTCGGCGCCGGCGGGAAATCGCGCTCGGGGGGCGGCGGAGCGGCGAAGGGGTCCTCCGGCGGGACGAGGTCGTCCGGGTCCCACGGGATGTCCTCGTATCCGGAAGACTCCACGCTCGAACTCATTGGGCGAGTCTACCGAGGGGGTGTGACGACACGGCTGAGCGGATCGAGCTCGTCGAGAGCCTTCCTCTGTGAGGGAGGGGGGTCTCGACAGGCTCGACCCGCTGAATCGGCTCGACCCGCTGAAGTGGGTCGAGCCTGTCGAGGCCTTACAGGACGATCACGTAGCGGGAGATGCTCGAGGAGCCGGAGTACTGGTCCGTCCCCTCGAACTTCGCCGTGATGCGGTGGACACCGCGCTTCAGGTCGGTGACCTTCACCGCCGCTTCGCCGTCGACGACGTCACCGGAGGCGACCTTCTTCCCGTCCACGAACACCGCGACCGTTCCGGACGGCGACCCGACCGCCGCGAACACGTCGACCGTGAGGGTCAGCGAGCTGCGACCGATGAGCAGCTGGCGGTCCGGCGAGGCGAGCGTCAGCGTCGCGAGCTTGGCGACGTTCTTCGCCGACGTCTCGACGACCGCGGGCGAGTACCCGTCCGCCGTCGCCGTCACGGTCACCGTGATGGCCGCTCCGGCGTCCGCGGCGGTGAGCCGGTAGCTCGTCCCGGTCGCGCCCTCGATGGCCTCGCCGTTGCGGTTCCACTGGTAGGCGAGCGACGGGGACTCCACATTCCACGTCCCGGCCGAGACGGTCAGCTTCGCGCCGACCTTGCCGGATCCGCTGATCGCCGGACTCGTGACGACCTCGATCGACTCCAGGCTGGAGACGATCTCGATCGGCACCTCGATGCTCGTTCCCGTCTCGGGCACCGTGACGGTCAGCACGAGCGTGCCGGCCGGTGTGGTCTCCGGGATGGTGACGGTCACCGTAGCACGCCCCACCTCGTCCGTCGTGTCGACGATGGCGGGGTCGATCGCGGCGGAGCCGAGCTCGACGTCGCCGGCGCTCACGACGGCGGTGCCGGCATTCGGCTCACCGTTGCTGAACAGCAGCGAGGACAGCGTGAGGGTGACCTCGTCGCCGGCCGCATAACCGTCACCGGTCGGGGCGGAGAACGAGACGCCGACGGCGCGCTGCATGTAGTCCGGTGTCGCGGTCGGGTTCGCCTCGAAGTACTCGACCATGCTCTCGAGGTCGACCTTGCCGGTGTCGGCGCGGTTCGTGCCCTCAGCCAGGGTGAAGAAGTTGTCCCCACCCGATGCCAGGAACGAGTTGACCGTCACCTTGTAAGTCGCCTCCGGGTCGACGGGATCCCCGTCGATCGTGATGACGCCGATGCGCTCACCCTGGGCGGCCGCCGGGTCGTAGCTGTACTGCAGCGACTCCGAGACGCCGAGCTTGAGGAAGGGGCGGCTTGCCCCGGCGGGCTGCCACTGCTCCTCGAGAACGCTCTTCAGCTGCGCGCCGGTCAGGTCCACCGTCACGAGCGTGTTGGCGAAGGGTTGCACGGCTGCCGCCTCGGCGTAGGTCAGCTCACCGGACGCCATGTCCGCGCGGAGGCCGCCCGGGTTCATGAGCGCGACCTGCGAGCCGTTCGCCTCGGTGGCCCACAGCTGCACGTCGGCGACGAAGTTGCCGAGGGTGGACTCGCCACCGCGGTTCTCCGTGCCGGCCGCCGTCTGCTTGGCCCGGCGGAAGTCGGCCGTGAGGTCACCGACCTTGACGGACCCGAGCTCTGCGGCGACGGCCTTCGCGTCGGCCACGATCTGCGCGACGGCCGGGTCGGGGTTGTACGCACCGAAGAGCGGCTTCACCTCGGAGGTGATGGAGAGCAGGTCGCCCGTCTCCGGGTCCACCGAGAGCGCGAGGTGACCGAACTGCTCGCCGTACTGCGCGGACTGGATGACCGGACGTGTCCGGTCGGTCCCGTCGATCGGCACCTGGTGGTTGTAGAGCTGGTGCGTGTGGGCCGAGATGATCGCGTCGACCTCACCGCTCACTCCCGTGGCGATCTCGCCGAAGGCGGAGTCGTCGGTGGAGGAGGCGATGTCGCCGGTCGCGGCGCCCTCGTGGACGAGGAGGACGAGCACGTCGGCCTCACCGTTCGCGGCGTCGCCGTCGGACAGCTGGGCTGCCACCCGGTCGACCTCGGTCACGATGTCGCGGAACTCGAGCCCCTCGATGCCGGCCGGGCTGACCAGCTCGGGCATGTCCTCGGTGATCGCGCCGATGAAGCCGACGGTCACGCCGCCGACCTCGTGCAGCGAGTACTCCTGGTAGGCGGGCTCACCCGTCGCGGTGGAGTAGATGTTCGCGCCCAGGTAGGGGAAGTCCGACTCGGGGATCACCCGGTCGTTGACGTCCTCCTGGCCCTTGTCGAACTCGTGGTTGCCGAAGGCGCTGACGTCGAGCCCGATGGAGTTGAGGGCGTCGATCGTCGGCTGGTCCTGCTGGATGAAGGAGGTGAACGTCGACGCACCGATCGAGTCACCCGCGGACACGAACAGGGTGTTCGGGTTCGCGGCCTCGTAGGCGTCGACCATGCCACCGAGCGTCGCGGCACCCGCGGCGGGCGTCGCCGCCTCGATACGACCGTGAAAGTCGTTGATCGAGACGATGTCGATCGCCACCGGCGTCGCGGCCGACGAGATGCCGACCTTCACCGGGTCGTGGTCGCTCGAGCGATAGGGCGTTCCCGCCTCGGCGGCACCGAAGGCGTAGCCCCGGTCGGACCACTCGGGGGAGTTGATGGTCCAGACGTCCGTGCCCGTCACCGCCGCGGCGAGCGAGGGGGTGGCGATCGCGTGGTCGAGCGAGCCGAGCTCGCCGTCGAAGGAGTAGGTGTACTCGTCCGTGGTGTCCGGAACGAGGTCCACCAGCCCGGCGCCCGTGAGCACCTGGATCGGGTCCTCCTCGTGGTACGCGTTGAAGTCGCCGAGCAGCAGCACGTCAGGGCCCTTGGCGGCGTCGGCGCTGATCTCGTTGACGAAGCCGAGGACGGCGGTCGCCTGTTCTACGCGGTCCGCGTTGAAGAAGCCCTGCAGGTCGGAGGGCTCGGGGGCGGTGTTGCCGGTCGGCGGGCTCTTGGACTTGAAGTGGTTGGCGACGACCGTCAGCACCTTCCCGTTGACGTCGAAGGTCTGGGCGATCGGCTCGCGCGCGTTGTCCCAGACGGCCTCGTCCACGTCGGCGAAGCTGTCGCCGACCGGCGTCGCGACACCGGGCTTGTAGATGATCGCATTGGTGATGAAGTCGGTGGTCGCCGCGTCGAGCAATGCGTCGGGAGTCGGGACGTAGTCCCAGGTTCCGGCGCCGGCCGCCGCGTTGAGCGCGTCGACGAGGTTCGCGAGCGCCTCGTCGGCT
>Ga0247810_10000401_pt1 | contig 50796 bp, 55 predicted proteins | sample UWRJL119311C1_FD_179918 | JGI IMG/M metagenome (GOLD analysis project Ga0247810, IMG submission 179918) | Plant litter microbial communities from Arlington Agricultural Research Station in Wisconsin, United States - UWRJ-L119-311C-1 | ecosystem: Environmental > Terrestrial > Plant litter >...
TCGACTCAAAACTCCATCACCGTCATACAAAACCACCTCGCGAATTCAGATATCTGGCTTGCGCATATCCTTCAAGAGTTGTTTCAGCCACTCCGTCACTAGAACTTAGCCATTTCGGACATCCGACTTACTGCACCAGTTTTCTTACTTTGCGAGTGTCAGAGACCACCTGTCATTGGTTTACGCCTTCCTTTGGCTGACCATCCCCCACGACTTCACGTCTTCGATACTCCGAACTCAAAACTCCGAACCACGTTATTTTCCATCGTCGATTGTTAGTCCGCCTTATTTCCTGGTCCTTCCCCAGAATTTTAGTTTCGCGGGAATGTAACGAACTGACCGTTTTCCTTAGCTCCCGAAGCTCTCAATTCGAACGCCTTATAGTCAGGCATACTCGTAGAACGTCGTTTCGCAAAACTTCGGGGATCTTTGCCGCAGTTCTGTCATTCATGTAGCTTTTGTGCATCATCACTTATCATTCTGGCACCTTCTGCTTCCATTGCACCCAATCGTACAGGTAATACTTCCTTGTCAAGACGCCTATGACCTGCATCTTACTTGCATCACACGTGACACTACCGATTACTTTCGCCGAAGGAATACAGCTCTTCGTGGGATAATCTCCATAAGACCCTGGCGTGGGATGGAACTCAAACCCATTTCTCACAACGCTTGCTTCATAGCTACAGAACCTCGCCATGATATATGACATAAGAGAGGATCTCTTTGAGAGGGATGAAGAGGAAGACTCCTATCTTGACCCAAAGAGGTCACCATCGAGTGAAAGATCAGCTAAGATGAGCGCAAACAAGGTAACGGATCTCTCCTACACAATGGCGAAGCTTCCTTCTGTATTTGACGACGACGACGAGATATGTTTTCCCTCATACGACAGCGATCACGCGAGCAACCACAGCGATTCAACATTGTTGCCCCTCCAATCTGCAAAGCGTATAGAGCCTCTTGCTGAAGGACCTCGGCCAGTAATAGACCTTGATGTTCCTGAGATCGATGGGCGTCCTGAAGATGACATAGCGGTATGCATACAGCCGTCACGTCACGTCGACTATCTATCCCATGACTGGAGTGAAGAGGAGGTCTGGTCTTCGTACAAGTTCATTGTGTCGAGGCGGAAAATCATTCCTAATAGCGAGAGATTAGAGAATGCGTCTTGGCGATCTTGGGAGAAAAGCAGACGAAACCTGAAGACTGTGTCCTGTGAAACTGTCAAGTGGTACGCATATAAACATCTGGATATCGAAAACATATAACTTATGAGTAACATTAAATAGGCAGAAAGATCATGATGTGACTTGGCTTTATGGCCCATTTCAAACTTCTCTCAATAATGAGAACAGTAACAGCGATTCGACAGCTAGTTTGGAGTACTGTTCTAGCTCCATTAAGCCAATCTTGAAGAAGCTCAGTCTATCACAACAGATGCTACAAGCGTCGCTCTCTTCCGCCTCCTTGAGAAAGGATTCGGCTGGACAAGCAAAGACATTACTTCCCAGAAGGAACTCATTGTCATGGAACAACTCTTTCGCTTCGTCGAAGGACTCTTCCTTGCCCTATAGAATGAACCAGCCCAGGTCCAGTTCTGGGTCGAGTTCGCCCGACCAGGCCTCATGGGCCTCTAAAAATGTGCGATTTCATGAAGTAGTTGGACAATGCATTGCGCTCCCAATCTCAGGAGAGAATGAGATAATCGACCATGATCTTAGTGAATCTGACGAAGATGTAGTAATGATGCGTCGACCGGCGAAGCCCGATGTGAAGAAAGCACTACCCGAGAACAAAACGCATGAGTCACCACTTCCACAAACCATCTCGAAACTTCCGGATGCGTCTCTGAAGTGTTCTGAAAAAGAAAATGATGCTGAAAAAGAAGAAATTGGTTTGGGAATATGGCAAGGTCCAACTGTCCTAACTCCAGGAGCACCATGGCGCGATGAATTTAGCGTGGAAGAGGAAGAAGTTGAGACAGACGATGAAGAGGAGCAGTGGAAACCTCCAAAATGGATGCACAGGCGGAAAGACAGTGTGCAAATATTCCAAGACAAACTGAAATCAATTAGAATGCAGTGCGACGCCGAGGATGCAAAGTACTCTCCACCCAAAAGGCCTGCTTTGGAGAGAAGATTGGAGGCGGGAAAGGAGGAAATCCAAGTCACAAAATCGCCTGTAATCAAAGATCACGAATCTGCTGTTGTGTTTGATCTGCCACCCTGCCGGTCGCAGTTGGAGTCATTTTCCTTTTCCAACAATACAAAACTGCGGGTTGACACTCCTTGGAAGGAACGACTGCATCTCTCTCCTCGGTCGCAGGACTACTTTGAAACAGAACGACTCATCGAAACTGACACAGAGAATGGCGATGAAGCGTGTGCTGCGGTTTCATCGGTTCTTAGTCTGGCGAAAACTGCGATGGTAAATAGGATCATGGATGAGTTCTGGGTGGTATACAATGATATGGAGATCATTGCTCATCACCGCGACGCCTTACTTCCAGACGCAGTCCGCAAACATCTTGAACGCCTTGTATGCGACTGGACTGATCCAAATGAGAAAGAAATAATTGAGGATCTTTTGGCTATCATTCATGAGTGCCGAGATCAACTCACCCCGCACCAATCCAGCCAGTCTGATGACCAGGACCAAGACCACCACCACCACATGCCCGGAAGTCCCCGCTTTTCATCCGATTCGGGCTATGGCAGTGAAGAAACAGATAAAGTGAGGGTGATAATTAGAGATGTAAATGCGTCATTGTTGGAGAAAGAGAAGGGGATTCAGGATTGGGATTTACACCCCGATGCCTGGGATGAGGACGAGGCGGTCGCCTGGGAACGCGGCTATTGAGATCTCGGGATTTGTTCGAATTTTTCATATGGAAAGGGGAAATGGCATTTGAATGCGGGATCTGGTCTTTTATTTTATTTTTTGACGTATCACTTAGCGCAGCATGGGCAGGTTTTTGTATCTTACGAGATTTGATGTACATTATTTATGAGAACATGACCAAAGCAAGATGGAGCGGGGGAGGGGGTTGTCCTAGGACAAACCCAGGCTGAGTTTGCCCAAATATTCAAATATTAGGAGCAGCGAGATAATAGAGAAGTCAAGAGATGATCCAAATACATAACTTATGCAAAGAAGTTACAAGTGAAACCATTGGAAGATTACCGTGCTAGGAGTGCAGAAGAGATTCAAGCTGAAGCGGAGAATATGTAAAGGATCCGAAAGATAAGTTCGTGATAAAAGTATAGAATTTGGAAAGTCACTTGCACTTGGACTTTGATGGATGTTTAAGTGTAGTAAGTCATAGTAATACTAAAGTGTCTCGCGAGTCTTCAACTCCCCCTATCATTAGATACATTTGGATATCGAAAATCGTTTCTGCCTGAACGCCCCTTCGCACGGGGCCCGCGAAAAGAATAACCCCCGAAGAAATTCGATGCCATAACAACAAAAAGAACGCCAACCGCTAGCTCCTGTACCCTGACAAATGCAAAATACTATACAACATGCTGGGCGAATCCCAGCAGCATTTTTGAGCATCTAGGCAGCAGCAGCAACAGCAGCTGATGCTTCCAGAGCGGCATCTTCTTCAATTTCTCCCCCGGCTTCCCGCTCAGCCCAAGCACCCCACAGGCCTCGCTTTCCTCGTACCCGGATTGGGGCACCTAGTCGACCTTCTGGTTGTTCGATCTTCACTGCGTCTTTGGTAGCTAGCACTAAGATCTCAAAGAACATCTTGGTGGCATCAACTTTGCTAGTAGTGGCTTCTGGGAGAAGATCCTGGAACAAAACACTAGCCTTCTTTCTCTTTTCAGGGCTATCAGCTGCCTCAGCACCAAATCGGTCGCGAAGCAGATGCACTGCGTGTTTAGTTCCAAGAGAAACAGGGCCGCTCTCAGCGGGGTGTACTAATGGTGCTGTAGTCTCATCGAAGTTGGGTCCAGGAGAATTGACAACACTCGCGTTGCGTTCCTCATCTTCCTGATTTATTACGAATCCATCATCCCCAGCCATGTCAAGGATAGTTCCATCAGCAGCAACTGCAGTTTCGTCACGTTCTAATCCCGTATTTCCAAGTCCTAGGTTCAGGTCTTCGTCACCGTCGCCTAATTCCAGGCGTGGAGATTTGCGAGGTCCTTCCTCAACATCGCTATCCATATCTGCAATACCACTGTCGCGCTTTCTCTTGAGTTCGCCTGTCTTCCGTACTGCAGCTAATGATAGCATCCCCCGAAGTTCTGGGGCCCATCCGCTGCTCCGACCCTCGCCCATGATGTTTGAGACGAAACCGCCATTCTTCTGCATTTCCAACAGAGCGAGGAGTTCCGGATTACGTGGTAAAAATGAAGGGGCTTGGGTAATTTTGTCACGGTTGGCTTGCTGTTCTTTTATCTGGTTGTTGGAAAGGGTGGTTTGTGAATCAGCCTGTAAAAGCTTCTGTTTCCTAGCACGTTGAGCAGGATTTCGGAAGACGGATTGTTCAGTTTCATCTTCTGGCTCGTAGACAGTGGAGTTGAGATTTCGGGTATGATCAGCATCAAACTCTTGGGCGACGTTCTCATCGACATCTGAAAGTGGTGATGTAGCGATTCTTGCACGATCAATAGTAGGCCCAGATGGTAGGGCGGAGACATCATCACCAATATTGAACATATCAATATCGCCATCTTCATCAGCCATTCGGACAGCGTCCTCTCCTCCAAAGTCCAAGCTTGCTGATACATCTCGGTCGTCTGGTAAGTGGGATTTAGATAAAATTGGAATATCTTGTTCACTAAACAAATCGTCCTCAATAGGTCGACCTGTTGGTGCGTCTCTGCCGATTTCGACACTGCGGTTATTCTTTGAGTTCATCATAGTGTCGTCAAGGTCTTCACCAAAGTCCAGCCCAAGGTCGATGTCGTCGGGATCCATAGCAAGTACATCATCATCAAATCCATTCCTATTCTCAATGCTATTCTGTAAAAATTGGCTTCCGGGAATATCTTCTTGCAAATTGATATCACGGCTTCCGGCTCTTCGTTTCCGACCAAGATGCAAATCATCATCCATCTGTGAAAGAAGAAAAGACGCATCCGGTAGGGGTGGCATCTCAAGGTTGTCGCCTTCTGTAAGTACATCGGGAAGCATTAGAGCATCACGGGAAGGCATGTGTATACCGGTCGGCATATCGTTATTACCCGATAGACGAAAAGCCTGTATGTATGATTAGCATGGAGAATTGTATGAGTTAATAGTTCATCTCACCATTTTTATTTTCACAAGTGCTTCATTGCAGTCATCAAGTAGATAACGCGCTTTTCGACTGTATATTCTGACTACACCCAAAAGCAGTTGTCCACTTAGTCGCAATGCCATTGGTGCTTGGTTGGGCGTAGCAATGGCTTCAACACTGTCCTTGACGCTGGCTTGCAGGATGTGGTTTTTGGATAGCTTCCGCTCAAGATTGGCAGATAGCCAGACCCGCGCCAGAGGCCCATTCTTTGACAAAAGATCCGGTGCATAAAACATAGTGATAGCGAAGAGCAATAAACGCAATGCCTGCTATGCTGCACACGATCGTGGCGTACGGTGTTGTTAACAGATGCGGGGGTTGGGAGTCCACGGCGCGTTTTGTTATGATACTAGGGGCGCGCGACAAACTGAGCCGATGTCTACGGAGATCCTGTTGAGAACGCGATGGTGGCGCTCAAATGCGACTGAATTGATCGCGATATAACAATAGCACAAGCAAAGCCGTGTGTAAATGATTAGTTGGTGAAGCAAATGTGTGGTGGGTGTTGCGACTGAAAAGAGTTTCCCTCCCAGCCTTCTGAATATCAGGTAGGTGACCTCGTGGACGGCTCGGCACTATATAATCACGTGATGAATGTACTTATACCTTCGTACTTCGAGTTGCTCATTTTTATCCAAACATCTTTTGGAAATATATAATATCTCGATTTAATTTCAGCGCAGAACAAAACAACAAATTAATCAATCGTTGGCGTGTGACAACTATTGAAAGTCAACGACCTTCTAGAATCTGAACAGGGGTACCGTATTCTACTCGCATGGGTAGGGGTGTTCCTGGTGTGTTGAAACTGGGACTTTTTAAGACACGTACAACCATCACTTGCTTTGCTCAAGACCGAATATTGGTAGAAACATAGAGCTTGCGCAAAATCCACTACAAGCAACAGTCATTCCCGAGACAAATAACCCGATCTTCATTCCATTGTTTTGTACGTCTTCGTAATAACACATCTTACTTCGCCTAGTTCCGTATGCCTTAGCCATAGGAGCATTTCATCGACAGCAGCCTTGCTGCTCGAAATTATACTTGTTGGAGGGTTAAAAAGAAGACCTCAATGCCTTGGCCACGCATCTCGCGTTCTGCGAGTCCAGGAGCGAGCTTGTTACCACTGGTGGCAATACCAACTATCAATTCCCCCAGCTCAGAACCACCATCACGACCTCGATCCCAGGACAGATCAAGGTCGAGAAGCAGGCACACCCGCACTTCATCCTCTGTTGCTAAGGTGCGTTGCTTGCGCCAAATTCTAGGAGTAATCTAACCTCTCTATAGTCAGTCGCAGATGAATATTCTAGCCTCACACCAGCGGAAACCGCCTCAAGATTAACGACTTCGCTTGCTTCTGGTCTTACACCCCCAGAAGCTTTACGTCGATTACATGATATTGGGCCAAACGAGCTTCCTCATGAGGAGCCAGAACCTTTGTGGTTAAGGTTCCTGAAACAATTCAAAGAACCTCTAATCCTACTTCTTCTCTGCTCTGCCGTCGCCTCTGTAGTAGTTGGTAACAGGGACGATGCTGTCAGCATTGCGGTGGCGGTGACAATTGTGGTTTCGGTAGCGTTTATTCAGGAATATAGGTCGGAGAAATCGATCGAGGCATTGAATCATCTGGTGCCTAATCATGCCCATTTGATCAGAGGAGAAGTACGAATACCTAACTCGCTGCGGACTTCGACATGGCCACCAAGCGCTGACACAATTCCTGAATCGGAAGGTTTGCTTGAATCAGATCCTAATGCGGATGCTGAGAGCAAAGTGATGGCAATTTCCACCAAGGTTATGGCAGCACAACTGGTCCCCGGAGACTTGGTTCTTTTCACCACTGGTGACCGTATTCCCGCCGACATACGTGTTACAGAGGCCTCAGAGCTAACAATTGACGAGTCCAATCTTACTGGAGAAAACGAACCGGTTAGAATCACAGCCGAGGCGAGGAGTAGAGTCTCATATTTTTCCAGGTCGCCCTCCAGCACTCTCGATCCTCCTAGTTCCCCAACATATGCATCTGCGGGCACTGGAGCCGTTGGCGTTGACACTCGTCTGAACAGCACTACAAACATTGCTTTTATGGGTACACTTGTGAGATCTGGACACGGAAGAGGAATTGTATACGCCACTGGTGGAGATACACATTTTGGAACAATTGCGGCGAGTGTGAGTGAGACGGAAAGCCCACGTACCCCTCTTCAACTCTCTATGGATGCCCTTGGTTCACAATTGAGCAAAGCTTCTTTTGCTATAATTGCGGTGATTTCATTTGTGGGATGGCTACAAGGCAAGGGCTTGTTAGAAATATTTACCATTTCTATCTCTCTTGCTGTTGCAGCAATTCCAGAAGGCCTTCCTATCATTGTAACTGTTACTTTGGCACTTGGAGTCCATCGTATGGCTCGACATCATGCTATCGTGCGAAAGATGCCTAGTGTTGAAACTTTAGGGTCAGTCAATGTTGTATGTAGTGACAAAACTGGTACGTCAAAATCCTTCAACAAATTGCTCAAAACTAAACGCTTGCAGGTACCCTCACTATGAACCACATGACTACGACGAAGCTGTGGCATTTTGGTGCAGAGGCCCCTATAGAGGTTGACTCAAGCGAGGAAGCAGCGGAAGGAAAGGCCAATCCTGTTACACTTCGTATAATACGAATTGGCAACATAGCCAACAATGCACGCCTTACCAGCGCATTTGCGGATCACGGTCCGCCTTCGGCATCATCGATTGCGATACTTTCCTCAACCGAAGACCGCTCACCCGGCGACAGCTTACGTAGTCGCTGGGTCGGTCAGCCGACAGATGTTGCAATGCTCGACATGATGGATCGCTTCAAAGAGCATGATGTTCGAGAATCACTTGGACATCGCATGGGTGAGACACCTTTCAGTTCCGAAAGAAAATGGATGGGAGTGACAATTGGAGATTCTGGATCGGAGGGCAGTTCTACGCTGAAAGAAGTGGCCTACATCAAAGGGGCTGTAGATCGGGTGTTGAAGAGGTGCGATACATATCTGACTTCAGATGGCCGGGAAGTAGTGTTAGATTCCGCAAGACGACAAGAGGCTTTAGACGCAGCTGAAAAGCTTGCGGTGGAAGGCTTAAGAGTTCTTGGGTTCGCGAACGGACCGGTAACGAAACAGTCTAAATCACTCGCGCCCAACACTCGAAGTGGTGTAACTTCTCCTGCTCTCAAGCCTGCGGCACACCCACCAGCTTCACACAATGACGATGTCTACAAAGGCCTTACGTTTGCTGGAATTGTCGGAATGAGTGATCCTCCTCGTAATGGTGTGCAGAAATCTATTAGAAGACTTATGAGAGGCGGAGTTAAGGTTATCATGATAACGGGCGATGCAGAAACAACAGCATTAGCGATTGGTAAAAAGCTTGGTATGGCTATTGCCACTCCACGGGAACATACGTCAAGTTCTGTTATGGTTAGGCCGGTGCTTTCGGGCCATGACATTGATACGATGAATGACGAAGAACTCGAAGCAGCAATTGCAAACACTTCGATATTTGCCCGGACTAGTCCTGACCATAAGATGAAGATCATTCGAGCATTACAAGCGCGTGGTGATATAGTAGCCATGACAGGAGACGGGGTAAACGATGCCCCTGCGCTGAAAAAGGCTGATATAGGTATTGCAATGGGTCGACAAGGCACTGATGTCGCTAAGGAGGCATCTGATATGATATTGACTGATGATGATTTCTCTACAATTCTACACGCTATTGAAGAAGGCAAGGGCATTTTCAACAACATCCAGAACTTCTTGACCTTTCAATTAAGTACCAGCGCTGCGGCACTGAGTCTAGTCTTCATTTGCACATGTTTTGGCTTCAAGAACCCACTAAATGCCATGCAAATCCTTTGGATAAGTGGGTAAATACTAAAATGTAGCCAAGAATACTACTAATGCTCTATAGACATCATCATGGATGGGCCACCAGCTCAGTCACTTGGCGTTGAACCTGTTGATCCAGACGTTATGACAAGACCTCCCAGAAAGCGAAATGCCCCAGTTCTAACTAAGCCGCTTATAATGCGAGTTTTGACGTCAGCCACCATCATTATGCTTGGAACAATGGCGGTATATACGCATGAAATGCTCACCGACGGAGAGGTTACGAAGCGTGACACAACAATGACATTCACATGTTTCGTGCTTTTTGACATGTTCAATGCTTTGAACTGCAGATCAGAAAGTAAAAGTGTACTCAGAGGAGAGGTAGCTCTTTTTGGGAATAAGCTATTCAATTGGGCTGTCTCCTTGAGTTTAGGTGGACAAGTCCTGGTGATCTATCTTCCATGGTTGCAAGATGTATTCCAGACAGAGGCTTTGGGGCTATTAGATCTGGTGCTATTGATAATACTGGCGAGCTCTGTATTCTGGGCTGATGAGCTAAGGAAATACTACAAAAGTAGACAAAAGAGGACATTGGGTGGCGGATACAGCCAGGTAGTGTAGAGCACATTGTAGAATATGCCGCTGTATGAATATATGAAATGGAATAACCCTTGTATATAATATTAGGCTTGAAATTTTGTGCATTTAATATCGAGAGTAACGTGGTCTTCTAAACTATCTAAGCACTGAATCTTTTATATGTTATGCATCTCCTAATCTAGAATGTTGTTTTGTTCCATTGAAAAGGTCACTCACTGTTGTAGCTGTACCGAAACCTCTCGCTTATTAATTGGTCCACCCCGGCCACGTCCACAACATTATCGATCCACAACAACACCACAGTTGAACCACATCTTGCCAGACTGGCCCCATGACGAACTTCAATCAATGCCTCCTCCCGGCCTCCAGAATGGCGCATCTGCTCTGTTTCCCTCCGGTGAAACCCCGGGCTCACCATCTGTCTATGAAGCTTCCTCCTTAGCTTCCATCAGAGCTTCGCTCGCAACTCTCCATACCAGGGACGCCGCCATCTCTTCACGTCTGCAGACTCTCATTGCCTCGCAGGCCGATTTGTCTCGCGAACTAGGCCGTCTCGACTTATTACGGGCTCATCTAGGGACGCAGGTTGTGAATACCAGGGATATTAGCAATGGCATGCTTGACTCAGCTGCAAGCACTGCTTCGCACCTCTCTTCCAAAGTGAAGGAGCTTGATCTCGAAAAGAAAAGAGTAGAGGAGACACTCGGTGTAGTCGAACAAGTGGCCGAGCTAAAGGCTTGCATTCAAGGGGTTGTTGGGTCAATGGGTGCGCCACAGGACTGGGAGGCCGCGGCAGGCTATATCGCACGATCCGCAAAGATACCAAGTTCGATTATCGAAGGGAAGTTTGCTGCTACTGTCGTGCCGTCTGTTGAAGTTCCGGATGCTCCAGGAGTCACTATCGAAAATGCGAAAGAATCTCTGTGCGGATTGTTTCTGAGAGAATTTGAGAAAGCAGCATCAGAGGGCGATGGTGGGAAGGTTACTCGTTTCTTCAAGCTCTTCCCCTTGATAGGCAGGGAAGAAACCGGCCTAGAGGTTTATGGGCGTTATGTGTGCCAAGGCGTGGCGAGCAGAGCGAGAACTAATTTGAAAGAGGGCACAAAAGGTCGAGAAGCAAAGGAAGGCTTCTTTTATGCCAATGCCCTCACGAAGCTTTTTGAGCATATTGCTCAAATTGTGGAAAATCACGGAAGCTTGGTTGAGAGGCACTACGGACTTGGCCGAATGGTGAAGGTCATTGAACGTTTACAGATTGAAGCGGATGTTCAAGGGGGAATAGTTTTAGATACATGGGGTGATGAGAGGAACGTTGATCGGAGACTAACAGATGTCAAAAGCTATCCTTTCTCTTTCTTGGTACAAAGCTTCCTACCTTTGCAGAAAGCATCTGGCATATCTCGGACCAATTCACCTGCAGTAGGAGGTGGCACCAATGGAAGGCTGAGCGAAGATGAAGGTGTAGACATGAAAGAGGTAGATGGCTTATTGAGTGAAATGGCTATAATGCTAGGCCGCTGGTCATTGTACTCTAGATTTCTAGGTGGGAAGTGTCGAGTAAGTCCTCAGCAAGCCATTCTTCTGCAAGCCATCTCTAAGATATCTCAGGAGCCCAACGCAGGTTCTGAGGCACCATTGGCAATGCCAGACCTACTCGCCAAGTCAGCTCTCTCAAGAAAGATATCAGCGAGGTTGGTAATACCGTTCAATGTGCTGACTACATTTTTCTTTCGTCGCTCTGTTGAGAAAGCTTTCCAGCTTGACGAGTCACCCACCGGTCTCACACTCAATCCTACCAAACAATTGGATGGCAATGCGCCATACATTATTTCGCCTGTGGACGATGTAATGTACATTGTCAATACCGTCATCCAACGTTCACTTTCAACCTCACAACGAGATGTTATCTCTTCTGTCTTACCAGCAATCGGAAGAGTCCTCGGCTCTGATTTTGTAGGCATGATACAACGAAAAATGCGAGATGAGTCGTACCCAAAAGCTGTTGTGCAGGGTGGCTTCCCTCCCGAAGACAAGATTATCGCATTTATTGTTCTTATTAATTCCCTCGATATTGCGAATGACTATATATCTCGAATAGTCACATCTCGACTCGAACCATCCGATGAGCCTACTAGCGCGAACGTACTACAAGAAGCGTTCCCTTTCTCTCATGATGCAGTATTTGTTTCCAATGCTTTAGAGAACCTCAATTTCACTTTCTCGTCAAAAACATCAGAACTAATTGCGGAGGGGCTCACAGTCCTGTTTGAACGAGTTATCAAACCACGTCTGCGCCCAGTTCTTTCCGATACATTCCGCGATGTTGACTACTCTTTAACGGAAGAAGATTTCGCTGACATTGCTCGGCAAAACGACACTGAAGACGATCCAGATATACTTCATGATATAGTTGCTAGGAGGTTCGAACATTCATGGGACGCACTCATGAAGCCTATCCAACGCCTCATGACGCCAAAGTGCTTTGCTATGTTGTTGGACTCAACAGCAAAATATCTCTCGCGTGTCCTCGAGAAGCGCATCTGGTCATATTTCGGGAAGATGAATGATCTTGGCGCAACAAGAATGGAACGAGATTTCTCTGGCATTGTAGGGGTAATAGCTCGTGGTGGTAGATATGGTATCAGAGATATGATGGCTAGGGTTGCCCAGATTTCTATGTTAGTTACCATGGAAGAAGAGGAGTGGGACGCCCTTGTAGAAGAGGAACAAGGAGGTGAAGAGGAGGTAGCCTGGGTTCTTACTGTCGAAGAAAGGCTACGGGCAAGGAACATGGTAAGAAGTTGATAGCCGAGAATCACACACAAGTAGGCAGTGATATGTAGATTCGTCACTCCATAGAGCTAAAGATAGAAAGCTTATCATGATCACATATTTCTAGACCTTGTTTTTCTTTGATGTGACATATGAAGATAGATAGCTTCCCATACATAATTTCATACTTGCGAAGGCAATAGGCTCCAAATTAGTTGAATAACGCTACTCTACGAAAACAGAATCTACATCCACAGTTATACCTAGAACACAGGAACGTCTCCACCAGGCAATAGACCTCCATCAATACTCTCATAACCCTCATTGTTGAGCCATTCCACCAGATCAACATGAATATATTCAAGCACCCCGATAGCCTTTACAAGACTCCAATTCAGCGCATACAACCGATTGTTTGGAGATAGCACATCCCATTCCTCAGCCTGTATGACGTTCATGTCAAAGGGCAGTGGATCAGAAGATTCCAGATCTGCCTTCTCTAATTCTTCTGTGCGGTCTTGAAGCTGGTTTTCCATATCCTGTTTCTCATTTCCATACCTGCGGTAGTTACCGTTGCGGCCGGTGCTGCTAATATCGTAGTCAAACTTAGACTCGACTTGCTCTTGTTGCTGGCTCTGCAACGCTTCTTGTGTTTCTGTGACGCCAGAATCGGAGTTTAAGGCTGAAGTGCCACTTCTCTTATGCAAACCGCTATTACTAGCAACTCCTTTTTGACGCTTCGGTTTGGGCTCAGCTTCCAGCTGCTCGTCAGTTAGACCCCTTTTACCTCGTTTTTTCGGTGGCATCGTTCTTTCTGGCGGACGCTCCTAATGGTTTTTACTATACTTGTAAGAAAGTCGTCCGGAGTTTGGTGGACTGCGACGGTGTTGTGTTAAGCTCGGAGGGACAAAGACCTGCTTCGAAGCCGAATGCGGATTCCTTTCAACAACATGAACCCATGGCATATACCAGATAGTATCTGTGTATTTTATTTCAAGTCGCGCAGTATCTATGGAAACAACGATCTAGAGCCTTACGGCATCTCCGTATCATGTATTGAAGTGACGCTCCACTCTCCATTTGTCCTACAGGGACTACCCAAACTTCTATATTGCCATGCGATGAAGTTAAATATCAGTACAAAGTTCATGCCTGGATTTAGGTGGTAACATCGAAACAGATTGAACTTGAGTTGGTGTTGTACTTTCTAGCGGCTGGCGGCCACACAAAGGTTACCTTGTAATAGATTTAGTATTTGATTGAGTCTGACTGGTCGTACGAGATAGCACTTTGAATATTTGCTGTCGTTACTTTAACTAAGATTTCACTGCACAATACCATTGACAAATAATGGAAAACCTTCTTTAGTTACGGGTTTTAGAGAAGTGCATAAATTGTCGTACAGTAAGATAGTCCACAAAAATTCATTCTAAGTTATGAAAACGCCCATGAAACATTCTGGAAATAAAGACGTACATATTTTACGCTTGAAGGCAGTGATTAAAATCGTCCTTGAAATTCGACCTTGGACTTACAGTATACGTGATAGATATAAACGCATATTTAGCATAGCTGGGTGATTTTGATTTCTACACAGGTACAAAAAGGGGGTAGCGGAAAGGAGCTTCCACATCTGCATCTTCCAAGGAATAGTATGTTTACCTCGGCATACAAGTCGGTTCATAAATCCATCACAGGCTTGCAAAGCTGTAGAGATGCTCTGCTCATCGTGTTTATAACATACACGTGATGGTTCTCCTCACTGTTCAGGTGGATGCCGTTCACAGCACGCCACATCACCAGTAGCTTCAGCCCTACCTGGTTCAGCTTTTAAGCATGTTGTCGGAGAATGTAATATGTCAAAGGTCTGTGGCTGGCTGTCTGAATATGCAGGGACGTTTTTTCTTTTTCAGCCCCCTAGCATACGGTATGGTATATACGAGAACCAAAAACCGTCACGATGGCACAGTCAAGACGGACTGAGCGATTTCTGGTACCGTGGTATTGGATGACGATGGAACAATAAGTGCTAGGTGGACGCCGAGTAGACATGCCTGCAATAAATGACTTGTAAACTCGGAGAAGTTTTTGCGAGCTCGTGTAGGAATTTTAGGTTAGCAGGGTTCTGTTTTAATGCGGTTGGCGAGGAAAGGCAGACGTCTGAGTGGTTGCGAATAGGAGTGGGTTGGAAGGATTAGGGTAAAATTACTGTAGCAGGAGGGGGGATGACTTCCGCACGGTGCTGTGTTTGATGTGAGCAGCGATGCTTAACACGATCCTGTGGTCAGTGTTTGCGGTTGTGTTATTGCTAAAGTTCATGCTGGTGTTGATGTTGATGTTGATATTGATATTGATGTTGATGTTGACGTTGATGTACGTGAGTGATGGTTTACCAAGCGTCTGGGAACGCTAAAGCAGGTACACGAGCATCCTGTTCCTGCGATGCAATGATGATAAAATACGTACTGTAAAAGTATAATCCGTGCTGTAAAGTGTATTCCAACAGTTAGCCCTCCATCCAACGTCTACTTAGCCTGCATACTCCATAAATCTTCCCAAACCCAGCGTGCAACCCTTGTCGACCATCCTCCTGGTCGCCATCCTCATCTCATCTCCTTTCATCCACCAATGGTGCCAAACTCCAATCGGCTCACCACCAACCTTTGAGCGTCCCATATAATGCCCGCATCTGAAAATACTAGACGCTAAGTAATGATGCTAGCGTGCTCTGGGTTGAAACCCTATTGCAGTAGGCCATATTGGGAGTTTGGGAATGGGATTGTTTGAACAACCGGCCCCTGTGCTGACGGCGGCTGCATTTCACCCACCTTACTTCACCTCAGCTCACATCTATGCTTTCTCAATAACATCAGTCACTCGCTTCTAATAATTTATATCTTCGGATACCCCACACTCTTTGATCTTTCATTCTATATACCCATTTATCAAATATGCAGTACACTTACATTTCTGCCGCCTTTTTGGCACTTGCTTCAACCGTGGCTGGTCAAGTCTTCTTCGATGCCATCCAAACCCCTCAAAGGGACGAGGTGCTTCCTGCGGGAAAGCCATTCGATTTAGCCTGGAACCCTCTGGATGTCAAGGGAACTGCTACCATCCAGTTGCTGAATGGTTAGATCCTCCCTCAAGGCGATGGTCTCTGCCGTATACTGACCCTATATAGGCCCATCCAACATCTCTCTCCAACTCGGTCCAATCATCAAGACTGGAGTTAATAACCAAGATGGCAAATACACATGGACACCCGAAGACCTAGGTTTCGCGACCTATGGCTGGACCATCACTCTGGACAGCGACAAGACCAAGACCCAAACCAGCTTGCCCTTCTCCATCAAGAACGCTGGTGCCTCCACAACCACAGTGCGAGTATCCCCAGGCCCATCCTACACCAGCACCGTTTCATCCACATCTAGTAACAGCCCAAGCACCACCACCAGCACCGCAAGCAAGCCAAGCGTAACCAGCTCGGAGCCTACCGCAAGCAAGGACCCTAACTCAAATTCCACTTCTACAACTGTCCAAACCAGCGTTCGCACATCTACCCCCATCGGGAGTGAGACAACCCCAACCACCAGTCCTCCGGCTGAATCATCGTCTGCTGCTATGGGCAACATTGTATCGGGCGGATTCGTTGCCCTTGGAGGTATGCTCATGGCATTTGCTTTGTAGAGGACAGGAGGCGGTTCGACCAGAACGCATGTCGTTCCACGACTTAGTAATTAATCTTGCATATATGGGAAGTTTGTTGGCGTTTGATAAGATCGGTTAAACATTTTTTTCCTACTTATCTGCCTTATGCAGGGCTGCGGAAGTTGAGATAAAAGCAGTAGGATGTGATTGATAGTGAATCTAGTAACAATATTATACCATCTTCCATCACAAACCTTTTCCAAAAAAAAACTGATGCAGGTCGCTATATGTTGTGTAACCGAACAACCAATACTTTTCCTCCAAAGCTTCCTTCTTTCCAATCTGGATTGTACTCCAGAGTATGCAAGCGGCATTGAGCACTTTATCTAAAATATGATGATCTTTGGCCGCTTATCCTGAAGACAGAATCTCCAAAACAAGCGGCTTTAGTTGCATTGGTCGCCTCGGTAAAAATTTCTTGTGGTACTTCGTTAGGCAGCCGGGCAAAATCACTTTTACGTTAAGATTCCATACTAGATATTTATATTTTATAATTGTACCATTTGTTTAGTAAAGCGCGTAAAGGCTGACCGCCCTGACAGCTAACTGGAAAGAGTCTAAACTTTTGGGGTAGGTTTTGATGATCACGCAATAAAGACAACATGTGTAAATCCGTCCGATATCCCATGAAGAGCATGAAGCAAGGGAAAAATTCAGGCTAACACCCCCTTCGCCGATTGTAACAATCGTCCATGAACCGAGCAGCGAAGAAACCCCGAGCAACGAATCTGAAGGAGAGAAGCTATGTAACATGGTTTTTGTATTTGGGGATAACAAAAGAAAACTTGCAGAAGATAAAAAAGGCAACGCATGTGATATCCATATCGTGGACGCATGAAAAGGAGACTTCTAATGCACTTTTGTACATGAGCATCATCGAATACGCAGAGATTCCCCACCCATCCGTACTTTTCAGAGTAACGCTAAGAGGAGAACGTTTATCCAGGCAATGGACGCGAGAAAGTAAAGCCCAAGGACAGGCAAAGCCGAAAGACGCCCCCATGCACGCTGTAACAAACTCCAATTGCGAGACACGGAAGGATATGCATGTTTACTAGTAACGGAATTAATAGAGTAAAGGGACCAGGATCATGAGTAATGACTAACCTGAAGAGGTGGACCACCTTGGAAGTTACCACCATATGGGTTGTTTGGGGGCATGCCGCCGCCCATGGAGTATTGCGGTGGAGGTGGAGCGGGTCGGTAAGGAGTTCCAGCTGGTCCAGAGTTATTCTGCGATCGTCCCCAAGAAAGGCGGACGCGCGAGTTCCCGATGGGGTAGCCTTGCATTTGATTAATAGCCATCTCAGCAGCGTGACGTTGAACAAATTGAACGAAACCGCAACCCTTTCCAGGTGGGATCTTGACATAGGTGATCTCGCCAAATCCTTGGAAGAAAGAGCGTAATTCATCCTCGGTAACATAACCAGAAAGCCCTCCAACAAAGACGGTGGTGTTGTTAGGGTCAGTGAACTGGTTCATTGGTTGCGGTGCACCATAATAACCAAGTGGTGGAGGCGCGCCCATTGAGTACATGCCCTGGGCCATGCCTTGTCCACCAGGCTGTCCGCCAGGACCTCCACCCATAGCACCCATTGGACCCATACCGCCTTGCATTGGCATTCCAGCTGGACCACCACCTCCTGACTTGTTCTTTGGCGTAGCAGTTGAGATTCGCATGGGACGGTTACCGCAGTAGACACCTTGCATCTCAGTAAGAGCTCGCTGCTGGTCACCCTCGTCGGCGAAACGAACGAAGCCGTAGCCACGGGACATGCCTGAAATTGGGTCGGTCATAATTTTAGCGGATTTGCAAGACGGGAATCTTGCTTGGAACAACGAAACCAAAACGTATTCGTTGACCTCAGGTCCAAGATCACCAACGAAGATAGAATATTCAGGACCGCGTTCATCACTAAACAATCTGTTAGTAAACAATTCTAGTAGTTGGTGAAGGACTGCAGGAATATGAACCGGGATTCTGACCGACGATCTGCTAGGCCGCCACCCGAGGCCCAGTTAAGTTTGAAAGGGCGTGCAGTGTTGGGGATCATGCTGCCATTCAATGACAGAGCCTTTGCAGCCGCAGCTGGGCTGGCGAAATCGATAAAGCAGTAACCAGCATTACTGAAAATGTTAGTTGTACACCTTGATTTGGATTACCAAAATACGCACCCTGAAAACTTGTCTCGGATCATTTTCACATTGACACTCTCTCCCATTCCAAACCAGACAGACCTAATAAAGTTCTCATCGATCCATGGCTCGAGCTCACCCATCCTAAATTAGTTGTCAGTGCCTGTGCAATATCCCATGATTTGTGCGTGCCAGATCTTTGTAAATTCTTTTGAGGGCTAGCAAATTGACTTATTCGCGATCCTCGACACATTGTATGCTTAATATTAAGAGATGAAAGATTGTGACTCACCAGAGTGTGGTCTTCGCATCGCCGGCCACGCTTCCACCACTACCCTCAACGCCACCAGCACCTTGTTGAGCAAATGGAGCAGGCGAGCCACCTTCCTGGCCTTGTTGTTGAATTTGTGGAGGCCCTTGTTGCATTGACTGAGGAGGTGGACCTTGCGTCATACCGTTGCCACCATCTGGTGCATACTGACCCTGCTGAGATGGGTCAAACTGTTGTTGGAAAGACATCTTGAATGCTGATAATATGTTTGCGCAAGAAAGGACGAGTTATAAGAAGTATGAAGCAGATCAGAAGCGTCTGAAATGCTAATAGTTTTCGAATGTATCAAAGCTAGAATGTGTAGTCGGGAAGTGAGAACTTGGAAACTCGAAGATCGCTGAGATTTAAAGGAGGTACCGAGTCTGTGCTAGATATACCAAGTTAGCGAGAGCCTCTCGAGTCACAATTGAGCATTTCAGTCAGTGTTAATATGGCAGACCCTGATAAAAGGCATTGGTTGTTGAACAGTCAGTGAATTAGAACAGTTCCAATAAGCAAAGGAAGTTACTCAACCAACAGTTGGCCAGGAAGAAAGACTGTATACAGGAGAGCCTGGAGAACTAAGAGAACAGCATCTGTTTGTGCTTGAAAACTAAAAGAACGCATGTGAAAGGAAATTATCTATGGCGCCTAGCACATCCTCTGCCACATGACCAACAGGTATCAAAAGGGGTCTTCGCTTAGAACTCGAGCCATCTTCTTGCTTTGAGGATGTCTGATTTGAGAGCGCTCTATTAGGAGCACATTGTGGAATAGTTGCGGAATAGCTTGCGGCCCGAGATTGAGCTAAACAATTGGAACGCCTTTACTCAGAATCTTGTCTACTTGACACTTATCCGCAATCATCCAATTTAGAAAAATCTTTGTCGGACACTTGCAAATCCAAATGCCACTAGCGCAAATTGCTGGTACGGGGAATTATATGTATGGGGTACAAAATCCAGTTAATACCAGTGAACATGTAATGACAGAACTCATGGCCTGACGTGAGGAATCTGGGCCATATAAGCCAGTGAAATCGCGTCTTCTTGCAACGGTAGAAGAAATCATGTAGACTTAGGAATGCACACATCTAAAGGCCAACTTCTTTTTGTGCAGCATCCATCAGACATAGTCTTTGGTTGACAACTACTCCAACAACCGAGAAAAAACGTTGAAGCTATACACTTATGCAGCCTCATGTTCAAAAGTCAAAAAACGAAAACAAACACCTTCAAATCAAAGAGCAAATGCATGTGACACTAAGCAAGCAAAAACAACGAACAGAGCTGATAGCCAGATTTAGAATATCAAGGCACAGATAAAGGCTGCAGTGATCGAGAGAGATTCGCTCTAGATGGTGACTCTGAGTGAGCTAGCTGTTTCAAACGCTTGCCGTTGGCTCAGAATATATAGTCCCCAGATTCACTGGGAGCTTTATGATTTCATCTCGTCCAGAATCATCCCCAAATACGATCAAAAAGTACAACTGCTAGGATGACCATAAGATACTGATACTTCAGAATATCTACTATCAATAATAAGGGGCAAGCTAAAGGTATTGACAAAAGCAAGGATGTCTCAAGCCATTCACGTCTCTGTTCGACAATAGCATACAGTTATACTGCGCTATATGCCTAGAGGTAACAATGGCCTTAGACTCCAGCAGCAAGCAAAATTGGAAGAAGTCCTCTAGTAATCAACCAGAGTTCTCCCCATTTAGCTTTCCAGGCGAAAACAAGCTGCGAAATCCACTGGATCTAACCAGCCTGCATGTCCATTCCAATAGTCTTGAGCTAGTATGTTATCCTATGATAAGCTCCTCACATAGCAAACAAACCGCCTCCAGGTCTCACTCAGAACTACTAAATGTCGAGTTGATGGTTAATGGCCTCCTCTCGAGCAAGTGAATTCGCCTCTAGTGGATAGCCTCACTTGGGACATGCACTGCAGGATGCGCCTTGAAATCAATGAGAGAATAGTGTCGGGAACCGTGCCAGTGCTACACAAGCATGTCCCATACAACACCATTTGCTCAATTCCGGATTTTCCAGTCGGGGGATGTTCAGACAGTATAAATGCGAAAGTAGTATGATTGCGCGCCAAAATAATCGCTTCCTTCCAATGTAGTCCAACGGAGTCTGCCAATGCCTGATGCTGGAGAAGGTATCGGCTTACCTCGAAAAAGTTAAATACGAAGTCGAACAGCTATAGCAGGATTCGTAATATTCGTCAGATTCAGCGGAAACTAAAGTTGATCCGTATATCGCGATTAAAGCCGAAACTTAAACAATACGTGCGCCCGAAAGAAACTCGAAGTGGATTCGGCAAAGATGGTGATATTCGCTGGAAAGAATCGAGATGACTTCAATTCTGCGCGAGACGGAGTTGGTCAGCATTGTGTTATTCTTCTTCAAAGGAATGACTGCTGCCTTCAATGGCACACAAGGTACCAAAGCTACTGAGCTTTGTTTAATTGCTTTGCTTTGCGCCAGGCCTGCCAGCAAACGCGCATCCGGCCTGCAACAAAGGGTAGCGACCTGAAAAGGTTTGCGCCAGGAGCAACATGGCTTCTAGCTTCGCCATGCACGCATCCGGTGATGTGCGACGGTAGCAGTGAAGCTGGCGGCAACCATGGAGAAATGGCAAGCAATGATCCAGCGCAGGGCACAGTGTGTGGAGGGGTTGTGTTGAGGTTCCCAGGTCGAGGTGTTGCGCCCACGGGAGGCACACCCGATGGAGGCTCAATGAATGATCTACTTACATGACGAATGACGACCAGTTAAGTCAAGGTGTAGGTAGAAAAAGTTGTTTTGGGGGAAGGCAGGAAAGCAGAAACACCGGCAGTAGTACGAAATGGCACGAGAGACCGATTATCGACAGAAAACAATTGACGCAAAAGACGGCAACGAAGATCCGGGATATGTTGAGAGACGATAGGTGGTGGTGGTGGGATGGGGGAGAAGAAAAGGTAAAGTAGCAGAGGCAGAGGCCAGAAGGAAGCTTACGATGGCGGGTCGGTAGTTAGTGGGTTGCTAGATGATTTTAGCGGAAGGAGGGGATGCTGATGCTGATGCTGAAGCCGATGTTGACTGGTCGCGGCCGGAACAGGTACAACAGAGGACGGCTGGAAACCTAAATGCACAGGAATGCAGAGGTACGGGACGATTGGCCTCACTAATTACGCACGACTGACTTTCCTCGGGATTCGAGATTGAGCTGCTGCGTCTGCGTCTGCGAAGAAAGATAGAGCATCACAGCATCATCGCAGCATCCGCCGGCAAAGCAAAACTTGCACTTGAACTTGCACTTGTGGAGCGCCGGTCTTAATCGATCTTAACAATAACTGGTACTATACAGTACTTTACGGTACAGGACAGTACAGTACGTACAGTACAACTCTGCCCCTACCAGAATAGCCCTAGGGAAATGTACTCTTTCATGTTACAGGGAACTTTAGGTTTGGCCCTCTGCCACAGGTACCACTGGTGCTTGAGGATTGATCGACAAAGTCAATATGCAAAGTCAACATACAGTTCAACATGCAAAGATAACATGCATAGATAATATACTCCCTCCTGGCGGTCGTCGTGCAAGTAGTCAGACCTGCGGCGGAGACTGGAATGCGTTCACTTATTGACTCATTCTCCTGCCAGCAACAAGCCGAAATATCCCTCAGCGACAATTGATACGAGAACTAGGTCCTTATATCGGGCTCGATTATGTCATTCATAGAAAGTAATGGATGGTCTCCAGGTTGGATCTCATTCAGGCCAGCTAGAAATGAAATTATGGACCTTTTCCATGCATGGCGACTCGGCAGCGATTGTTTCGTTTTGTTTCGCTGGGAGTTTTGCGCCAGTTCAGCTTCGCATGACCTTGTATCCCGATCCATCATTTGCTGGAAACCAGGCTTGAACCACTCAAAAGCTGAAGATGGTGCTGTGCTGCTTGCTAGTCCAGGGCCGGTAGCTGTGAGCTTGGGCTTTGAGGCAGAGCAAAGGTCCACAAACTTAAGCATATCATGCTTGTCGATAGAACCACGACCGCACGGAATAGTTTGACACCGTACTTCTCTCCGTATGGTTTAGTCAGGAAGATTTCGAAAGCCTCTTTTCCGGGTCCATTTCCCGGCCAAGGAGCAAGACTGGTGAGAGTTCCATTTTTACCTTCGGCCTTTTCCACTAGAGCTTCCAGGAAAATTGATAAGTGAGGTTTTTGTGGCTTTCAATGCTTGCGTCCAGACGGGCTGTTATACCGTCTGAATACTAGCTGCGCACTATGTACCAAAAGCGAACCTATTCTATATATGACCTGAACACAGAGAGTACAGACAACCCTTCAAAGCTGTTTCACCGAGTTATCGACACGACTTCGTGATACAGATGCTAAAACAAGTAGTCAAATCTAGTTTTATGATAGCTAGGAAATCAGTCTGTATTTACATGCGTAAATTAACTTCACTCAATTTGTGGCTTTTATTCATCCAGAGCCATAGAACTCGATTAATTACCTGTCTTTTCTAGGATTTTAAAACCAGATATAAGAAATGTATACATCGCCTAGGTACAGTACTATGGGTTTATCACATCTGCACGTAATATCTAGCCCATGTCATTGGCCCAATAGGTCGGTTAGAGCTTCTTTAGCAACACCGGAGTTTCTTGGTGGCACAACTAAAGTTGCTTTTCCAGAGACCCCATAACAATTGTTTTGAAATGTAGAAGCTCCACGATTGCCTGGATACCAAAAATTCTCGGCTGCGTTTCCAGAGAATGCAGAATAGTAGCAAGCTGAGGACGTTCGTTCCGTCCGCAGTTGCGTCAATCTTCCCTCGCTCCGTTGCTCCCATCCTGAAAAAGTCCCCAATCTGGAAAAAAGAAAGTTGAGCTGTGCAGGCCTATGGATAGCATACGCGCATTACAAGTAGATTCTTTCTGGGAATTACGCGCCACGGGCCATTGAATGAAGAAACAAGCGCGTCAGAAAGCCACCTGCATTGGTCCAATATCGCAATAGACTTCGGCGCCTTCACGACCACTTTGGTGGACTTTGGCAAAAACAAAGCAAAATTGATAGAGATAGCCCTGAAAAGCAGTCGAAACGGACTAGGTCGGAACAGGTATTAGCTGTTATGCTCAGGTTGGAGTTTGGGCGAAGCGATGCAGGAAAGTGGGCGGCCGATCATTGGTTACACGAAGCAGAAGGGGGCCAAGATCCCAATTGATCGGAACCTCCCCTTGCATGTTGGCCTTGATTGTATGATCTGATGTGATAAATGCACACAAGCTCTTGTGCAAGAGGCCAATGTGAATTAATACTGGGAGACAACACTGACCCCAGGATCCTCCTGACGACGAAAAGAGGGAAAGGACTTCGTGTCATTGAAGAAGTCTCAACAGACATATACTCATACCGCTTGCGTAGTAAATCGCCTGTGTCCTGATGGGGATTGATAATATATGAAACAAGATGGGTATTAAAGCTAGTAGTATGCAACAGGTATTATAAACAATGTAGCAAGTCGACTCCGTATCCCATATTACCCATGTAAATCAAAGCACTGATAGCCACCCTCTCCATTGGAATTCTTTAGACCTTAGGTTCTTCGTTCTCCTTGCCCTTTCCTGGAATCATCTGCTTAATTGCATGACTTGGATCTTCAACAGCTTCGAATGCTCTCTGCTTCCTGGTCTTCTTCTTTCTCCTTCCGTGTCGTGCTAAAGACTCCTCATCGGAACTACTTATTTCGTCGTCCGAATTCTGCACCATGTCGATGGTCTTGCCCTCCTTCTTCTTGCGTTCTCTCTGCTGATCCTTCATTTTCGATAACTCGTCGTCTGTGCACTCTTTTGTAACGACTTGAAGTCCCGGGAAATTCTCATTGAGAAAGTCCTTGAGCTTAGGAAGAACTGAGCCATCAGGCCTGTAGGTCCCGCTATCATTGTCGATTACAAGTTCATAGTCCTTTGGATTTTTGGGAGGAGAACTATTAGGAGGTCCTCCTGGTAGATTTTTGTCCGGGTGAGTTTCTTGACTTGGTGATTCTGCATCTTTATTTGGATGTGCAAGACGGCGTACAAAGAATTCGCCAGAGCAAGCGATATAGATGTTGACATCAGCATGCATAGTATGTTTGGAGAGTAAATCTATGCCAAATTCCTGGCCAGTTTCGGTGAAACGGAATAGACCATCTAGAGTAAGAACATATGTAAATATTCTGCCCCCTTCGTCAAAGTGAACCATCTTGAGAAACTGAAGAGCGGCTTCGGTGGATTTGGGCTCCACTATTCCATATTCAGTGGTGCTGCTGAAGTTATAAACTCGAGCATGCTGATGATGTAGTGCTCTGTTCAGGATTCGTCCCCGGAGGCCCGCCTTCGCAAACATGCCTTTCACAAACGGCTTAAACTCCACAAAGCGATGGTATAACTCCTGAGGAACTGGGCCCTGAAGCTGTATTTGATTTGCTTGGAAACTACGACATGTTAATATTGGAGAATTTGTGCTAGCAACGTAACTTACTCATATTTTTGAGGTTTGTCTTTCTCAGCTTTCGCACTTTGCTCGCTATCCTCGTTGTTATTGTTGTTGCTTTTCTCATCTCGTTCCTCTTTCTTTTCCTGCCCTTCTGGTGCCTTCATTCCAGTCAACCTACCAATCATAGGGCTAAAATGCTTCCACCAGAAAGTCCTCCCAAGAGTGAACATCCGACCATATGGTTCTTCCGACTTCCCGAGAACCTCTATGCTCACTATGAGATTACCACTCATCTTGATATTGTGGTTGAACATTGCGACGCAACCTCGAATTAAATATGCTCTCTTGCTCGCCATTCTCTTCTTTATGCTGTATGACTGTTCTTTAATACCTTGCCAGTTCTCATCAATGTGTCCTACGTGTATTGTAACGTTGCCAAGTCGGTCATCGTGATCGGCCTGTAGAAACAATCTCCCAGTCAGTTCACAGCTGATGTTTTGTATCTTTTTGAGGCTGATAGGTTATCTCGATCTGGACTTGTTGTTGACCTGTTGAGAAATTCGGCCCATTGTACAGGCTTCAAGACTAGAGATTCTCTGTACGAGCCGCCTGCATGTCCGTCGGAAGGATAACTTACAAAGTCTTCATCATAAATACGACACTTCAAGCGGAAACCACTTGACGGAACACCTGCCACTATCCATTCTGTATTCCACTCTGGATCGACGCTTTTATGGATCGTTCGCGTTCTCAGAACCATCTCCGGATCCTCCTTGTGACGCTTTGGAAGGTCAGAAGTCAGTGTCGCGGTTACGAAAGGATCCGAGGACCGTGAGGCCAGGTCGGAAACAGGGAGGCTTTCAGCGCGATGAATCGTAAATCGAACGGTGTATCCATCCCGAGCAGTCGGAATCAATGTCTTATCATATCCTCCAGGCGGATTGTTCTTATCGTGGAGCTTTTGCTCTTTGGCCGTTAACTTCTCTTTCACTGCCCCGACCTTGCCGTGGGCATGCCCGTTGTGCTCGTCGCCTTGAGGCGATCCATCCAACCCGTTGTTTTCCTTTTCCCCCCCGTCCTTAGATTCTTCCTTTTTGTGCGCAGAGTCGTCCTGGATGTCATGCGCCGGTTGCTGTGCCGCAGTTTGTGCTGTCTCGTCCGCCATTATGAGTCTGGAGTGTTCCTTGATTGACAGTCAGCGAAGTAGCTAGGAACTCGAGGAGTGGGCAATACGAAAATTCCAGGACTAACCTGTGCGGATGGCAGGCTGTCAGGATAGAACGGCACGCTCAGGGTTTGTTTTGGTGGCTGAACAAGGTGGAGGTCTTCTAGACAAGCTTCAGCCAAGAACGACCCCGAAAGCTTGGCTTGCCTATCTCTACTGTACTTTTATGGTGCCGGGAGCTTGAATAGTATAGTATCAAACGTCCCATAGTACGCATTCTTCCACGTAATGAACAACTGCGAGTGTGAAATCTCAATTTCGCTAAGATTAGTTTCGGGCTAATACTTCGTTTCGAAATTGCCAGCCTCTCCGGTTTTCACGGCAACGTTTAACTCCGAACAGATTCATTTGTTTTCAATTCTGAAAATGACGTCAGCCACACTCACTTTTACATACTTATTTACAATCAGTTATTGCTGCTGGTAGTGCGTAGTACTTGGTAAAGTTCTGTGAAATTGAAGAATGCCTTGAGGAAAATGACTGCTTCATTCACAATTCCTCTTACATAGATGTTCCTACTATAATATTTGGATTCTGGTAGCTGCTGCTGTTGAGATATAATCTTACAGTAACGCTAATATGTGTATATCATGGCTCAAGACATAAGGTATGCCTCTATGATTTGCCTTAGCCATGTCCTCATTACAATTATATCCTGGCATTATTCCTTTCCAACTCATGTGTACTACACTGTCTTTCCCAGACATCCGTGTAGATACACCAAAGAGCCTCTTGCGCCCATGCTTCTAACATGTCCTATGTAACCCCAAACTCCAGTAATGCATTCATCATATAATATTGTTCCGTAGTATTCCCCCCTCCCTAAACATTGAGGCCAATCGTTACAACCGTCAAAGCTAACTTCATCTTTCAATAATCGGATTCTTAGCAAGTCTTCCTCCCGCACTGACGCGCTTCTGCAGTCGCACTTCACGTTCCTTTGCTTTGTCCGCTGAGCTCATGGTGGGAAGTGCTCCTATGGTATCAACCCCGCTTCTGGCGTTCTTTTGCTCGACATAAAGCGCAGCACTGCGGCTCAAAGGAAACGCGGGAAGAGTTACAGGAATTTCCGCCCCGTTCTGGGCCAGCATTTCAGCAATCGGAAATGCAACAACCTTGGAAGGTGTATCTGTTCGGGGCGAGGTTGAGGGAGACGGTGAAGCTGGATCTGCTGCAGCTAGTGCTAAAAATATCGCATGAGTTCCTCGCGACTTGTCTGCGACGTTCGGATTCGCCTTCAAAGCCAGAGCGTAAATTACTTGTTGAATATCGTTTTTCTTGATTGCAGCTACCAGTGTTTCATCAGCTGTCGCGTACCGCGAAAGAGTCGAAGAAATTGGCTCCACGAATGCTCGATCGGAGTATTTTGCAGTGATGAACTTCAGTCGCTGTTCTCGTGTGGCCTGTGGCGACGGTTTAAGGGATGGATCCAAAGTTGCTTCCCAAATCATATTTGAAACACGGTTACCAACAAGAAGTAAGAGCTCTACGATATCGGTTGTAAAGGAATTGATATCGAGTGTAAGAGACCGCACTTTGCTAATATGTGTTCCAAGAGATCGATGGATGCCGCTGCACTCGATACAGAGAATGATTGCCAGATTGATTGAGACCCACTCAGTCTTCACACCAGAACCGCAATCTGCACACCAACAATTGCCTTGATCGCTTTCGCGGAGAAGCTGAAGTAATTTGTCAGGATTGTCCCCAAAATCAGCGCTACCTTGCCGCGTGTATGCTGGTCGGGCACCAACAGTTGTTCGCCGGAATACACTACCCGCAGCCAGTGTGTTATTGGATGAGGAATGGCTGCTGCCATGGTTCATAGATGAGCTCTTTCCAGTCAAGATAGAACCGATATCTCTTCGAATTGAATGGGACTGTTCGGACTTTGGGGCCGGTAAATCTCGTGCACCTCTTCCCTCCATGGCGCCCTGAAGAGCATTGTTGATCGCAGCTATCCAGTTGTTGAGATCATCTTCAGATGTGGCTTGGTAAACTCGTTTGAATTGAGGCGTTATAACCTCGAAGCAGAAGCGCCGTTCAGCATTGCGAGCCTCTCGAACAGAAGCCATTCTCAGGTCAATAGGATCCATATGGAGATCTAGACGCTGTTTCCAGTTACTGTACTCCGAAAGCTTACCAGCATCCAGGACAATCCAAAATCTGGGATGATTAGCAAGATATACAGAATTTGATTAAACCAACTTACTTATGCCAAGCTTGTTTATTCAATCCTCGAGGATCTACATGGCTCCCGGGTCTGCTCAGCGCCCAAAGAAGACCCTCTTTTCTTTGCGTACCATTTTTCTCACTCAGGGTAGTCTGAGAATGGTCCTTCTCTTCCAGATCCCGAATGCCTTTAAACTTCGCATTTGGACCAGGACTATTAATAGAACCAATATTAGATGCTAAGCTGCCAGGAGATCTGGAAAAATCACCAGCAGCATTTGGGGGTGATGTAGGTCCGGTACTGTTAGTGGGAACCATTCTTAGCTGTGATCCCGTACTATCAGCACGACCAATTTCAGTGTCCGAGACGTTAGCACCATTATTAATATTCGCAGGCACCCCTACCACCCCTGGAATTGGATCGGGCTCAACATAGGTTGTTGTGCTCTTCTCTAATGCCCGGCGTTTTTCCTCGCGCTCGGTACGTTGATATTGAAATTCCTTATCGGCCTCCTGTACTTCCGCACTGAGCGCATCTAGCTGAGGCAGCATGCCTTCAACTTTCTTGGCGGTTGCAAGGTAACTCTTGGTCTGTGCATCCGCATACTTGGTGAGTTGTGATAACACTTCTTGCTCCTTTCGACCTCCATGCAAATCTTGCATAAAGGAGGAGTAATCGAAGCGTCTCAGTTCGAAATTCCGACGTTTAGTCTGATATTTTGAGTCACTTTCGACTCGTTTCTTTTGTTTCATAGTATCCTGACGTTGTCCAAGGTATCGGGATACATAAGCATAATAATCTTTGCTCTCCTCTTCGAAGTCCCTCTTCTTCGCCTCGGCTTGTTTAATATCTAAGTTGTATAGCTTTGTAATTGGGTCTATGATAATTCGCTGAAGATTAACTGTATTTTGCTTCTCATACTGCAAGATCTCTCGGGCAATCTTGTCAAAATAATGCTCCAAAGCTGGCTGTACTGCATTAGCATTCGATGAGGAGGCTTCGCGAAGTGCTTCCATAAAGCCAGAGATAGCATCGTTGCAGTCCACCTGGGCTAAATGAGCTGCTTCGGCCTTTTTCAAAACTTTCTTCATGCGAATTCGCATATTACTGGTCTTCTGCTCCATTGCCTTCATAGTTGCTCGGAAAAGAGGTCCGTCATCAGCTGCGCTGATGTCTTCTGAAGGCCGTTGGCAGGATACATCCACCTTGATAATGTCGTTGAACGAGGGCGGAAGAGGTCCGACGGCTCCTTCACTTGCTAACATGATCGGCGATGGAGGCTCATCATAATCGCGCTCGGAGTTGCTTACCCGCGAATCCATAGATTGCGACGAGGGGACTCGGCTCTTTGGCGGCGGGATTAGATTGAAGATGGGAGAAGGAGAGTTAGGTTGACTCATATATCCTTGTGTATCTACACGATAATTAGCCGGTGAAGAATACAACTTTGATGTAGCAAACTTACTGGATACCCAGAAGGAAAAGCTGGCCAGTGTGTTTAATCGGTGCGCTCGCTGATCATATTCCACGAACTTGTAGATTGTTAGTATCTCCAAATCATCGTTCTATGGCGGAAACATACGCTGCAGCTGTTTCTCCAACCTCCCCCTCTATCCTCTGTAGCCTTTGGGGGTCTCCATTTCCAGGACCATTCGAATGATACGGACTGGCTTCCTCCAGTCGAAAAGTCTCCAACCCATTGTACATTTGCGTTCTTGTGTAGGTTGGGATCCGCATGGAACTCCCTCGTTACGAGAGTCTCTACCTCTCGTGCGTTGGAAGCTGACACATATGTAAGGCCGTTGATAACGGTATCTATGTTGTTCCCAGCCAAATCTTGCGGCCCAGTATGGCTAGATGTATTTTGTGATGTTTGTCGGATAATGAAGGTAAAATTAAAGGTTAATTCTTCTTCATTGTTAAGCTTCAGGAGGAAGGTAGGCGCGCCACTTGGGGATGATGGCTCTGGATCCTTGTAAATGTTAGCAATCTCAATAAAGATCAATGTTTGGCATTTCCTACTTGGACGTATTCTACCACGCCATTTTCTCCTAAGTCCCGAGTTGCAGACACGCGAGTTGCAGGAAATGCATTTGGTGAACAGTGGAGGATGGTTCGACGGCGCGAATTTGTGACGGTCAAGGACGAAATTGTCACTACGAAGAGCACTATTGTCAGAGTCTAGAGCCTATAATCTATACATTATAGCACTTACATCGAGTCTGATCTCGCAGATACAGTGCGCCTCCCGCGCCGTCGCTGTCGGGCTTGCTAGAAACCACACCCATATTCAGTACTCTACCCCACTACTTCAAATAGGCACCTAAGATGCTGTTGGTGATTAAGGTGCTGATCATTTGGGTCGGATAAGGATCGGTGATTATGCAAAGAAACAAATGCTCGGGGAAAAGAATAGGAAAGCTTCGTTTCTGTGCTTGGTGATTGTTGTTTGTTGTAAAGTGAAGGTGTAAGGATGGCCTTGTCGCAAGGTGGAGGTTTTGGAGGTGGAAAGGCTCGCTTCGGTGGAGAGGGGAGGGTCCAAAAATATGAATAACAATCCACGCCCCGTGTCTGCGAATATCCTGGACGTTTCACATATACTAGTGTTCTCCAATGGTGAATAACCCAGCTCCAAAATCACGATGAAGTGGACAATACAATGCTAACAAAAGATGCAGAGCCGCACGCTTTGCCTTTACCCAAGATCCCAGAGAAAGTTACAGTCTGATGTATCATCTTTGGTCTGTACGCTAACAAAGCAAAAGCGCTTGGCCCGTTGCAAGGCTGTCACCACTGTCACCACTGTCACCACTGTCAGTCCACCAAGCTAATTGGTTATGATGAATACCAATATCAGCAAGCCAGCTTACCGACTGCTGCTCTGGTGTAGAGAGATTTTAGCACAAAGGAACGATGCCTTACACTGGCATCTGGACTAGTCACTTTAGCTGTCTCATTTTCACACAGCAATAGTAGGCACTCGAGAACATTATCCCCTTGCCACCTTCTCATCAGTCTTGAGGCAGTTTCTAGCAAGCTACGAGTAAGATTTTGGTCCGCCAAGCTTTCTAATGATCAGCCATGCTTAGCAAATGATTCATTCAGGCATACGTAGGTCATCACCAGCATGAAGTGAGCCTGGGAGGCAGCAGGATAAGTCATCCGGGGGGCAGGACATTTAAAGATGCTATAATGGCAAGGTCTTAGATTACTATCAATAGATCTTTGGAGTGTGCAATTAACGTAATTGTACATGAATAACGCCAACCCTGCCTTAACCCCCAATTTGGTGCCATATCATCGGTTACCGGTAACGACATTAGGTCTCAAGCTTGCTACAATTGACTGCTACTCTTCTGACTTTATTAAACAAATCAGAGAGAAGCCCGTATAAGCTTGGAAATCAATATCATAAATAATTAGTTATTCGCAGCGCTGGAGTTGGCATGGCTATAAAGTCTCGATAAAAGATACCTCGGCACGGTAACAAGTACGAACATAGCATCCGAATGTTCTCAGAGCATTCTATCGTATAAACCCCCTCCACAAAGATTTACATCTTCCAACTATCTTTGCTGGTGGAATGATCTACCAACTAATCTAAACAATGGAAAAAACGCTTGCTGAAGCATCCGAAGTTACGCAGCTGACCTCCCACACCTACGCGGCTGTCTTCCCTGACGACTGGTGCATTGGTGCTGGTGAGTGATTTCCAAGATCCATCCCTTAATTACATGCTCATATAAAACCCAGTACCTCACGGGGGTTTTGTGACCGCCACTTTTCTGAAAGTCATAGAGGCCCATTTCAAGGGAACTCTATTCGCGCAGAACCAGTCTCACACCATCGCCCTTCATCTTGACTTTCTTCGCCGCACCCAAGCAGGAAATGCTCTCTTCACGGTTAAAGACACCAAGCTTGGTCGCCAGACCTCCGTGATCCATGTCACGCTATCCCAAGATGGCCGAGAGGAAGTGGTTGGTTATATCACGCAGAGCAATATGATTGCAGAAACCGGCGTGACTTTCAAGACGAGTTACGTGCCTCATCCCGCACCGCTTCCGGTTGACCTGGCTCGTCTGGAAAAGGATGAAGATGAGCACTGGGCGCGACAGCCTGAGATGCCGTTCGCGTCATTCCGAAGAGCGACGCTCAAGACCCATTTCCACTTTCCACGGAACGGACAGCGGGAGAATAGCATGGCCGATGAATGGATTCGGCTTGCGAATGGCGAGAAGTGGACTAACTCATCACTGGGCTATGTGTGTGACATGTGGCCCATGCCGGTAGAGGCATTCGTGAATGATGAAAATCCGTATGATGTGAAACATAAGGATGGTTCCCCAAGACCGGCAAAGTTCTGGTGTAAGTTGCATTTTCTTAGCAAACAGCATGATTCACGTAAACTTCAAAGAGCTATGAAGCTGTCCTGCAAGCTAGACATGCAAGCTTCTTGATGCAACATGGTAGATAGCTCCCAGGACAGCTTCCTAGCCCTGGAGCGAGCTTCTTCTAGAAAGTCAAGATCCACATACTAATCCATCCGTAGATCCTACTGTGCTACTAAATCTAGATTTCAAGAAAGTGATTCCCGCTGAAGGGTTAGACTGGTTGTTCGTCAGAGTTGCTGCGAAGCAGATCAAGAATGGGCGGATGGATTTAGAGATTATAATCATGGATGCTGAAGGTGATATTGTTGCACTAAGTCACCATGTGGCGCTGGCGCTCAGCGCAGATAGAAACCTGGCAGAGAGAAATGGCGCAAAGATATAGACAATGCAATACTTAGGCGGATCCTGTATATAGACTTTCTCAAGTTCCTCTTCTTGAGACCAGGTAGATTCTCGAATGTGCTTAACTTTACAAATGGCTCCCAGGAACGCCAGCAACCAATGCTTGTTCCTTAAGAAACTCGTGCAAGCATGCTTGACTAGTTTACTCACCCAAGAGGAGATGTTTCAAATCACTCCAACGCAAATGAAAGCTCTATGAGTTCAAGCAGAGTTCTCATTGGGTCCCCCAACCTCAAAATGATGCACATTTTAGGTGCTTTGGAAACGTTTCCTCAACAGATATAATGTATGGCCCAATGATCTCAGAGTAACGCACCTGTATCACTTGCCGCCACTTTATTAAGATTGGGGGAATTGCACTGTGTCAAAAATGCCCTATCGAGTTCTGCGGGGATCTGTTATGTATTTGCTATGGTACTAATCATGACCGCAGAGAGAGTATCGCTCGATGCTTTATAGACTTCCGACTGACAAAACAACTTGCCCCAATTGACGCACAAAACAAAACCAAGGGTCAAAAAAGTCAAAATTTATGCACTCTCTATGAGTAACACGTATTGCTCTCTATGTGAAATAACGACTGCAGCAAATTCCGTACCCGCGCCAACCTAACGCTCTTCACGCGTCACTTTCGTCCTCTAAATGAGTTCATTCATCACATGCCATCGTGGGTCATTCATGATTACCATGTGCCAGCCTTTTTGGCCTGGCTTAGCCGTTGTAATAGGTGTGACTGCCTGGAGTGAGGCCCATCGCGTAGCGCGGCGGGGGATAAATGCGGAGAGGAAGTAGAAGCACAATGCTTGAAAACCCCAGTTGCTTCACATGAAATCATCACTAAAGTATGTCAGTATTCTGTGGCAAAGTGTGGAAAAAAGGTTGCCTACTCTCCGTAGTCCTCATCATAGGCGTTGACATCAGCCATTGATGAAGCATTTCTGTTTGCCACAAGTGCCACCTTTGTCTTCTGCGCCTTGCTCTTCTTTCCACCCTTCTCTGCTAGCTTTTCTTCCTTCATCTTCTCATTGCTCAATGCTGTCAAAGTGCTGGAGATCTTCTTGATCTGATCGCTGGGGAGATCCTTTGCCAATTGCTTCGTGAACTCCTGGAGGAAGATAACGTAGTGGGCTTTCTTAGAGTTGCTGGAGATCACTGGAACGAGGGTATCACGGAGCTTCTCGAATTGCAATTTCGTCTTGGGTTCAAAGAGTGGCAGCGAGGTCAGGTCGAGAGTTGCGGCGGGGTCTTTGGCATCGATGACAACAGCATTAGCTGCCGTTGTGGCCTTGCGGCTGTTGCTAATACCGATGCTGCCGAAAAGGTCCTCAGCATGCTTCAAGTCAGACTCCTGTTCTGTGCGACGCAGGCGCTCTCTTCTTTCAGCTTCGTCCTCCGTGCTCTCATCATCAGAGTCCTGCTCAGCAAGGCGACGAGCATGCTCGGCCTGCTTTTCGGCGATACGTTGCGCCTTGCTCTTCTTTGCAGCCTTCTCTTCCGCGTCGGCTTTGGCTTTTCGCTCAGCCGCGACTTTGGCCTTTTCGCGCTCAACTGTGTCATGTCAGCACCATAGTCGTAAATCGTGGGTATGGAGAGAATGGCCTACCTTCAGAGTCTTCTGCGGCGTCCCAAGAGTCTAGCACATCACTGTCTTCGGCTTCTTCATCGTCAAACTTGCTTCGGCGTGGAAGGGCGGCGGCAAGAGGGGGCGAGGATGGTGGAGTTGAGGAGTCCTCGTCTTCATCTAAATTCAGGTCAGACGTCGTTCGATCTGTGCGTCATTGGAATGCGCGACTTACCCCATTTCTCAGGCATATTTGCGGGTTGGTAGTGGTTTTCGAGATGCGGTTCTGAAGGTCTTGAATAACAGAGGCGATTTGAGTGTTGTGTAAATTTTGGGTCTTATTTTCAGTCAGGTTGGTGTGAGGGTTGGAGTGGTCTGTTAAGTGAGGGCAGGGCTAAAGTGAGGGCAACAAACGAGGCGAGGCGAAGTGCGGAACAAAATGGGTGTTGGAGGGGCTAGCGCGAGGGGCACATGACAGACCCAATTTTAGTTTACCTAGTAAGTGCTATTTAAATTGCATATCACTAACCCAGCCCCAGTCACAATCATTGGGCAGCAATCCCATGGTCTTGGGTCAAGTATGAGTCGGTTACAGTCTGTAGGTGCTTTGCTGGATGTATCGCTCGGTCCGACAAGATGAAAGAAGCCACCTTTAATAATTTCACAATTGGTCACCAAGAACTGCAGAAAATTGGCCAACTCTGGTCATTCACAGGATAATTAAATTTCATTGTCAGAAGGCAAACTTTTTCGTTCTCCTCGGGCTAGCAGTATATTCTTCATCATGTCAATCATCGTCCTTCATTCCCCGTGTGCCTGTTTTGCTTTTTACAAGTTGACGGCAGTTCGGAAGTTCTTGCCGGCATAGACGGCCTTGTCACCAAGCTCCTCCTCGATTCTCAGAATCTGGTTGAGCTTTGCAAGACGCTCAGATCGTGCTGGGGCACCGGTCTTGATTTGTCCAGCTCGGAGACCAACTATGAAAAACGTCAGTATGGGCTGGGGAACAGGGTGCTTAGGCTGTGAAATGCTAGGCTAGCCCAGATTTTTAGGCTTGGGATTAGATAGAAGGAAACTGTTTCAACATACCAACAATATCAGCAATGGTAACATCCTCGGTCTCTCCAGATCGGTGAGAAACCATTACTCCCCAACCAGCAGCGAAGGAGTCCTTAGCAGCTTGAATGGACTCGGTAAGAGTACCAATTTGGTTGACCTTGAGCAAGAGCGAGTTACAAGACTTAAGCTCAATAGCCTTCTTGATACGGATAGGGTTGGTGACAGTCAAATCATCTCCGACAATTTGGAAGTCAGAGGTCTTGTAGAAGTAGCTCCATGCCTCCCAGTCATCCTCAGCAAAAGGATCCTCAATGCTGACAATAGGATACTTCTCAGCAAGCTTCTTGTATTGGTCGGCAAGCTCCTCGTAGGTGATCCACTTGGTTGGGTCACTATCTGGGTTCTTGAAGTCCAAATCGTACTTCTTAGCATCCTCCTTGTAGAACTCGCTGGATGCAACGTCCATAGCAATGTCCATCTTTCCTGTGTAGCCAGCAGCTTCAATTGCCTCAGTGATGAGCTCGAGTGCCTCCTCAGCAGTCTGAATATCTGGTGCAACACCACCCTCATCTCCTACGTTGCCTGCAGACTGACCATACTTCTTCTTGGCGAGCGACTTCAATTGCTGGTAAACCTCAGCACCGTGGCGAAGAGCTTCAGTGAAGGATGGGGCGGCTCTGCGAGAAAGATATTAGTGAATAGGCTACAGAACGACCTGAAAAGCTTACGAAGGGACAATCATGAATTCCTGGAAGGCCAATCGGCCACCGGCGTGGGATCTACAAACTGTCAGTTCTGTATTATCAAAAGCAGTGATCCACCTACCCTCCATTGAGGACGTTCATGAATGGAACGGGAAGAACATAAGGCTTCTTGGTTCCGGCAAGGTCGGAGACGTGAGCGTAGAGGGGGATTTGCTATTACAATCAGATGTTTCCAAAGCCATTCTTGTGGAAATCTACGGACCTTCTCAGCGGCGGCGGCCTTTGCAACAGCAAGACTGACACCGAGAATAGCATTGGCACCAAGCTTTGCCTTGTTTGGGGTACCATCGAGCTTGATTAAGAAGTCATCGATCTTTGGTTGATCCTTAACATCGATGTTCTCCTTAATAAGAGCAGGGCCGATAACATCGTTGACGTTGGCAACAGCCTTGGTGACACCCTTTCCAGCCCTAAATATGAGGAAAGCATGGTTAGCAAACCATGATTGTATTTTGTGAACCACGCTGATAACCCGCCTGCCACTCTGACTCACCACTTGGTCTTGTCGCCATCTCGGAGCTCAACAGCTTCGTGCTGTCCAGTAGAGGCTCCGGAAGGAACGATTGCACGGTGAAGGCCGGTCTCGGTGACTACGTCAACCTATTGCTTGATCAGTAGCTGCAATGTCAAGTTCTAAATTTCTTGTGAATCTTGGGGTACATACCTCTACGGTGGGGTTTCCGCGAGAATCATAGACCGAACGAGCATGGATCTTGGTAATTGCCATACTATACAAAAAGGTTGGTTAGTTATTTGAAGTCGGTCAAGAAAGTCGGAGGGCCGCGACTTATACTTACGTTGCGGGTGTGAGAGTTTCTTATTCTGTCCTGAGATGTCAGTGGTGTGCAGGATTTTGTGCGTCACAAACGTCGCACAATTTTCAAGAGAAAAAGCCGTCAAGAAAAGCAAGCATCATTTCGCGGGATATCTCAAACGAATGAGAGACCTGCAAGCTGCAGCGAGGCTCAACGTGGTGGCATGCTTATCTTTGGCAGATAGAAAGAACACCAATATCTCTCAATTGTGCGGACAAGTTGTAAAGATGAGTGGACTGACCTTTAGGTGGCGTGGGGTATTGGAGTGTAATGTTATGGTGGTTCTGCGTTGGAGTTGCAGGAGGGTTGATGTTATTGTTTATGAATGTGTTGAGGAGGGGTGAAAAGTGAGCTGAGGTGGGGTTGGTGGATTCACTTCTTGGCACGATACACGATGGGAAGAGCTCCGATTTCGAAAAGCTAAAGCAGGAAAACAGAAAAACAGTAGGGCTAGGGGCAGAATGGATCAATGCTGGAAATTGTCATAGAGCAACGATGGCATTGGGTGAACTGAGGATATGTATCGCAGCTCAGTCAGTACATCCAAAACAAGCGCGGTGGGTCGAATAGAGAGGCTTGAGAAGGTGAAGACGCAATCGACCAAACAAACTGGATATGAAGCACAGGAGACGCTGCTAAGAACATGTGAGGTAAGGAATCCAATGTCGCTGGAGTTGTTCTATCCCGGGTTACACTTCCTGGTGGGTTACCTTGCGTACCACCGCTATACTCTCGGTTTTGGGATGATTCAAATGGGTTGCCGGCCTCATTATCGGCCATATTGACCGGCTCGAAAGACGGAATCTGCTATGTTCGATAGCGGTGGATTGTCGTATCAACAAAGCCCGCAAAGCTTCAGAGGAGTATCAGCTGGTCCTGGCTACTTGCATGTCCGTCTTGGTGTTTACGGAGTAGGTATGAACCTGAGACTCGAGTAAACATTGGTGGGACTGTGGTATGTCACTCCTTACTTGGCTGGAGCAGTGGCAATCAAGGTAGCAACGCGGCTTCACAGTGCAATATGTAAATCGAAAAGATAAATTAGCGCGAAGATATGCCCAGAAGTCTAGTTCTAATCCACAGGTTGTATCAAGTAGTTTGATACATACAAAACAATGTTTGAGACAGGACGATCTAAAAACACGACATTTATGGAGGGGTGGAATGGAGACTTGTTGATGATTATAACTAAGCTTCAGTTTCACTGAACTCATGTTTAATTGCATTGTACTGGATGGCATGATTGGTGATTAAGCTTCAAGAACAGGATTTAGAAATACGAATTTAACATTATATACCATGAGGTACACTCGTCGAGGCTCTATGGCCTTGTGCAAGGCTGTGAGTCACGTGAGAAGATGCTGCATGGCTGCCTCAGGACTAGGCTCATGTATCGCGTCGTGTTGATGCCTTTAGCCTTAGCTAATACTTTGTATTCGGAGTGATCATCAGCCCAATACAGCTTGTTCCAACCAACTGCCATCATATCCAACTTCTACTCAACTCTTCCTGTCATATTCTCACCACTCTCCAGTATCGCCATTTCCGTCCCCTACACAATGTCGTCCGGAAGCGATGAAGAGCGTCAACATGCACTTTCTTCCTTCAAGTCGAAGCTATTGGAGTCAAGAGAATGGGAGGCAAAGTTAAAGGCTTTGCGGTTAGATATCAAAGGACTTCAAAAGGATTTCGACCATACCGAGGACAATATCAAAGCATTACAAAGCGTAGGGCAGATAATTGGGGAGGTACTCAAACAGCTTGATGAGGAAAGATGTATGTTCTTGTGGTCGCCGGCTTCAAGTCCAAGCTAACTCTAGACCTTTTTAGTTATTGTTAAAGCTTCCTCGGGTCCCCGGTATGTTGTTGGATGCAGATCGAAAGTGGACAAGGTCCAGCTGAAGCAAGGAACTCGTGTTGCTCTTGATATGACTACACTCACCATAATGCGAATGCTACCCCGAGAAGTCGACCCGCTCGTTTATAATATGTCTCTAGAAGATCCAGGACAAGTGAGCTTTGGTGGTATTGGTGGATTGAACGAGCAGATTAGAGAGTTGCGCGAGGTCATCGAGCTTCCCCTGAAAAATCCAGAGCTGTTCTTACGAGTTGGGATCAAGCCTCCGAAGGGAGTTCTATTGTATGGGCCTCCGGGAACAGGGAAAACCCTCTTAGCACGAGCTGTAGCAAGTGGTTTAGAGACGAATTTTTTGAAAGGTAAGCTCCGCAAACTGCTAACAATGGCTGTATCTAATTTAAGGCAGTTGTCTCTTCTGCCATCGTCGATAAATATATTGGAGAATCTGCCCGTCTGATTAGAGAAATGTTCGGCTACGCCAAGGAGCATGAACCCTGTATCATCTTCATGGACGAAATCGATGCCATTGGAGGACGAAGATTCTCAGAGGGTACATCTGCTGATAGAGAAATTCAAAGAACACTGATGGAACTATTGAATCAGTTGGACGGATTTGATTACTTGGGAAAGACCAAGATTATAATGGCCACTAATCGACCCGATACCTTGGATCCAGCCCTTCTCCGAGCCGGGCGACTTGACAGAAAAATTGAGATCCCTCTGCCCAACGAAGTTGGCCGTTTAGAGATTATGAAAATTCATGCAGCAGGTGTTGTTACGGAGGGAGATATTGATTTCGAGAGTGTAGTAAAGATGAGTGACGGACTTAATGGTGCAGATTTGCGTAATGTTGTGACCGAAGCGTAAGTCCACCCTGTTACCATGCTCGCTACTCGACAGCTAATTTTACGTGATAGCGGGCTATTTGCAATTAAGGACTACAGAGATGCTGTTAACCAAGATGACTTCAACAAGGCAGTTCGCAAGGTAGCCGAGTCGAAGAAGTTGGAGGGAAAGCTGGAATACCAGAAACTCTAGTTTACTACGTCGATTTGTTTCTTGCGTGGCGCCCCGGCATAATGGACCTGAGCATGGTGCTCAACCTTGTAACAATATCACAAGAAAACATAGATCATCGGAGCACAGCGATTCCGCATATTTGATGTTTATTCCACCAGATTTTAATGCCTGTGATCGAAGCGTGCCGTGAGAACTGTCCCTCAAATTATTACAATTTAGATTCTTGCTTGCTGCCTTATGTTCTACCTTCTTGATTCGCAAAATCCAATAGAATATGTTTACTCATGCCACGCTTGTATATTTCTAAGTTGAACGTTCACTCGCACAAACGCTCTTTTTAAGCTTTTTCGACGCAGCTCATGATTCTTGACGATTATATTTTGCTATTTAGACATGATTGAATGACCACGTTCTACCCACACGGGGAAAGTTACTTGCTAGTAATTCTTCTTTCCTTTGTAAAAAGATCACATATTTTTCTAGCAAATACTTGCCGCGATATTTGAAATCGAAATGTAATTGTTTAAAGGTCCGAAGGGTTGAAGAAGACTGATCGGGAGGTTTAGTTGCTGTTGTGATAGAGTGTGCATGCTTCTAGGCTGGAACTTGTTGTCTAGAATATCATACTCGTATTGGAGTATAACTCGATATCTGAGAAATGCTGTAGCTACATTAGCATCAAAAATACTTAGCCATGTCTTTGTCAGTCGAGAGACAATATGCTATGGAGTTTCTCTCACTAGTGAGCCACTAATTCATGAGGTTTCCAAATCTACGAGTAATGAAGAAGCAGTCCACTTATAACTTTTATCCGGTGCCCCGAAATTGGTATATCCTTTAGTGAATACCATTGCTTTATGTTTGCTAGTATGTTCAACATCATGTTACAGTTTGTAAATCATACACCTTTCCTCCAAGCTACAACCCTGACATTGATACCCGGCCATTCATCGTCCCAAGATCCCCTCATTCTTTCCTCAAAGCACTGTCCGCTCAAGAACCGGCCAATCTCATCTACATCCAAAAGCCACGTATCACATTTCACCATTCTGTCCCGTCCATCTGCGTACCATTCTCCAGTCTCTCTCAATTCAATCTCTGAATCCCCAAACCAAGTCTGATCCTTACCCCCAACCAGAAATGTCAGCGTTTTCAAATCCTTGAATAGGCCCAGGCTCATTTTCCACTCGTTCCTTAGCGGTAACCCACTAGCCCTCAGTGGAAGTGCCAGATGCTGAATGTTTTCAAACCCAGAAATGCTACAAGCTAAACTCTGCAGTCCACCTTGAGGTCTGTCCAGCGATCGAAAGAAAATAGTATCACTCTCGGCGATGAATGGGACAGGCTTCTCAACAACTTCAGGTAACCGAGTGGCCGGTGTTTGGCTCCATCTGCACCCGTTAGCAATATTCCATGGTGGGCAGCTAGAAGATATATGAGCATACCTCTTTCCGAAATCGCGCTGTGCTGGTGTCAGGAATGAGTATTCATGACGAAGAGCCACGTCCCGTGCTTCCCTGCATACATATAGAAGCGGAGTACCACGAGTACAGTTCCCTACGAAAGTTGGAGAGCAAAATTGCGAGGAGAACTGCGCCTCGATGAATTTCGGGCGTCGAAGTTCGAGCTCGTAGATTTCGAGCCGTATCTCTGCCGGGAGGAATTGGAAATAAATGAATGATGACTCCAGGAAGGACAGTTCCCCGGTGTAATTAGTACCAGACGTTACTGGAAAGGGAAAATTCGCGCGTAGGCTAGCTGAAGGTGCTAGCAACTGCCGCAGAGTTTCTGGGGATGGCCGATATGGTTCGCATGGTGAGATTTGAGGAGCATGGTCCCATGTAGAACTCTGCACTGGTGTTGGAGGCTGCAAAACAATTTTGGGTACTTCTCGCAACTGCTGGTAGAGATGCATCTTCATGGTCTTCTGAGTCGGCCATTTCTGGTCCGCTTTGAGGTTTTTGCGCCCATGTTCTAGCCTTTCGAGCCGATGCTGGATACGCTTACTCCGAGTTTCTGTGTCGGGTATATGCTGAATCGGTACGAGATAAAACTTTGGCTGGTTCCCTCTTACAGTCATTTTCAAAACGCCTAGGAGTTGGTTGTGATGATAGGTGCGGCACAAGTACGTACTTTCAAACTACAGGAAAATAAGGAAATGCATAGAAGGAAAAACAAGTTATGGGCTTGCGAACAGAGGAAAAAAGGAAAGCTCTTCAAGAACCTGTCTTCCGAGTAAATCACCTCGTTTGGCACCAATATGGGCTTATAGCCAGTTTTGGGCGTTTCGCTTGAATATGTAGGCGCTGTATTCGCTTACCGTGCTCGTAAGGCTCATATTCCTTCCATTCCTCCCAGATCCCTAGGTTCATCACAACAATGTCGATCTACCTCCTATTGATCCTACAGGAGCTTAAAGTTGACGATTTTCGATACTACGACGAAATAATTGACAACAATGTCAGAATGGGAGTTCAAGCGACCAGAACAGCTCGCATCACGTGACTAAATACTCCTTTTCAGACGAGCCGAAGGAAGATTCATATGGACGAGTGGGAAGCGGGTAGTAATGGAATATTGATAGTCTAAGACAACGCACATTGCTTGTCTATTCTTCGTAAAACTATTAGAATCCTTTGTAAATTAGTTTACGCACCAGCGTCAATACAATTACAATATATTACATGCTCCAATATGTACAATACTTCGGTCTAATACTTTCCTCATATAAGAGGTGCTCCATTGGTGATGGTTCCGTAAGTAGGAGCATCGTACTCTCCATTGCAAGAATAATCATATTTGGCCAATTCAGCGGATTTCTTTTGGATGTCAAGAAACGTATTTAGTTCGCACCAGCCATCTACTCTATCTGCTCCACACTCTGTGAAGCTGACTCCAAGAGGGAGTGTCCGTTGATTGAGAATAAAATGCAAATAGGTGGTTTCTTTCCCAGGTTGGTACTTGCGATCAGGGCCTAGTGGTTGAGGAGTCTTAATGATTTCGATATCAAGTCTGCAAGCGAATGGTTCCAAGTGAGAGACGGTAAGATTATGTGGGCCAGGATGTTTGGTGCTAGGTAGGAACTCATTGAACTGTGTAAACCCAAATGCTGTTAGAATTGACATGATGTTGGTGTCATGGCTGAAGTCGAAGTATAAACTTTGGTTGAGTGGAAAAGTGTCTGTGTTATTGTCCAGCGTCGTATTGATTTGCGATCCAGAGTAGCCCAGGGTATGATTCTCCAAACGAGCCACAATCTCCTGCACATAGCCAAGGCCCACTGCTCGCCCGGTCGGGCTTTGAAAGCCAGAACTTCCAGCAAAGTACAGATCTTGCGCATATTCAAAGCCAACAAACTCCTCGTAAGTGAAGAGATTGCAGAATGCACTGTATCCATAGGCAACCTATGATATTAGCCGTGAAATAAAAAAACCCAGAACATGGATACACACTGTTTCGTAAGGACACATGGTTTGGGCCGCGAAGGTATCCTCAATAGTCCAGTCAAAGCCTTCTATCATAGGCTTGAGGCGATCAGTCGCGTCTTTTAAATATATGCTTGCCCATTCGTTTGTGGCGTTTATTCCGCCAAAGTTCCTAAAGTTATTGGAGTTCTTGCAGTTGTCATATCCTGCAAGAGAATTATTGAAGCCATTGCCTTCAATGATGACCTCAATAGTCGCATTGTTAGTCCACTCCAGGCCAAAGAATCCTGCCATGAAATACTCTGCGCTCTGTATATGATTAGTTCTCCAATTATCTCATCAAGATCTTTCTTGAGAAACTAACCTTCAACATCCGATCTTGCGTAGTTGTACGAACAATAATCTTGCTATATGGGTTATATAACTGTGCATATTGATAATAATGCAATATACCGCTCTCAAAAAGTTCTTGCCGGCCACGAGGCACAAGAATTTCAGCTCCAAGTTCATATTTCCACTCATTCAAGAAGGAGAGGGCTCCGGTCGCCTTGAATTTGCCGGCATATTTCGCTATCTTATTACCGAGAGTTTGCACATTAGCCCCTGTCGTAGGATATCTTGAGCCATGTCGTGATAGCATCTGTATAGTTTTAGTAAATACCACAACGAACGTACGAAAGCTTACCTGAACCTGAGAGATTTTGGCTCCCGGAGGTAATGGGTACTCGGCAACTCTACATAATGTTACTATTGGCATGTTGAACAAAACAAACCTACGCAATGCCCAAGGGCTTAGGCGTGATCATATGATCAACTCTGAAATTTAGAAATACTACGTACCCGAATCCGGAAGGATTTGAAAAATAAGGCGATAAGTGTCCCATAAGATGAAATATACTCTCATTCTGGCTCTGGCCGACGATAGGTATCGCCGTCTCCAGCGGGTTGTTGGGGACAAAAGTGGCCGTTGGGGCAAAGGACACTGGGTTGGTCTGGGCGAGGAAAGGTGCTCTTCCTGTCGCCGTAGGCCCTGCCCATAACTCTGGAGATGTCTGAAAGTACTGCGGTACCTTGGCGCTCGAGTGCGAACAGTTTACCGCGCCTGGGAGCATTACCCTCGATAAGGTCATGAGCATGATACGGTTCGCGAGTATGGAATAGCTCCCCCATAATATTATGGCGGTGAACACGATAATGGCAGCTTTCATCAACACCCGCAAGCTTCTTGACTTGTTGGTCACGCTGGGAGTCTCAAAGGCTGCATTTGGAGAAGGTTCCAAGCTTTTGTACCGTCCCCGATCCTCTGAGTTAGCCATGGCGTGCTGAATCGCTATCTCCTTTCAAATCCTCAAGATGCAAAATGAAGAATGACCAGGCACGGAACGAGTGAGTTGGATTTCGTCCTAAAGGGAGTGTAGGAGTTTACGATAATGTCGAAGTTTGACGTAACATGCCAAGAACAGTGGTGAAGATCGATGATTGGTCATCGTCACCGTAGGATTATTTTGCCAAGTGTTCTCTCAATTATGTCAGAAACCATATTCACCAACAATTCGCACTGTTGTTCCAACTTTGATATATTTGAGTTGAGTATATTGTCCTCAGTCTTGTGCCGTACTAAAATTGAAAAAGACTGATGACTGGGGGACTTGAGTAGGTAACGCTAGTTATTTGATATGGATACAACAATATAGTTGCTCCAAGGAGACTTCGCAACTAAAGGAATGTAGTCCAACATCTCCAACTAAGTCCAATGTAATCTAAAGTATGTGGTAAAGCTTTAGATATAGAACAAACTCCATGATTTATCAAGATTGGATGAGCCATATGACATTAACACAATGTCATGTATTGGAATATCTCAAACACGTGTTAGCATACCCCATCACTACAACTCTTGAATGTCTTCGATCTCGCTTCAGTCCGAGAAGAAGAACATCCATATAGGAGAACGCGAGATATATTCCCCGGACTCATCTTGGTTGGCGGAGTCTCATCGCTTGTTAAAGGGGCAAGTCTTTAAGCGAGTGACATCCTCAGTGCATCTGATTGGCCACAAAACCTATGAGCTTTTCGAGTCTTGGCGACAATACCTCGTAGATCATCAGGTATAAAGCCGCTCACTGCTCTCAGAAGCGCACCTGTGCTGGATTACTCATATCAAATATATCATGTTTTAAATGCTATGCAATCTCCAATTGTACTTGAGAACTACTGAGCCGGCAGCTGTGACCAACCAGAGATTTACGCCCACCACTTAACATCAACAATATCTTACAGCGGTCACCATGGCAAACCTCCAAGGCTCAGAGAAAACCGAGGAATATCCCCCCAACCATTCCGCGAACCCGGATCTTGAATCCCGCAGGCCTCAGACTTCAGTCAAAGATACCAAAACTTCCGCGATCAGAGGTCTTGGGTGGCTAGATCGCTTCTTAGCACTATGGATATTCCTGGCTATGGCCATCGGGATCATTCTTGGAAACTTCGTTCCCAACACCGGCCCTGCTCTGCAGAAAGGTCAATTTGTGGGGGTGTCTGTTCCAATTGGTAAGTGTTCAGCTGCTATGTTCAGCTCAGTTGAGAAAGGATCCTGGCTGATATTATGATAGCTGTCGGGCTGTTGGTAATGATGTACCCTATCTTATGTAAAGTCAGATATGAAACTCTGCATCACATTTTTGGGAAACGTGATATCTGGGTGCAGATTGGGTTTAGTATTGTGGTTAATTGGATTGTAGCGCCCTTGCTCATGGTATGTTATGAGCCTCTCCAATAACACGTGTGACGAATTTTGCTGACGTTGGAACAGTTGGGACTATCTTGGGCGTTCCTGCCAGATAAACCAGAGCTACGAGAGGGCCTTATTCTGGTTGGGATAGCGAGGTGCATTGCAATGGTAAGATTATCTATGCTTTTTTAATATACCAAACCATCAATTAACACTTGTCTTAGGTGCTCATCTGGACAGGTCTAGCAGGGGGAGACAGCGAATACTGCGCCATTCTCGTGGCCATCAACTCTATGCTCCAAATGGTGCTGTTTGCTCCTCTAGCACTGCTATTCATCAGAGTCATCAGCCGCTCCGACAGCACCATCGATATCCAATACTCCACCGTCGCAAAAAGCGTGGCGGTCTTCCTCGGCATACCACTCGCGGCGGCCATCATCACGCGCTTCTCGCTCCGAAAGCTCGCCGGCCCTCGCTGGTTCGAGCAGGTGTTCTTGAAATGGGCGGCACCATGGTCCCTTATCGGGCTCCTCTTCACGATCCTGGTGCTCTTTGCATCTCAGGGTCGCCAGGTGGTACACCAGATCGTGTCGGTGGTTCGTGTCGCGGCGCCGCTGGTTGTTTATTTTACGCTCATCTTCTTCTTTACCTTGCTTGTTTGCCACCGATTGGGATTTGGTTATGGGCTGTCGGCCACGCAAAGTTTTACCGCTGCTAGCAATAACTTCGAGCTGGCCATTGCGGTAGCAGTTGCAACGTATGGAGCGGACTCTGACCAGGCCTTGGCCGCCACGGTCGGGCCTCTGATTGAAGTTCCAGTCTTACTTGCACTGGTCTATGTCGTAAAATGGATAGGAGATAGACGAGGATGGAAGGAATGAGAATAATAGAGAGCCTTTTGCCTAATTACTTGTGCCTTTGAATTTTCTTCTATTGAGACCCTGTAACAAAATGATCAAAACATTCATCAGGAGAGCATTTCATTTTTAGTATCCTGATCTTAAATGATGCACTAGAAAAATCGTCTTTGTATGCTGCCTCTTCAGTTATCATGATATCAAATTAGTGCGACGGGAATCACGTCTCGGTAGTGCATTTTAGGAGTGTCACATTGTTATGCAAGACTGATGCAAGACTGATGTAAGGTATGGAAACATTATTTGGTAGGCCTTATCGAACCATGTCTGTTTCTACCTGTATTTAGATTATGGCCTCATGGGTTTCACGGAGGAACCCCCGGCATGAATGACCCATCAATGTACCTTCCTAATTCAATAGCTTTGTTCACTATCAAAATAGGACGACCTCGGTCGTCTGCACGCGTAATAGCGCTTGATTTCCTCATTAGAAAAAAATCGATCATGGCTTTCCACCAGTAGAAGAACTCTCTTTGCCTTCTACTTCCTTGGATGGGTCAGGGCCCTTGGTGCTGCCCTCGATCTTCGACTGCTCTGACTCCTCAAAGCTCGCTAGGAGATCATCAATCTTCTTCTCCAAGTTGCTGAGGTTGGATTCTAATACGTCGGCAGTTTTTTCTCCCCTATGATCCACTCATCAGTCTTCGTTACTTTTCCCAAAGCACGTATCCAGCTTGCGAGGATGAGTATTAGGGAATGTAGAAGGGAAGTCCTAGTCGTGATTCACTCGAAGAGCTAGGCTCAATATTGCGAAAAGCAAAATGACCCAAGCGTGGAATGTGCCGCAGGCGTCGATATTTGATTACCATGAATTCATAGAAAATAGAAAATGGAATGAAATGGGGATGGGAATGTAGCCGGAGGGTCGAAAAGAGCATGTGGGATGTTGCAGCCCACTTACTTTCGCAAATCGGCCATGATCTAGACCACTAAGGGGTCAGTAAACGTACGTTAATCTCCAAGCAGAAATACAACCATGCAAAGAGAATATGGCCTGATCAGATAATTAGAAGCACCAGTGGCAAAACTCTACCACTTGGCGACGAATTTTCGATACACTTGTGATTATCGTTTTGAATCAATCCCTCAAAATGATTTTTTCGGGTGTATACTAGGCCATGACGAGAAAACATATCGTGGTCGGGGTGACGGGGCTGCACAGCCGCCCAAAGTCTCAGCCTGGGGGGGAGGGCCAAAAGTCCATGACACGTTGCCAGAAAGGATAAATTGCGAGGAGCACATACCTGAGTCAAGTTCAGCTCCTCGCCTGAGGTACTACCATGGTCGTCGGTGGGTGCTGTCGATGCCATTGTCGTCTCCGACAGTTCTTGTGTTTCGAGAAGGGGATTCTTAGAAGGTGGTTTGATAGAAATGGTAATGAAGATGATAGGAACCGGACCCAAAAATAAATAAGCTTATTTTGACCCGATGGAACTGGAGTCACTTGACGGACTTCCCCGCCAAACAGGCGAGACGGCGCTGTGGTGTGCTGTAGTATTGTACTGATAGTGTTGTGCGACCAGGGGTTGTAAGTTGAATGGGTTTATTCCGATGTGGCTGTTGGTTCATGGGGGGAATTGTAGACGTTGAAAGGACTCCGAATTGGCGATATGTGTGTGTGGTCGGCATTCCGGTCTATCAGATACTGTACGTACACTTTTGCATGAGCTGCTGTGGGTTCCTTCTTGACCGTTGAAAATTCGAGCCAATTATGCACGTGTAGTTGTTAGTATGTCCGTTCCAGATCTGCTCGCCTTTCTTCTCCTAGAATGGATATTTTGGCAAGATCCATTGTTCACAAACATTGCCGTATCTCGCATCCAGCAAGGGTTAGCAGCGTTGTCCTGGTAGACTACTTACTAGACAAGTACTGTGAAGTGTAGCTAGCCCTTGGACTAGCTGGCCTGGCTGGAGTCCGTACTACTCAGTCACAGTGTCAGACTTGGAGGATGCTACTACTGGTGTTTGGAGGGTATTCGAGAAGACTGGTTTTGATGTCCCTGCGCCAAGTTCCCTGTTCTACGTTCGTTGTTCCAAATCTCCTGTTCCCTGGTATTTCGCCTGGTTCCACCTTGGTTCCAAGGTGATTTAAACTTTATTCCAAGGAGGTTTGACTCGTCCTGCTGGACACAGCCCAACGAACTCTACGATGTGTGTACTGTATCCGCGGCGGCGAGTGCCATGCATATTGGGTTCGCATTACTCTTTCATTTCACTATCCCTAAAGAAGGGAGTGCACTTTGCCCTCGGAATAGTTGGCACTGAAACAAGGAATTCACTAGAGTAGCTACTACTATTTACGAGCGTACTATATTCATCAAGCCGGGTCCATGCCACCACGCACCCTATCGACAGCTGGGGCTAGGGGAGTCGAGTTTGGCGAAGGCTGGATGAAAACTGGCCTCCCGATACCAGATATATGCACATCTGAATTGCCTCGAACTAGGCAAATTCCCACTACCAGATCGAAAGGTTAGCTAGCCACAAGAGCCAGCTGGGCGGGAAGGGTTACACCGCTCCCGCAAACAGCGACAGGCAGCTCCTCGTGGTTCTCCCCAAGTACCACGACCCTAAGGGCTAAAAGTAGTGCTAGTCCTGTATGGAAGCTCCAGGATGACATGATTCGGTCAGGGTCCAAACGGCCCTGCGAGGACCCCATTTGTAGCCAACATCCTCAACTAGTGCCGAAAATGATGATCGGCCAAGAAGCAAGGACGAAAAGACAAAAGCATCGTGGTTTTGCCTGCTGCATCGGTGTTTTCTCTCTAGACACCAGTCTACAGGTGCCGGGCTTGAATGCCACAGCGCTGGTCGGGTCGCGGTTAGTTCAGGTTTGGTGGTGGTGCTTAGTCAGCTGGGTCAGCGCAAAACAAAACTTGCAAAATGCAGTTGCTGGAGTTGCAGGAGCATTGTTACTTGGTAGCAGCAAGCACCGCATTGTCATGCAGCACCATGTATGTGATATGGGCTGAAGGAGTGGTCTTGATTGATGGTTATTGAGCTTTTCCATCCTCTCCCTCCGGTACACAAGGACATAGGCATGGATGATCTGGTAGGTAGGCTGGTAGGCTGGTAGGTATATAGGTATGGTATGGTATGTATGCGGGCTGGGAACGGAGCCATCCACGTCTTTCATCGTGCATTGTGTGTAGTGTACGACGTCAAGCGTCCCCGACACACAACGAGTACCACCGCTGGTGCGCGGTGAATGGACTGGACATCGGCATGGTGCGCTCCCAGCAGCGGGATTGATTTAGCTTTCTGGTTGCTGTCATTGT
>Ga0247810_10000402_pt1 | contig 50710 bp, 45 predicted proteins | sample UWRJL119311C1_FD_179918 | JGI IMG/M metagenome (GOLD analysis project Ga0247810, IMG submission 179918) | Plant litter microbial communities from Arlington Agricultural Research Station in Wisconsin, United States - UWRJ-L119-311C-1 | ecosystem: Environmental > Terrestrial > Plant litter >...
TTTGGTCACCTTACCCGCAAATGGAATCCGAAAATGGCACCATATATTTTTATGGAACGCAATGGGATTCACATTATAGATTTAAACAAAACTTTAACTAAAACTGAAGAAGCTGCTTCAGCAATCAAACAGATTGTAAAATCAGGTCGTAAGATCTTATTTGTAGCGACTAAAAAACAAGCTAAAGAAATTGTTGCTGAACAAGCAAAAAAAGTAAACATGCCTTTCGTAACTGAGCGTTGGTTAGGTGGTATGTTAACTAACTTCCAGACTGTACGTAAGTCGATCAAAAAGATGTCTAACATCGACAAGATGACTAAAGATGGTACTTATTCGATCCTTTCTAAGAAAGAGCGTTTAATGATCCAGCGTGAGCGTATTAAATTAGAAAGCTTATTAGGTGGTATCGCGGATTTAAACCGTTTACCAGCTGCTATCTTTTTAATTGACGTGAAGAAAGAGCATATCGCAGTTAGCGAAGCGTTGAAATTAAACATTCCAACATTTGCAATGGTTGATACTAACTCTGATCCTTCTAACATCGATTTCCCTATCCCGGCGAATGATGATGCAACTAAATCTATCTTATTAATCACTGATGTTATCATCAAAGCGATTGAAGAAGGTTTAGATGAGCGTAAACGTGAGAAAGATGATGAAGCTGAAAAAGAAGCTGTAGCTGCTAAAACTGCTGCTGATGCTCCTGAAACTGCTGCACCTGGCGCGAGAAGAGCAAGAAAAGAAAACGCTGAATCTGAAGAAGGAACAAGCGAAGCTTAATTAAATATTTCATGGGTTGTATGTTGTGCGTTGCGGGTTCTTACTTACAACCTACACTTACAACCCATATTTTTTAGATAAAAACTTAAAAAAGAAAATAAAATGTCAGTACAAATTTCTGCAGCAGATGTAAACAAATTACGCCAACAAACCGGTGCCGGTATGATGGATTGCAAAAAAGCATTAATAGAGGCCAATGGCGAGTTCGAAGCTGCGGTTGATTACTTACGTAAAAAAGGAGCTAAAGTTGCAGCGAGCCGTCAGGATCGTGATTCTAACGAAGGTGTTGTAATTGCAAAAGCTACAGCTGACGGAAAACGCGGTGTTGTAGTTGAATTAAACTGCGAAACTGATTTCGTGGCTAAAAATGCTGATTTCATCGCTTTAGCTAATAAATTCACTGATTTAGCGATCGATAAAAACCCTGCTACATTAGAAGAACTTTTATCTCTTGAAGTTGATGGTCAGAAAGTTTCTGATATCATCGTTGAAAACACTGGAAAAATCGGAGAGAAAATTGGTATCTCTAAATTTGAAACTGTTTCTGGCGAAAAAGTTGTTCCTTATATCCACAGTAACTACCGTTTAGGTGTTTTGGTTGCTTTAAACCAAGATGTTGCTGGTGTTGATGAGGCTGGTAAGGATGTTGCAATGCAGATTGCTGCAATGCACCCGGTAGCTTTAGATAAAGCTGACGTAGATACACACACAATTGAGCGTGAAATGGAAATTGCTAAAGAGCAAATCCGTGCAGAAGGCAAACCAGAAGAAATGGTAGAAAAAATTGCTGCTGGTAAACTGAACAAGTTTTACAAAGACAGTACTTTATTAAACCAGGAATTTGTTAAGGATTCTTCTAAAGACGTTCGTAAATTTTTAAATGACACAGCTAACGGTTTAACTGTTACGGCATTTAAACGTGTTCAATTAGGATCATAGTTCCTTCATGATAAATTAAAGGTCCCTTGTTTTAAGGGACTTTTTTTTTGCCCCTTTAGCCATTAACCACCAAAATCAATGGCAATAAATGCCCTGCTTTTGGTGTTTTGGCCGGTTAAAAGCGTTTTATGACGAGAGTTGCATATTTGATCGGTATTAATTAAAACAAATAGTTATTTTTGGAGTCATGAAGTACAAAAGGATCCTACTAAAATTAAGCGGCGAATCGCTGATGGGCGAGAAGCAATATGGTATTGATAATGACCGCGTAAAACAATACGCAGAAGATATTAAAGCTGTACATGCACAGGGACTGGAAATTGCTATTGTTATCGGTGGCGGTAATATTTTCAGAGGCCTCAGTGCAGAAAAATCAGGTATGGATCGTGCTCAGGCCGATTATATGGGTATGCTGGCCACTGTGATCAACAGTATGGCATTACAGGATGCACTAGAAAAAGTGGGGCTTAAAACAAGGTTGCTTACTGCGATAAAAATGGAGCAGATCTGCGAACCGTTTATCCGCAGAAGGGCTGTAAGACACCTGGAGAAAGGCCGCGTAGTAATTTTTGGTGCGGGGACAGGAAATCCGTACTTCACTACAGATTCTGCTGCAGCATTACGTGCAATAGAAATTAAAGCTGATGTTGTGCTTAAAGGTACACGTGTTGATGGTATTTATACTGCAGATCCGGAAAAGGACCCGTTAGCTACGCGTTATTCTGAAATCTCTTTTAAAGAGGTTTATTCAAAAGGATTGAACGTGATGGATATGACGGCTTTTACACTTTGTGAAGAAAATGAGCTTCCGATCATCGTTTTTGATATGAACAAAACCGGGAACTTCATGAAAATTGCCCAGGGAGAAGAAATTGGAACCCTTGTAAAAGGTTAAAATTGAATACAGTTATTTTTTATAAATAGTACATATTATGAATGACCTCATAAAGAAACAATTACAGGACGCTCAGAATACAATGGATAAGGCGATTACCCATTGTGAGAGTGAGCTGACTAAAATACGCGCTGGTAAGGCGTCAGCAGGAATGCTTGATGGGATTAATGTAGATTATTACGGTGCTGCGACTCCGATAGGTTCAGTAGCCAGTATCAATACTACTGATGCCCGTACAATTATCATTCAGCCATGGGAAAAAAATATGCTTGTTCCTATCGAACGTGCAATCATGGAGGCAAATATTGGTATCAATCCTCAGAATGACGGTATCATTATTCGTCTTGTTGTACCGCCGTTAACAGAAGAACGCAGAAAGGACCTGGTAAAAAAGGTGAAGGAAGAGGCAGAACGCGGACGTATTACTGTTCGTAATATCCGTAAAGATGCAAACGAGAAGATCAAAAAACTAAAAGGCGAAAGCGTTTCTGATGACGAGATCAAAACTGGTGAAGCAGAAGTTCAGAAAATGACCGATCTATATATTGTAAAGGTCGACAAACATGCTGAAGCTAAGGAAAAAGATGTGATGACTGTTTAACAGGTCGGAATATAATATAATAGTAATTTAAAGGGAATGTAGCTTTTGCTACATTCCCTTTGTCTATTTTTGTGCCTCTATTTTTTATCAATGAATCTATTAGTACAGTATCTTAAAAATTATAAATGGGTAGTATGCCTTGCCTTGCTGCTGGCAGCTATTAACATCGGATTCTCTTTGCTGGATCCCTATATCACCGGCCGCATCGTTGATAGCTTTATTGAAAAGAAGAGCGTGCTGAGCCGTAACGAGTTTGTTTGGGGTGTTCTCGGTCTTGTAGGGATGGGTGTAGGTGCCGCAATGGTTTCCAGGATCGCCAAGAACTTCCAGGATTACTTTACCAGCATCATCGTTCAAAAAGTTGGCGCGCAGATGTATGCCGACGGATTGAAGCACTCTTTGGAGCTTCCTTACCAGGTATTTGAAGACCAGCGCAGTGGAGAAACACTGGGGATCTTGCAAAAAGTAAGACTCGATAGTGAGAAATTTATCACATCATTTATCAGCATCCTGTTTGTGAGTTTGATCGGGATGGTATTTGTAATTGTTTATTCTGTTACGGTAAGTTATAAAGTCACGCTGATCTATTTCCTTGCGATTCCTATTATCAGCTTTGTCAGTTGGTTCCTCAGCAGGAAAATTAAAGTGATCCAGCGGGCTATTGTTGGGGAGACCACTGCTCTGGCAGGCTCAACAACAGAATCCTTAAGAAATATTGAATTGGTTAAAAGTTTAGGACTGGCGAGCCAGGAGATCGAAAGGTTAAATAAAACAACGTATAAAATTCTTGGCCTGGAGTTAAGAAAAGTGAAATATGTGCGTAGTATGAGTTTTGTGCAAGGAACTACGGTAAACCTGGTGCGCAGTATCATGGTCGTTGTCTTATTGATCCTGATTTTTGAAAATACCATTTCTGCGGGGCAGTACTTCTCGTTTCTTTTTTACTCGTTCTTTCTTTTTGGTCCGCTGCAAGAGTTGGGCAATGTGATCCTTTCATGGAGGGAGGCAGAAGTTTCTTTAGGTAACTTTAAGAATATTTTAAATACACCTATCGACAAAAAACCGGAGAACCCTAAGAAACTTGAAAAAATTAAATCACTGGAATTTTCTGATCTGAGCTTCAGGCACCTTACAGGTAAAACAAATGCACTGAACGAAATCAGCTTTAACGTAAAAGACGGGGAAACAATCGCATTTGTTGGTCCCTCAGGTTCCGGTAAAACCACGCTGGTTAAATTGCTGGTTGGTTTATACCAGCCGGTTGTTGGTGAGGTGCTCTATAATGACATTTCAAGCAAAGAAATTGACCTTGACCAGCTCAGGGAAAAAATTGGTTTTGTTACCCAGGATACACAGCTTTTCTCAGGAACAATCAGGGAGAACCTTCAATTTGTCCGCCCCGGTGCAACAGATGAAGAATGTTTGCGTGTAATGGAGCAAGCTGCCTGCCAGACGCTTCTGGCGCGTGCAGATAAAGGGCTTGACACGGTGATCGGGGAAGGCGGGGTAAAAGTATCCGGCGGAGAAAAACAACGGCTGTCAATTGCCCGTGCGTTATTGCGCAGACCGGATATACTTGTTTTTGATGAGGCGACATCGTCATTGGATTCCCTTACAGAAGAAGAGATCACGGCGACGATCAGGGATGTGTCTGAGCTGACCAACCATATTACTATATTGATTGCGCACAGGTTATCAACTATCCGTCACGCTGACAGGATTTACGTGCTGGAAAAAGGTCATATTATTGAACAGGGAGGACATAGTGAACTGCTTGCAGAAAAAGGGCTGTACTATGCGATGTGGCGCCAGCAAGTGGGAGAAAGATAAAATTATATTTTTATTAATGTGGAACAGAGCCGGGTAAATCCGGCTCTTTTTTTTTGCTGTCCGCTTGAGAAGGACCAGGAAGAAAAAAGAATGGGATTCTTTTAAATGTTAAATGGACGTTTAATGTTTTTTTACTAAATTGAGCCTGTAACCGGCCAGTGCCGGCTGAATAACCAGATATAAATTTGTATTGCCTGACCGTGATATCACGGATGGGTGTACATCATCAATTCAGAACAAGAAACGCTCGTTATGATGTTAAAAAAAACGCTGTCCTCTATCTCTTTCTTTGCTTGTATGGTATTCGCAAGCATCCCGAATGTATTTGCACAACAAACTATGGTTTCCCTCTATGCCGATAAACCTTCAGGTTTGATCAGTAAACATATTTACGGGCATTTCGCAGAACATCTGGGCAGGTGTATTTATGATGGGTTTTATGTGGGCGACAGCTCGTCGATCCCAAATACTGCAGGGGTTAGAAATGATATTATTGCTGCGTTAAAGAATTTAAATATTCCAAACCTCCGCTGGCCGGGCGGCTGTTTTGCAGACAGGTACCATTGGAAAGATGGTGTAGGGCCTAAAGACAAACGTCCGTCTATTGTAAATACAATGTGGGGAGGCGTAACAGAAGATAATAGCTTCGGTACGCACGATTTCCTGAATATGTGCAAATTGCTGGGTACAGAGCCTTATCTGGCTGGTAATACGGGAAGCGGTACCGTACAGGAACTATCTGACTGGGTACAGTATGTTAATTTTGAAGGGAAGAGCCCGATGTCTGATCTCCGTGTGCAGAATGGGCAAACCAAACCATGGAATGTAAAGTTCTGGGGTGTAGGGAATGAAGCCTGGGGCTGTGGCGGTAATATGACCCCTGAGTATTATGCAGGGGAATACCGCAGGTATGCTACGTTTATGGAGGGGAAAGATTTGTTTAAGATTGCTTCTGGCGCCAACGTGGCAGATTATCACTGGACAGAAACGCTGATGAAAGGAATTCCGCTGAGGATGATGGACGGCATCGCGCTGCACCACTATTCTTTTCCGAGCTGGGAGAAAAAAGGACCTGCCACAGGATTTACAGAGCAGCAGTATTTTGAAACGATGAAAACGGCTTTGCGGATGGATGAATTGATTGTGAAGCATACGGCGATCATGGATAAGTACGACCCTAAAAAGAAAATAGCTTTAGTTGTTGATGAATGGGGTGGCTGGTTTGAAGTGGAGAACGGTACAAATCCCGGGTTCCTCTATCAGCAGAACACCATGCGCGATGCAATGATCGCGGGCGCAACATTGAATATATTTAATAACCATAGTGACCGGGTTAGGATCGCAAATCTTGCACAATGTGTAAACGTACTGCAGGCGGTAATCCTGACGGATAAGGAGAAAATGCTGCTTTCCCCTACCTATCATGTAATGGAAATGTACAAAGTACACCAGGATGCAACATTACTTCCGGTAGAGGTGAAAACAGACGATTATGTATTTGGCACAGAAAAGCTGCCATCAGTTTCTGTATCCGCTTCTAAAAATGCAGCAGGGATTACACATATCTCTGTAGTGAACATCAACAGCAAAAAAAGCGAAGAAATAGAAATCGCTGTTACCGGGCAACAATATAAGACCCTTTCAGGGAGAATCCTGACTTCTGCGCGAATCGATGACCACAATACTTTTGAAAAACCCGATTTTGTTAAACCATCAGTTTTTAAAGGGGCATCATTAAAAGATGGTAAATTGAAAATTAAACTTCCGCCCTTTTCTCTTGTGGTACTGGAATTAAAATATTGACAAAATGCGGTTGTTATCCGCTAATTCTCAGCTGTAAAACCGGGCTAATAATTCGAAAATTGGCAATAGTGCTGATGGAACGATGAAGCGGATACAAATGACCACAGAAGGATTAAAAGCAACTAAATAATACAACCAGAATTACTGATCAGACATGAATTTAAAACCACTTTTATTTACAACTATAGCTACTTGCAGCTTGCTGAATGTTTTTGCGCAGAAAAGTAAAACTATCGTAGTAAATCCAGATAAAATAACCGCACAGGTACAACCAGAAATGTGGGGGGTATTTTTTGAAGATATTAATATGGGGGCAGATGGGGGGATTTACGCAGAGCTGATCAAAAACCGTTCTTTTGAATTCTTCCAGCCGTTAATGGGATGGAAAACAAAAGGGAGCAAACTAAAGGAAGGCGATGTGCTGGTATTGAACAGAAAAGAATCACATGCAAATAATCCCCGTTTTCTGCGTGTTAACTCCAGCGGATCGAACCGTGGGGATTTAAGTATAACAAACGAAGGTTTTAGAGGGATTGGTGTTAAAAAAGGGCTGTCTTATGATTTTTCGGTGATGTATAAACAAGCTGCAGCCGGCTTGAAGCTGCATGCGGAGCTTATAGACAGTGCAGGTAAAATCCTGGGCGCTGCCTTGCTTGTCCCTGAAACCAGCGATAACCAATGGAAAAGTCAGTCCGTTACCTTCACTGCGAATGAAACGGTGCTGAAAGCTAAGTTTAACCTCTGGTTTGAGGGTACAGGGGTAATTGATCTGGATATGGTTTCGTTGTTTCCTGGTGATACCTGGAAGGGAAGAAAGGGTGGTTTAAGGGGAGATATGGTACAGATGCTGGCTGACATGAAACCGGGTTTTATCCGTTTCCCTGGCGGATGTATTGTAGAAGGCCGTGAACTGTCTACACGTTACCAGTGGAAAAAAACTATCGGACCGATAGAGAGCAGGGAACTGATCGTTAACCGGTGGAATACGGAATTTGCACATCGCCCTGCACCAGATTACTTTCAGACCTTTGGTCTGGGGTTTTATGAATATTTCCAGCTATCCGAGGATATTGGTGCGGAGCCTTTACCTATCCTGAACTGTGGCATGGCTTGCCAGTTTAATACGGCAGAGCTTGTTCCGCTTGATGAACTGGAGCCTTATATCCAGGATGCACTGGACCTGATCGAGTTTGCTAATGGGGATATCAACTCACCATGGGGCAAAGTAAGAGCAGAAATGGGGCACCCGGCACCTTTTAATTTAAAGATGATGGGTATCGGAAATGAAAACTGGGGGCCGCAATACCTGGAACGCCTGGCATTGTTCACTAAAGAGCTGAAAAGTAAATATCCGGACATCAAGCTCATCAATAGTTCCGGGACGGATCCCGAAGGAGGGCGCTTTGATCTTTTAAATACTTCCTTAAGAAAGATGAAGGCTGATATTATTGATGAACATTATTACCGTGCACCCGAGTGGTTCCTTAAAAATGCAGGCCGTTATGATAGTTATGACAGAAATGGATCAAAAGTTTTTGCAGGCGAGTATGCGGCGCATAGCAAAGCGGCTCCAAAAGGTGTAAAGATGAACAATTGGGAAGCGGCAATTTCTGAAGCTGCATTTATGACCGGGCTGGAAAGGAATGCAGGGGTGGTACATATGGCTTCTTATGCACCACTGTTTGCTCAGGTTGACGGCTGGCAATGGACACCGGATATGATCTGGGTGGATAACCTGAGTGTATATGGAACGCCCGACTACTATGTGCAGAAATTATATTCGCTGAATAAAGGCACTGATGTGGTGAGTATACTGGAAGATAAAAAAATAATTGCTGGTCAGGACAGCGTGTATGCTTCGGCGGTAAAAGATAGAAAAACTAATGAGCTGATCATAAAAGTGGTTAACGCTTCATCTGTGGCCAAAGTTCGTAAACTGACTATCGCAGGAAATAAAAAAGCTTCAAATGGTACGGTAACCTTTTTGCAGAATGACAGACTGGACGCCGTAAATTCATTTGAAGAGGCCACTCATATGGTTCCGCAAGTGCAGGAATTGACCATCAAAAACAATAGTCTTGCTATGGAGCTGAAGCCTTATTCTTTTATGTTGATACGGGTACCTATAGGCAATTAGACATCTTTATCATTGATCTCCTGCAGGGTTAAGCCCAGCAGGCTTTTAGTCTTTGTATAAGTGATGCCAGCAACCAGGATCGTCATGCAGCCACCAAATACCACTGCAGGGACGGTCCGCATTAACTTGGCGGTCAGCCCCGATTCAAAAGCACCGATTTCGTTAGAAGAGCCAATAAACATACTGTTTACGGCAGATACCCTGCCCCGCATTTCATCGGGTGTGAGCAACTGCATAATGGTTGACCGGATGATTACGCTTACACTATCAAAAGATCCTTCCAGAAAAAGGAATACAAGGGTAAGATAGAAGTTTTTGGAGAGCCCGTAGCAGATAATGCTCGTTCCGAAGCCAACTACAGCGATCAGCAGGTTTCGCCATGGTTTATCCATTGGGGAAATCCTCGTCATTGCCAGCATGGTAAGTACTGCACCACCTGATGCTGCGGCACGCATTAATCCCAGTCCTTCAGAACCCACTTTTAAAATGTCATTCGCAAACACGGGCAGTAAAGCAACGGCACCGCCAAAGAAGACAGAGAAAAGGTCCAGGCTCATTGCACCCAGCATCATTTTACTTTTAAAGACAAACTGTACCCCTTGTGTAAGGCTCTTAATAATACTTTCTTTAGGAATATACGTGGGCGGGTGCGATTTAAGGAAGAATATGCAGACCAGTGAGATGAATATAAAAATAAGGATAATGGTATAAGTAACCGTGATGCCGTAAAATCCATAGATTAATCCGCCAGTGGCAGGACCGAGAATGGATGCCATCATATACGAAGAGCTATTCCATGTACTTGAATTTGGATAAAGCTCTTTTGGAATGATCTGCGCCATCAAAGAAAAGGTAGCCGGACTAAAAAAACCGCGCGCGATGCCGATTCCGAAAACCATAGTATACATGATCGGGATAATATAACTTACATGGACGTAAGCGTGCATTTGCTGTGAGGTAGCGATCAGCATCACCAGGGAACAGAGAAAGACCCCGATAAAGATCTTTAGGAGCAGTCCCCTTTTTTCAGATTTATCAGCAACGTAACCACCATATAAAGCAATTCCAATAGCTGGGATTGCCTCACAGAGCCCAACAAGACCTAAGGCTAAAGGATCTTTTGTTAAATGATAAATATGGAAGCCAATAATTACGGCTTGCATCTGGTAAGCAAAGGTGAAGAAAAAACGCATACCCAGGTAAGATCTGAATTCCCTGTAACGAAGGGCTGCATAAGGATCTTTTTTTTCTATAAAATTGGGACTGTCCAAGCTAAATTGATTTTTTGGTAAATGTATGTTTTGCTTTAATGCTTATCGCATGAATGATAAAAAATGGCTATAGTTTTACCTTGTCGTAAAAATCCTGGTATGCATATTTCATGTTTTCGGATTGATTGATTGCCGAAGAAGCGGCGATTCCGAATATCCCGGTTTCCATCAGCGCATCAACATCATCAAGTGTTACCCCGCCTACTGCCAGTACAGGAAGAATAATTTCTTTTTCTTGTAAAACAGCCATGATTTCTGCGTATCCGTTAAAACCCAACAGAGGCAAATCGTTAGGCTTGGTTGTAGTTACATTAAATGGGCCACAGCCTGCATAGTCGGCACCTTCGTTAGCAAGCCTGATTAAGCCTTCGATCGTGCTGGCAGAACCGCCGATAGTAATATCTTCACCCAGCTGCTCGCGGAGCGCGAGAAAGTCGGCCTCCATATCTTCTATATGAAAACCCTGTATATCCGCTTTTCTATTTAAATGAATATGATTGGTAACGATAAGCGTTGCGCCCCAGTCATCACAAATCTCGGCAACCACATTGATCTCTGCTAAAAGTGCTTCATCATCTTTAGTGAGACACCGGTATTGAATCCATTTAGCCCCTGCTTCACAAGCTAGCTGTGTTTGTTCGATATGTGTTAAAGTGTCGATGTCGTGGGTAATGAAATGCAGCTTTTCTATGTATTTCTTCATATATGCTCTAAAGTTAAGGTGTTCTTTCTAAATTTTGCTAAATAAAAAAAGATCTGCGGATGAGACCGCAGATCTTTTTTTATTTAGCAAATCAGATTTTACCTTTCCAGGGCATTATTCATTAAACGGACCTTTTATGGGATTAAAATCTAACATTGAGGGACAGTAAAAAGTTAGGTCCCGCTTGCGGATAATAGAAGTTTTCTGTCACCCTGCTGCTGTCATAAATATAGCCATAGGTATACCCATTGCTTTCATACTTTTTATTCAGGATGTTATTGGCAAATAAGCCAATGTTCATATTTTTGAACCCTTTAAAGCTGAAGTCGTAACCTAAACGGGCGTTGTTGACCCAGTATCCATTCAGTTTTCTGCCTTCATTCTGTGTGTTGTCCATATATTGTTTACTCACATACTTGCTTTGCAGCGCCACAGCAAAACCTGCAAATGGTTTATAAACTAACTCACCAAATACCACTGCACCGGGTGAAAACGAGATATCCGGGTTTTTGTAAGTGTTGACTTCAACTGATCCATCATCATAGTTATCTACATATTCAGTAAAATCTTTGATCTTGTTACGGCTGAAAGCAGCATTGGCATTGATCAGGAAATGCTGGCTCATGGTGTAAGATCCATCGAACTCTATGCCCAGTCTTGAGCTGTTTGGAACATTCTGACGGATACTGCCGCCTACGTCACTCACCTTTCCGGTAACCACAAGCTGATCTTTGTAGAACATGCCATACACGTTTACTCCCGCCGTAAAAGCACTTTTTTTGATCCGGTATCCAGCTTCAAGATCGTATAAACGCTCTGGCTGCGGTACAGTACCTAAATTCCCGTTCACGTAATCGTCACGGTTACCTTCTTTATTCGCCAGGCTTAATGAAGCATAGATATTACTTGCGGCATCGACAAAATAAGTAGCGCCAACTTTGGGATTGAAAAAATTGAGTTTGTCGTGGATATCCAGCGTCCGGATATTTTTATCTGCGCCAATATCAGTACCATCAATATCATATTTAAGGTTCCTGTATTGTAAGTCGGCAAATAAACTCAGTTTCTCTATTGGGTTATAGGCTATTTTTGCAAAAACATTAAAGTCATTTTTGTTACCATCACCATCATAAAAATGATCAGAGTTATTGAGAGTAGACGCAACTTGCGACCAGATCACTTGTCCGAAATGCTGCCCGCGATATTGGTTGTATGCTCCGCCAAGAGTGAAGTTTAAGTTAGATTTTGCTTTGTAGCTGAAAGCGTAGGTAGCACCATAAAAATCATTGTTCAGCCACCTTCTGCGAATCAAATCTGTGCTGGTTACCGGAGCGCCGTTAATAATAGGATTTGGAAGTCCGTAGTTTGCAAAGTTCTGACCTTCTTTGTATTCTTCATAATAACCTCTTCCATAAGTATAATGTAATGCGCCATTAAACGAGAACTTATCACTAAACTGTTTGGCGTATAATAGCTGGTAATGATCCTGCCAATAGTTGTCTGTCTGGTCTTTATATAAGAAGGAATTATACTTCCTGCTATCAGAGTTTAACAGGTTTGCAGCATCTTCGTCGCTCAGTTCGTTTCTGTCAATGTAGTCATTCATCCCTTTTATATCACCCTTTAAGCGGGATTCAGGAATTCCATTCCAGGATTGGTACGTGCGTTCTGAACCAGAAAAAACATTGATACACAATAAATCTGTTTTACCATGGTAAGCACCAGATAGAAAATAAGATTTTAATAAGGATGCGCCGCGGTCGATAAAACCATCCGACTGGATCCTTGATAACCTTCCGTCGAAACTAAACTTATTGTTTAGCATGCCGGTTCCGATTTTAACGGTGTTTTTTAAAGTATTAAATGAGCCATAAGTATTATTTACTTCTGCATAGGGGGCCAGTTCTGGTGCTGAAGTCTGGATATTCAAACTTCCGCCAAATGCACCTGCACCGTTAGTAGATGTACCTACGCCGCGCTGGATCTGGATACTTTCTACCGAAGAGGCGAAATCAGGCATATTTACCCAGAAGGAACCCTGACTTTCAGAGTCGTTTAATGGAATTCCGTTAACGGTAACGTTTACCCTTGTAGCGTCGCTTCCTCTAATGCGGATACCAGTATACCCTACACCCGCACCTGCATCTGAAGTAACAACTACGCCAGGTGTATTGTTGATGATAAATGGTAAATCCTGGCCGAAGTTGTTGGCCGCAATTTCAGATTTAGTGACGTTTTTATAAGTTGTGGCCGATTTTTCTGTGGCCCTTGTTGCCATTACTACAACCTCATCGGCAAGGTAGGCGGAAGGTACAAGGCCGAAATCGATCACCTCATCTCCTTTAATTTCGATTGTTTTTTGCTGGGTTTCGTAACCAATAAAGCTTACAATGAGCGTGTACTTGCCAGCTTTAACATCTGTTAACTGGTATTTTCCCTGACGATCACCGGACGTAGTTTTACCTGAATTTTTGAGCGTGACAGTAGCTCCGGGTAAATAGGCCTGACTGGTCTTTTCGGAAACAGATCCCGAGACCGTGAATTGCGCCTTTGTTAAAAAGGGCATGAGCAATGCAGTGATTGCTGCGAGCAATAATTTTTTCAATGTGTAATTGTTTTTTTAGTAAAACCTGCTGTAAGTAGGGGTACTCACAGTTTAGTTAAACTCCATAACTCCAATCCCTCCGCCGGCATTACCCGGATCAGGTGCATATTTAAAAAGAAGTATCGCTTCAATTCAAATAATGGGTATGTTCTCAGCCTGTCTTTGTGTTTTTTACAAAACAAGGCACCCCTTTTGATACGGCAAATGTATAAATTATTTTAACAATTGCAATAATTACGATATTTACTGGTGTTTTTAGAAATCCGACAGGTCAAATAAATCTTTTTTACGGATTTGGGATATAACTAATCAGGATTTCAATTATTAACCGGGATACACAGCTAAACTTTAGAATTGAGCAGCTATAGCATAACTTATCCGGCTTTTTGTATTTCAGAAAGGAAATGGTCTACAGCGGTAATTGCATTTTGTAACCTGTTGTCGGTACCTCCTATGACGATATAGTTTGCATTAAGAGCGGCTAATTCCTGATGCCAGACGTTCATAAAATATTCTCTTTTTTCAGGGAAATCACGCAGGGGGTCTTCTTCCCATGGCAAATCAATATCCAGCAATAAGTATAGGTCGTATGTTCTTAATGGCAGGGCATCAAGCACTACCTGCGGTGTTTCGCCAAGCATTTCATCACTCCAGATCTTGACCGTTAAAAACGTAGTGTCACAAAAAATAAAATCCTTCTCTGCCATAGAGAGCACAGAGTCTTCTAATGCAAGCTGACCGTGAAACATATTAATCTCATCGTCCATTGTACAGGGGGCAGTTAGCGCAGCACAATAATAACGGGCAAACTCTGCCACCCATAAAGTCTGATAGTGTTTGGCCAATAACTTGGTAATCGTAGATTTTCCGGTGCTTTCCGGGCCTACAATGGCGATCTTTCTAATGCTGCTGTTGTTCACGATAAGTTTTTTTCCAATCCAGGTAACCAGTAAAGGCTAAAATGATCAATACGAAATATAGAACTGCTGTTAATGCTAAATGTTTATGAAAATATAGCGGCACATAACAAATGTCAACAATGACCCATAAAATCCAGTTCTGCAAAATTTTTCTGGTCATCATTAACTGGGCCGTGAAGCTCATCGCGGTGCAAAAAGCATCAGCATACGGAACGTCGGTATCTGTATATCTTTTTAAATAGAAGCTTAATAAAAAAGTCAGAACACCGATCCCGCCTGCAATAAACAGCCATTGTTTTGCAGTGATGCTCTCTATCGGTTTATCATCAGTCTGTTTTTTACGCAACCAAAAATACCACCCATAAAACGCAGTGGCGAGAAAATAAAGCTGCAGTCCTGTATCCCCATATAATTTATTCTCATAAAAAACGAAAGAATAGGTAACTACGCTGATGATAGATACCGGCCAGTTCCATATGTTTTCCTTGGCGGCAAGGTAGATGCAGATAAAACCACTGATGGTACCTACCCACTCTAACCAGCTGGTCTGATGGAATTGGGAACTTATAGCTTGAAAAATCGGCGTATCCAGGTAAAGCATTAGTCAAATGTAATTATCCTGAAATTAAAACCAGCGAATTGCGCCATATCGCACTAATAAAAAATCCGGCAGGGATGAACGTCCCGTACCGGATAATAAACCAAACAAACTATTTATGAATTATACCCTCAATGCATAAAAATGCAGAGGATGCTTTTATTTTTGGTTGTTAGGCGAAGAGCTGAAACTTAAAGAGGTCCTTACACTTACGTCGCTTGTTATATTTTCTCTAAGCACATATTCCATACGTATTTTAAGACTGTTGCCTTTGATATACGTATCAAGAAAACGGGAATTGTCGATGTCTAGTACAAGCGAAGAACCAATATTTTCGGAAACATCATTTCGTGACGCTACCATGACTTCGCCGCTGCCTGCGTTAGATATGAACATCTTTACAGATTTAAACATACCCATGCTTTTGTCGTTAGGGTTCGAAGCAAGCAACTTTGCGGAAGCGATTCTGACATCCCTGATATACGTATTGCCATTCTGATTGCCGAAGATTTCATCAAAGCTACTTGCCGCACTTGTAGCCGATAAAGTGGTATTGTTCTTAGAAGAAGCTGGAATTACCAATGTTGCGGTATAGGGGAAACTTGATTTAATAATCGACTGGACGGTTCCGCATCCACTAAATAAAATAACCGAGGCGAGAGCGGTAAATAATAATTTTTTCATACTGATATAACTATAATCATTAATGGCATCCAAATGGGATCCATGCTCATTTAAACGTACAAAAGTTAGCCAAAGTACGTGGTTAAATTAAATAGCCGCAGAGATTAATTATCGTGGGTTTTTGGAGCGGAAAGACGATAAAATTCCTTTTTAAAAAAATCTGCGTTTTTATGTGTTAAAACTGTAACTTTGCATCCCGACAGAACAGTCGGGATTCTTCCTCAATAGCACAGAAAATCTCGCCAGCTATCAGGTCTTACAAGACCAGCATTTTTTACTAAAACACTTTAGACTTTTTTAAAGCCTTATGCCTAAAGACACCTCCATACGTTCAGTATTGATTATCGGATCCGGACCTATTATTATTGGCCAAGCCTGTGAGTTTGATTACTCGGGATCCCAAGCTGCATTATCCTTAAAAGAAGAAGGAATTGAAGTTTCTATTATAAACTCCAATCCTGCAACAATTATGACTGATAAGGTAATTGCAGACCATGTTTACCTTAGACCGCTGACTATCGCATCTATTGAAGAGATTTTAATAGAGCGCAAAATTGATGCTGTATTACCTACCATGGGTGGGCAAACTGCTTTGAATTTATGCGTTGAGGCTGAAGAAAACGGCCTTTGGGCAAAATACGGTGTCAGGATTATCGGCGTCGATGTTGCTGCAATTGAAAAAACGGAGAACAGGGAAGCTTTCCGCCAGTTAATGGTGGATATAGGCGTAGGCGTAGCGCCTTCAAAAATTGCCAATTCATTTTTAGAAGGTAAAGAAGCAGCGCAGCAAATCGGTTATCCGCTGGTTATCCGTCCTTCCTACACACTAGGAGGATCAGGTGGTGGATTTGTCCACAAAAAAGAAGAATTTGATGCAGCCCTTAAACGTGGTTTAGAAGCCTCTCCAACACATGAAGTGCTGGTAGAAAAAGCGGTTTTAGGCTGGAAGGAATATGAGTTGGAGTTATTAAGAGACAGCAATGATAATGTAATCATTATCTGTTCTATTGAAAACTTTGACCCGATGGGTATCCATACAGGAGACTCGATCACAGTTGCTCCGGCAATGACGTTATCAGATAGCTGTTACCAGGATATGCGTAACCAGGCCATCAAAATGATGCGTGCAATTGGTAATTTTGCTGGTGGATGTAACGTTCAGTTTTCGGTAAACCCGGATAATGACGATATCATCGCAATTGAAATTAATCCAAGGGTATCACGTTCATCAGCATTGGCAAGTAAGGCGACAGGTTACCCGATCGCTAAAATTGCTTCAAAACTGGCTATCGGTTATAACCTTGATGAAATAGAAAACCAAATCACTAAAACTACATCGGCTTATTTTGAGCCTACGTTAGACTACGTGATCGTTAAAATCCCTCGCTGGAACTTTGATAAATTTAAAGGCGCGAATATGCAGCTTGGCTTGCAGATGAAATCTGTTGGTGAGGTAATGGCAATCGGACGCAGCTTTATTGAAGCTTTGCAAAAAGCTTGTCAGAGTCTGGAAATAGGACGTGCAGGATTAGGTGCTGACGGCAGACATAACAGAAGCATTGATGAGATTATGTACGGCCTGGAGCATCCGAGCTGGAACCGTTTGTTCCTGATCAAAGATGCAATGAGCATGGGTGTTCCATTAGAGTCTATCCGTAAAGTAACGAGAATTGATAAATGGTTCCTATCACAAATCCAGGATCTGGTTCACCTGGAAACAGAATTAAAACGTTATTCATTAAATAATATACCGAAAGATTTCTTTGTCACCCTTAAAGAAAAAGGATTTTCGGATATCCAGATTGCTTACCTTTTAGGTAATGTAACGGAGGATGAAGTGTACGACCGCAGAAAATCGCTTGGTATTACACGTGTTTATAAAATGGTTGATACTTGTGCAGCCGAGTTTTCTGCGAAAACACCATATTACTACTCTACTTTTGAGCAGGAAAACGAATCTATCCCTTCGGATAAAAAGAAAATCATTGTTCTTGGATCGGGCCCGAACCGTATCGGTCAGGGGATTGAGTTCGACTACTCGTGTGTACACGGGTTGTTAGCTGCTAAAGAAAGCGGTTTCGAAGCCATCATGATCAACTGTAACCCTGAAACTGTTTCTACAGATTTCAACATGGCTGATAAATTATACTTTGAGCCGGTATTCTGGGAGCATGTTCGTGAGATTATCGAATTAGAGAAACCGGTAGGTGTAATTGTACAGTTAGGCGGACAAACTGCATTGAAAATGGCAGAAAAGCTTGATGCAATGGGTGTGAAAATTATTGGTACTTCTTACAATGATATGGATGTTGCGGAAGATCGCGGACGTTTCTCTGATTTGTTAAAAGAACTTGATATTCCTTATCCTAAATATGGTGTTGCCGAAAATGCGGAAGAAGCTATCGTGGTAGCTAATGAAGTTGGTTACCCGGTACTGGTTCGTCCTAGTTACGTATTGGGCGGACAGGGAATGAGCATTGTAATCAATGATGAAGATCTTGAAAAAGCAGTAGTGAAGCTGCTGGGTGATTTACCAGGCAACAGGGTACTGATTGACCATTTCCTTGACAGGGCAGAAGAAACTGAATCAGACTCTATCTCTGACGGCGATGATGTGCATATCGTAGGGTTAATGGAGCATATTGAGCCTGCAGGTATCCACTCCGGAGATTCATTTGCTGTATTGCCTCCTTTCGGACTTTCTGAAAAGGTAATGAGCGATATGGAAGCTTACTCTAAGAAAATTGCGAAAGCTCTAAATGTAATCGGATTATTAAACATCCAGTTTGCTGTTAAAGATGAAAAAGTATATGTAATCGAAGCAAATCCAAGAGCTTCAAGGACAGTTCCTTTTATCGCTAAGGCTTATGATGTTCCTTATATCAATATCGCGGCTAAGATCATGTTAGGTGTTGCGAAACTGAAAGACTTTACGATTGTTCGTAAGCTCGAAGGTTATGCAATTAAAGAACCTGTATTCTCTTACGATAAGTTCCCTGAGGTTCCTAAAGAATTAGGTCCGGAAATGAAATCGACAGGAGAATCTATCCGTTTTATCAAAGACCTTGAAGATCCTTACTTCAAGCAGTTATACAGAAACAAATCGATGTACTTATCGAAGTAGTTCTGTAAAGGATGATAAATTTAAAGCCCTTCAGCATTGCTGAAGGGCTTTTTTTGTAGAATAATGAATAGGTGTCACAGGATAATCGGTTTATTTCCGATCACGCTTATTTAGCTAATATGACCACCCCTTTAGCTTCGAATGCAATCTCATCTTTGTCGGCAGTAATCTTTGCTATCTCCTCAGGGCTCTTTTTAGCATCCGCTGCATAATGACGCAATTTGCTCGCAGAGATCGTTTGTTTCTTTGCAATACCATCCAGTGCTACTGTTTTACCAACGATATCTTTGGGCATAAAAAACGCATAATCTTTAAACGTTACGCGCATTGGCTCTCCGTCCGGCATTTTTAACGTCATCCAGCAGCCTTTTTTTCTTGCACACTTCCACTACTTCGCCGGTTATTTTCATATCGGCAGTAGTTTTTTCACCCATTACTGAACCTACTTTTTCCACCTGTTTTAAATCGCCAGGTAATACGCCATCTCCAAAAGATTGTCCGCTTAGTGTGTCTGTTGCCTGTGCAAAAGCCATTGCGGTAAAAAGACAAAACGATAAGCTCAGGATTAGTTTTTTCATTGCTAAAATCATTAAATATTTGAAAGATTGATAATTACCTAAAATTATTTAATAAAATTCTAAATAAAGAATCAAATTTCACTATTATTTAGCCAAATAATAAAGAGAATACATCTTCAATTTTGCTTACCCCCGTGATTTCGATATTAAATTTATCCGTCACCAAGCCTTTTAAATTATAATTAGAAACGAATATCCGCTCAAAACCTAGTTTATCTGCTTCAGAGATCCGTTGTTCGATGCGGTTAACTGCTCGTATTTCTCCGGATAGCCCTACTTCTGCAGCAAAGCAAATCTTCGAAGAAATAAAGATATCCTCATGAGAAGATATAATCGCGGCTAAAATAGCAAGGTCAATCGCCGGATCTTCCACCTTAATGCCTCCTGCGATGTTCAGGAATACATCTCTTGTGCTCAGACGGAAACCACAGCGTTTTTCGAGTACAGCAAGCAGCATATTCATCCTTCGTGTATCAAAGCCAGTAGCAGAGCGCTGAGGCGTTCCAAATGCTGCGGTGCTAACTAGCGCCTGGGTTTCTATCAGCATTGGTCTGGCGCCTTCTAATGTCGCTGATATGGCGATCCCGCTTAACTCTTCATCACGCTGAGACAATAAGATTTCTGAAGGATTTGAAACCTGTCTTAACCCGCCACTGTGCATGGCGTAAATACCCAGTTCTGCTGCGGCGCCAAAACGGTTTTTAATAGATCTTAAAATCCGGTAAACATGGTGCCTGTCGCCTTCAAACTGTAAAACGGTATCAACCATATGCTCCAGGATTTTTGGACCTGCGATCGCACCGTCTTTCGTGATATGCCCGATCAGGAAAACAGGGGTACCTGTTTCTTTAGCAAAACGGAGAAGTTCCGCGGTACATTCCCTCACCTGTGATACGCTGCCTGGTGTGGATTCTATATGTGCAGAATGCAGGGTCTGAATAGAATCTACAACGATAATATCAGGTTCGAGCGCTTCTATCTGTTTGAAAATATTTTGTGTGGAAGTCTCTGTGAGGATATAACAATCTGCGGCCGGACTATCAGTGATACGCTCTGCGCGCATTTTAATTTGCTGTTCACTTTCCTCTCCGGATACATAAAGTACCTTTTTTCCTTTGATATTTAGTGCTACCTGCAGCATCAGCGTAGATTTACCAATTCCAGGTTCTCCGCCTATCAGTATCACAGAGCCCGCAACAAGTCCGCCCCCCAAAACGCGGTCAAGCTCAAAGTCGCTCGTCGAAATCTTTTTCTCTTCAGAAGAAGCGATATCGGCTACCTTATTCGGTTTATTTGATTTTTTGCCGGAGCCCGACGGTTGCCATGCCGGTATATTTGCCACATTTTTTTCAATTACTTCCTCTACGAAAGTATTCCATGAATTACATGAAGGACATTTACCAAGCCATTTGGCCGTTTCGTACCCACAACTCTGACAGAAATATGCTGATTTAGTTTTAGCCAATTGATTTTATTTTGAAGACGAATTTAACCTTTATTAAACGAATAAAAAAGGGACTTGACATAACAAAGCCTGGTTACTTTTCAGCAGCCAGGCTTTGTTATTATGTTTTGAACAGGGAATCTATAATTTTATTTCTTCGTCTTTTGAAGAGATAAAATGAAACTCTGTTAATAAATAAGACGGAACCGATTTCACTTTGATCTTTTGTCCGAATTTAAAGAACCATTTCCACTGTAACGAGTAAATACCTTGTTTGATAAATGCCTCTATGTATGGATGAACACATAAGGTGATGTTCTTTTCATTTTGCTCTCTCAGGATGTAATTCATGTTGCTTTCGATGTCGTCCATTAAAACAATACTTGCTTTAATTTCGCCGGTACCGTGGCACATCGGGCAAACTTCACTTGTTACAATATTCATTTCCGGGCGTACACGCTGACGTGTAATTTGCACGAGTCCGAATTTACTTGGAGGCAGAATAGTGTGTTTAGCACGATCCAGCAACATCAGTTCTCTTAAGTAATCAAAAAGCATTTTACGGTTAACAGGTTTGTGCATATCGATAAAATCGATTACTACAATACCACCCATATCACGTAACCTCAACTGGCGTGCAATTTCTTTTGCCGCTTCCTTGTTTACCTGTAAAGCATTCTCTTCCTGGTTCTCCTTGTTTGCGGTTCTATTACCACTGTTTACATCGACAACGTGAAGGGCTTCGGTATGTTCTACAACAAGATATGCACCACCGGCAAGATTTACGGTCTTACCAAATCCATTCTTAATCTGTTTTTCGATACCAAAATGCTCAAAGATTGGTTCCTTGTGCTTGTAAGGTTTCACTATTTTCTCCATTTCAGGAGAGATCTCATGAACATACGAACGGATATCTTCATACAAATTGTTATCATTCACATAAACATTTGTGAAATCTGCACTTAGTATGTCGCGTATCAGTGTAGACGTTCTGTCCATTTCTCCCCAAACACGTTTGGATGGTTCTGCTTCAGGCAATTTTTTGATGAAGCTTTCCCATTTGGAAACAGAATCTAACAGATCTTTCTGCAGTTCTTCAACGCCTTTACCCTCAGAAACAGTTCTGATGATTACACCAAAATTTTTAGGCTTAATACTTTCGATAATCTTTTTTAAACGATTACGTTCGGTATTGCTCTTAATTTTTTTTGATATTGAAATAACGTTAGAAAACGGGACTAATACAATATATCGTCCTGCTATAGAAAGATCAGAGCTTAAACGCGGTCCTTTAGTTGAAATAGGCTCTTTAGCTATTTGAACAGGTAAAAGCATGTTTTTGGAGACAACTTCAGATATTTTGCCAGCCTTGTTAATATCGGCTTCAAGCTTTAAATTGTCTAATAATGTTCCGCTAACAGTGCCATTCCGCTTAATTTTTGTAAGCTTCAATAAAGATTGAACTTGCGGACCAAGATCGAAATAATGCAAAAAAGCATCTTTCTCATAACCCACATCAACAAACGCAGCATTTAGTCCCGGCATAATCTTTTTAATGCGGCCTAAATAAATGTCGCCAACGGCGTAATTAGTGTTAATGTGTTCCTTGTGAAGTTCTACAAGTTGTTTATCTTCAATCAAAGCTATGGTTACCCCCGTAGGAGATGAATCGATAATTAATTCCTTTACCAAAAGCTATACATTTTCAGGGATGAATCCCTTATTAAACACATGGACTGAATATATAAAAAACAGATCAACGAATAATAGATACTAAGAGTTATCCTAGTATCTATCACTCGTTGATCATGAAAGAAAATTCTATTTTTTCTTATGTCTGTTCTTTCTTAAACGTTTTTTACGTTTGTGGGTAGCCATTTTATGTCTCTTTCTTTTTTTACCGCTTGGCATAATTGTAAGGTTTAAAATATTTTTATAAATCTGTTTATTAGTTTTTGTTTTTCAGCTCTGCAACCTTCTTATCAATAAAGGTAGATAAGGTCGGGTTTGCTGCTAACTTTTTACTGTTTAAGTAGGCATCAACTGCTTCCTTATTTTTTCCAAGGTTTTCATAAGCTGTGGCCAGATAGAAATAAGCATCTGGTGAAGGCTTTATGGCAATAATATCATTGAACCTTGTAATCGCTTTATCGAATTGTCCGGACTTGATTGCGAAGGTACCTAAGCTCATGTTTGCTTTGAGGTTCTTAGGATCTTTTTTAACTACGTCCAGTAACATTGCAATTCCTGACATGGGAGCGCCCATTCCATTAACGATGGTAATTCCCAATCCGGTTTTAGCTTCTAAATTTGCTGAGTCGAGTGCAACCGCGTTTATATAAGCTGTATTTGCTTTTTGTAATAACACCGGTGATAGCAGGCTATCCTGTGTATTATCAAAAGCTTTCATCAGGCTTCCCCCTGCCGCCAGCCAGTTAGTCAGGCTGCGTTCTTTGTTGGCGATGATTTCCAGATATAACGCACTTGGTATAACTTGCTCAACATCGTCCCATTTTTCTGCAAGTACTCTTGCCGAACTTACTTTTTCACCTTCTGATGCAGTATTATATGCATTTTCTAATGTAGTGATTTCGGCTGCTAAGTTTGCATTAATTGAATTTTTTGCCGCTGTAGAAACCTCTGTTAAATTAATTGTGCTGCTTGCTGAGGTCAATTGTCCCGCTGCAGGTGCACCAGCTGTTTCTTTCTTTGGCTTCACTAGACCCTTAATATCTCTTGTAAACAAAAATACAGCCAACAGTATAACTGCAGCTACTATGATTGTTTGTTTAGACCGGATAGTGTTCATCATGAGCAGATTAAGCCTCTACGCTTAGTTTTTTAGAGTTGTTTTTCACTTTATCAACAAAAACTTTTGCTGGTTTAAAACTTGGAACAAAATGCTCAGGGATGATAATCGCTGTATTTTTTGAAATATTTCTAGCTGTTTTTTGTGCTCTTTTCTTAACCACAAAACTTCCAAAACCCCTTACATAAACATTTTCTCCACCGATCATGCTGCTTTTGATGACCTTGAAAAATGCCTCAACGGTTTCTTGTACATCTACCTTTTCAATTCCTGTTTTCGTTGATATCTCTGAAATAATATCTGCCTTAGTCATATTTTCTATTATTTATTGTTGTGTGTTTAATATTATAAGTGATTTGGGGTTGCAAAAGTATTGCTTTTTAATGAGATAGGAAAATAAAAGATCAATTATTTATCTCGAATTGTATCAGAGAATTGCAACTTCTGTTAAAATTAGTCTTATTTCCTTAATATAACCCTAACATGAAACACGTGTATCCGGGGTTTCCCAAATAAAATAATGGGCGAAATTTTGACAACATGGAATAATACGATGTATTTTTGGGGTTATGGCATTTCAGGAAGAGATTATCAGATGGTATCTGACCAATAAAAGAAGCCTCCCATGGAGAGATACGCAGGATGCCTACGTGATATGGCTATCTGAAATTATATTGCAGCAGACGCGGGTTGAGCAGGGAATGCCGTACTTTAACCGGTTCCTGGAAGCTTACCCTACCGTATCTGATTTTGCTGCTGCAACTGAGACCCAGATATTAAAATTATGGCAGGGCCTTGGTTATTATTCCCGCGGCAGGAATATGTTATTTACTGCCAGGCAAATTCAAGAATTATATGCGGGTGTTTTTCCTGTTGCCTATGCCGACCTTATCAAGTTGAAAGGTATCGGAGAGTATACTGCTGCTGCAATTTCTTCTTTTTCTTCTGGTGAAGCCAGGGCTGTTGTTGATGGTAATGTTTTTCGTGTGCTTGCCAGGTATTTTGGTATCAATACCCCGATCAATAGTACCGCAGGGAAGAAACAATTCGCTGAGCTGGCACAGTCGCTTCTTTTTACCGATGACCCGGCTTTGTATAATCAGGCTATAATGGAATTTGGTGCGCTGCAATGTAAACCAAAATCACCACCATGTATCATTTGTCCGCTTCAGCTTTCCTGCTACGCAAAAAATAATTCCATGGTTCCGGTGCTGCCTGTAAAGCTCAAAAAGCTGACAGTTAAAACCCGCTATATTAATTACTTTGTTTGTAAAGACGGGGACCGCGTTTTATTTAATAAAAGGATAAAGGAAGATATCTGGCAGCATTTGTATGATTTCCCAAGTATAGAAACCACTGAGCCTGTAAGTGTCGGCAATGAAGAATTTTTAAATGAAGTGAAACAAAAATTCGGCGATCATGTTAGTATTCTTTCATTGATGGAAATGAAACATTTACTGACACACCAAATTATATATGTTCAGTTTTTTGCTTTAGACAATTATATCATTAACTTTAATATTACCGCGGAAGTGAATTGGGTCTCATGGGCTGATTTAGATGAACTTCCGCAACCGAAAATTCTAACCAAATTTATTAACCTCTATTTTGAAAAATAGTAAACTACAAAATTCATGTCAGGTATTAACAAAGTAATTTTAGTGGGACATTTAGGCAAGGATCCTGAAGTTCGGCACTTAGATGGTGGTGTTACCGTCGCGAGCTTTCCACTAGCCACGTCAGAAACTTACAACAAAGACGGTAAGCGCATTGAGCAAACAGAATGGCACAACATAGTTCTGTGGAGAGGATTAGCCGAAGTAGCTTCCAAGTATTTACAAAAAGGCAAGCTTGTTTACATCGAAGGTAAATTACGCACGCGGTCATTTGAAGACAGAGAAAAGATAAAGAAGTACGTTACTGAAGTAGTTGCGGAAAACTTTACCATCCTTGGAAGAAAAAGTGATTTTGAGAACACGCCCGTAACGACGAATTCCACTCCAAAAAGTGAAAATGATTACCTTGATTCGGATGGAATAGCAGGAGACCTGCCATTTTAATTCAGCACTAAAGATCTCAATCGTGAACGGGTTGAAGATATTGATTAAACAAAAAATGCTGCCCCTTTTTGGAGGCAGCATTTTTTGTTTAATCAATAGGGTATTCTAATTAGGATTAGCCGCTTTTACATAGTATATGTTAAGCCTGATCTTTCTGTTACCTGTATTATTAAATGACCCGATCACTGCCCTTGAAGCAGTAGTCGCAAATGGGAATAAGTTAAATTCAGAGTAAGGAGTTGTGGCCAGGTAAGTTCCGTAATCAACAGTTTTTCCATCAATAAGATCCTGTACATAATTTGTTACTACAAAGGTATAGCTCTTTTTTGTAGGATTGTATAATCCTCCGAATGGAATCTGCGATGTCGCTGTACGTATATCGCCAGTTGTATTACTATTAGAATACGGGTTATTGTCCGCTAACTGTTGTCTTTGTTCTGCGATATCATATCTATATAAAGCAAGTCTTGGCGGTGTTTTGAAAGGTATCGTATCTGCTGGATCGCTGATATCTATTACCAGTTCGGCTTTGTTGATTACAATTTTTGAACCGATTTTTGAAACAAGGTCCTTTAAGTAAGGGAAAGTAATTTTGTTACGGACCCCACCCAGGGATTGCAGGTAAGTTGTCTGGTATTCTGCAGGTGTTGCAAGTTGTGTAGCTATCGGTGTGTTCGTGTAATTATGTGTTATCGATGCCGCAACAGCATTAACGGTAGTTAAGATTGGGAACTTAGCAACTACTGTATCTCTTAATGCGGCCGTTGTTCCTTGTTTTTTATAGTAGATCTCTACATTCGAACTGTCTGTACTAAAATTAAGGAACATAATGCCGCCTGTTTTAGTAGCCGCAGTTGCCGTTACTTTTAATCCTTTGAATAATTCGTTAAACTTGATATTGGTATTTTTAACCAGAGAATCTACTGCTACAATTTTAGTCCGTATCAGCTCTTTGTCCAGTTTAATCCTTAGCTGTGGTTGTGCGGAACGTACTGTATCTGCAGCTCCTGTTACAATATCCACAACACTTACCCTGGTATTAGGTTTTATTGCCCCTGTGAAAGAGCCTAAAAGATCACCTGAAGCATAGGTCTTGTTACTTAACCAGGTGCTCTGTGTAGATAAGTTGGACGTCAGCTGATTTACATTCACTGAATATACAGCAGTACTGTCTCCGTAAAATTCATTATTCAGAATCGTACTTCCGGTTATTGTTGCAGTGCTCGTTCTTTGATAAGGCATAACCAGTACCACTGAATCAATTTCCGGTGTCTTGCCAAAACTATACGCTGTAGCTGATGGTAAGTTAACAGCCATCGCTATGCTTGCTGTAGTAGTTCCAAATACCGGATCTACCATAAACCCAAGCGGATATCTTTGCATTCCTGCCCCGGCTGAGTAAGTAGTGGTTGGAATATCTGTTATCGTTCTGGATGTTACTGTTGTAGTATCCAGCAGGGTTCCTTTGATTGCGTTATTCGGATCGATATCCAGGCCAATCGTACTGGCGTCTTTACAAGACGAAAAAAGAAAAAGACTTATTAACATGGTCAATAAGTCTAGTTTTGAAAATTTCATATTTAATTTAATAATACCTGAGTTTAAGCTATTGAAACCAATTCGTCATTCGAGATTTCCTCATATAATGAATAGAAGTTCTCGAAATTTTCGGTTAAATTAAAAGCTAAAGTTGGCTTATTGGAATCTTTAACAAATTTTAACACATTAGCGTCAATCTTCTCATCTGCTAAAACTACGGCATCAGAATAGGTTATCGCACCGATATGCATGGTATTGCAATCCGGATTTTCAAACATTTTTGTGTCATCCGCAGTCATGTTGTTCATTACTGCTTTTTTGTGAAGATCGCCGTTTAAAGATTCAGTGAAGCAGTTCTCATAGATAGAGTAAACAACTTTTGAATTTTTAAATGTAGGATCGTTCTTGTAAGAAGTCTTAATATAAGCAGGTACTAATGCCGTCATCCAGCCATGGCAATGAACAATATCTGGTGCCCAGCCTAATTTTTTAACGGTTTCGAGTGCGCCTTTACAAAAGAAAATTGTTCTTTCGTCGTTGTCCGCATAAAACTTGCTCTCTTTGTCTCTGAATACATGCTTCCGCTGGAAATAATCTTCGTTGTCCAGAAAGTAAACTTGCATACGGGCTGCCGGGATTGACGCGACTTTGATAATTAATGGGTTGTCATTATCATCAATCATAATGTTCATCCCCGATAACCTGATCACTTCGTGTAATCTGTTCCTTCGTTCATTGATGTTTCCGAACCTTGGCATAAGAATGCGGATCTCAAATCCCTTCTCTTGCATAGCCTGAGGTAATTGACGGGTGATCTCTGAAATTTTGGTGAGTTCGAGGAAAGGCGACATCTCGTGTGTAACAATCAGTAGCTTCGTTTTTGCCATCTCCATATTTGTGAATAAATATTTATGTTAAAGAAAAGATAATCAAGGGGCAAAGGTAAGCAATTTATTCAAAATTATCAATTTTTTGCCGTGATGTTTTGTTGGGATTATATAAATGCCCAACTTTGGAATTCAAATATCACAACCTGGTTTGGAAGTTATTCATACAATCTCAGCATTAAAAATGCTGCTGCAGTCAGAAAAACTGGCTCAGAAAAAAATTGCTTTAGTGCCTACAATGGGTGCTTTGCACAAAGGACACGTCTCTCTGGTGAAGATTGCTCAGCAAAATGCCGATGTAGTAGTATGCAGCATTTTTGTAAACCCCACACAATTCACTGATCCTAAGGATTTGGAAAAATATCCGAGGCCACTGCAACATGATATTGAAATGTTACAGGAAGCAGGCTGTGATTTTGTTTTTATGCCTTCTGTACAGGAAATGTATCCGGGGCCGGAAGACTGGCATATTGATCTTGGAAATGCAGAGTTCTTATTGGAAGGCGCTTTTAGAATAGGGCATTATCAAGGCGTCACACAGATCGTTAATAAACTTTTCACTGCTGTTGATCCCGATCTTGCTTTTTTTGGACAAAAAGATTTTCAGCAGGTATTGATGATCCGTAATATGGTGGAGCGTTTAAACATGTCTGTCCAGATTGTATCCTGTCCTATAATCAGGGAGGATGATGGATTAGCCATGAGTTCCCGAAATATTCACTTGTCTGCTGCCGACAGGCAGAACGCATTGGTGTTAAGCAAGACCCTTCAATTTGTAAAGGATAATTTCGATGAATACAGTATTGATGAACTGCTTAGCAAAGCCAAGGAGATGATCAATGTCACCCCTGATGTAGATTTAGATTATTTTACGATCGCCAATAGTCAAACCCTTCTTCCTGAACAAGATAAGAATATTGAACACTTAGTGGCATTGGTTGCCGCTAAGGTAGGTGAGACGCGGTTAATCGATAACATGATCCTCAACTGACACATTTACAATAAATGAACATAAAGTTTATCTAACTTTGCAGCATGATTATCGAGATATTAAAATCGAAAATACACCGTGTTAGGGTAACACAGGCGGAATTGAATTATGTTGGCAGCATTACTATAGATGAAGATCTGATGGATGCAGCGCAGATTATTGCCAACGAAAAGGTTCAGATCGTGAATAACAATAACGGTGCAAGGTTCGAAACTTATGTAATTAAGGGAGAACGTGGTACCGGGACGGTGTGTTTAAATGGCGCAACAGCGAGATTAGTGCAGGTAGGTGATATTTTAATCATCATGTCTTACGGTTCTTTACCAATTGAAGAAGCTAAAAAATACAATCCAATACTTGTATTTCCGGATGATAACAACCACCTGCTGAAGTAGTCAAAAAAATTAGCGGCGTCATTTTCGTTTTAGCAAAATGGTTTATTAAAAAATACTATGCAGCCATAGTATTTCCGATTTGGAAATACTAAATTTGGTTTAAAGTATATTTTAAAATATAATTATTATGCTATTTCAACTAAGTGAAGAACAACTGATGATCCAGCAGGCTGCCAGGGATTTTGCGCAGCAGGAGTTAAAACCCGGCGTGATCGATAGGGATGAGCACCAAAAGTTTCCTGCAGAACAGGTTAAAAAGCTGGGGGAACTCGGATTTTTAGGTATGATGGTGGCTGAGGAGTTTGGTGGGAGTGGATTAGATGCGGTTTCTTATGTGCTGGTCATGGAAGAGCTCTCTAAAATTGATGCTTCTGCCTCGGTTGTTGTTTCTGTAAATAACTCATTGGTATGTTACGGACTCGAAGCTTTCGGGTCTGATTACCAAAAAGAAAAATATCTTGTGCCGCTGGCTTCTGGTCAGCAAATCGGTGCATTCTGCCTGTCTGAACCCGAAGCTGGTTCTGATGCAACTTCTCAGCATACCACAGCAGAAGATAAAGGCGATCATTATTTATTAAATGGTACTAAAAACTGGATCACCAATGGTGGAACCGCTTCTACGTACCTGGTCATAGCACAGACTCATCCCGAATTGAAGCATAAAGGTATCAATGCTTTTATTGTAGAAAAAGGTATGGAAGGTTTTACGGTGGGGCCTAAGGAGAATAAAATGGGTATCAGGGGTTCCGATACACATTCCCTGATGTTCAATGATGTGAAGGTGCCTAAAGAAAACAGGGTAGGTGAAGATGGATTTGGATTTAAATTTGCTATGAAAACACTGGAAGGCGGCCGCATTGGTATAGCTGCACAGGCTTTAGGCATTGCAGCGGGGGCTTATGAACTGGCACTTGACTATGCCCAGCAACGTAAATCATTTGGTAAGCCAATTTCTGATCATCAGGCCGTCGCATTTAAGTTAGCTGATATGGCCACCCAGATCGAGGCAGCAAGAATGCTGGTTTATAAAGCAGCGTGGTTAAAAGATCAGGGGTTGTCTTATACACTTGCGGGTTCTATGGCTAAATTATTTGCATCTAAAGTAGCAATGGATGTGACTATAGAAGCTGTGCAGGTACATGGCGGATATGGATTTGTGAAAGAGTACCATGTAGAACGTCTGATGCGGGATGCGAAGATTACACAGATATATGAAGGAACTTCTGAGATTCAGCAGTTAGTGATTTCGAGAGAGATTCTGAGGTAAAGAAATTACTAACTTTTAATAGAAAAGGCCATCTTCCGTTTTTTGTGGGAGGTGGCCTTTTAGTTGCTGACCTGAATTTTATATAGCTATTTCAGGAGGAGGCATTTCAACTTAGTTGGGTATGACTTTGGTGTGCCTTTGCTTTAGATGAGTCCCCATTGACTGCCCATTTTTGCCTAGTAATAAAATGGGCAGTCAGTGGGCGGTCAATATAGTTTAACAGGGCAGTATCCCAAACGAAGGTATAAGCAAAGCCTTATCTATTGTACTTTAGCGGGTATGACTATCCTAGTCTTTGTCACTTCCGGCGATTGCTCCGAATACTGCTTTAATCAATGCTACTACGATTGCAAGAATTGCCGCTGCAAAAAAGCCTGATGTACTAAATCCTTTCATCACATTGTCTACCAGTAAAATCATTAGCACAGTAATGATAAAAGAAACCAGACCTAAAGTCAGAAAGTTAATAGGGAAAGTCAGTAGCCTTAAAATGAATCCTATCGTAGCATTTGCCAATGCGATAAGTACTGCTGCTATTATAGCTGTTCCGAATCCGTCGATATGAACTCCAGGAACGAGATAAGAGCCCAGCAGCATAGCCAGGCCCATCAATAAAATTTCGATAATAAATCTCATAATGTGTATTTTTATAAAATGTTTAAATGGTTTGTCAGGTGCCCGTTAATGCTAACCGGCATTACTTTTTTATTTTCATGCTCGTCTGCAAATAATAAGCCAGTTCTGATCGGATTTTCGCCTGATAGTACTGCGATAGTGTTTTCCGGGATAAAACATGCTGATTTACTGAAGGTTAGCAATGTGATTAATACAGATACAACTTATCAGGAAATTATTTCGGTAGTGCAAATGCCCGGAGAGGACGATTCTACAAGTATGGAGTTACCTATCCCGGGGAAGGTACGTATTACTGACAGCACTATAGTCTTTAAGCCACTAATTCCATTTGTACGGGGAATGAGCTATCTGGTTGTCTCTTATATGAATGTGAAATTTGGAAATACGAATATGGTATTAAGCCAGAAATTGAATTCGGGAATGAAGCCAGACCAGGTGTTGCTTACCCGCTGATCAATTTCTTTTCGATAGATTTATTTTTTTTATATTTTCTCTTTTACTTTGGTGAAGAATTTTCTAAATTAGATATGAGTCAACACTCTGCGGATTTAGACACAGCATTTGTTTTTATTTTTCAAATAAAATTCTTACATTTGCGCTGATATAGAGGGGCAAGAGGGGGCAGATGTCCCCTCTTTTCTTTTATCCGCAAATTGGTTTATGCAAATAGAGAACAGAGTAAAAGAATTAATAGAGGAAAAGATTTCGGACAGACCGGAGTTGTTTTTAGTTGAGGTGAAAATGTTGCCGAACAACAAACTTATAATTCATGTGGACGGTGATGAGGGGATCAGTATACAGGATTGTGCTGCGATAAGCAGGCATGTTGGTTTTCATCTTGAAGAAGAGAATACAATAGAAAAAGCTTATAATTTAGAAGTTTCTTCTCCTGGTGTTGGTGAGCCTTTGAAGCTGAAAAGACAATATGAGAAAAATATTGGACGGGACCTGAGCATTAAATTAATTGGCGGTGAGTTGAAGGAAGGGAAATTGCTGTCAATGAACGACAGTTCCATTACTATAGAAGCTAAAGTAAAAGAAAAAGGGAAAAAGGCGCAACTGGTTGAAACCATTATCGGCTTTGATAACATAATAGAAACAAAGGTTTTAATTTCATTTAAATAAAAATGAGCAATATTAATTTAATCGATTCATTTCAAGAATTTAAAGAATTCAAGAACATCGACCGTCCTACGGTGATAAGTGTGCTGGAAGAAGTATTTCGCAGTATGCTGCGCAAGAAATACGGGACTGATGAGAATTGTGATGTAATTGTTAACCCGGATAACGGTGATTTAGAGATCTGGCGTACAAGAAAAGTTATGGAAGATGGCTTTTCTGAAGACGATGATCTTGAAATTGAACTGGCTGAGGTTAAACAGTTAGATGCTGATATGGAAGTTGGTGACGACTATATTGAGCAGATTACTTTAGAGAGTTTTGGTAGAAGGGCTATTTTAGCAGCACGCCAGACATTAGTATCTAAAGTACTTGAACTGGAGAAAGACGAGATCTTTAAAAAATATAAGGATAGAGTTGGCGAGATCGTAACGGGTGAAGTTTACCAGGTTTGGAAAAAAGAAACTTTAGTACTGGATGATGAAGGCAATGAATTAATGATGCCTAAAACTGAACAGATACCTGCTGATTATTTCAAAAAAGGTGATACTGTACGTGCGGTAATTTTAAAGGTGGATATGATGAATAGCACACCAAAGATTATCATCTCAAGGATAGCGCCTGAGTTTTTACAGCGCTTATTCGAAATTGAGGTTCCTGAGATTTTTGATGGTTTAATTACTATTAAAAAAATCGTTCGTGAACCAGGAGAGCGCGCTAAGGTTGCTGTAGAATCTTATGATGACAGGATTGATCCTGTAGGTGCCTGTGTTGGTATGAAAGGATCACGTATCCACGGTATTGTGAGAGAGCTTAAAAATGAGAATATTGATGTAATCAATTTTACAAACAACATATCATTATATATTACCAGGGCATTGAGTCCGGCAAAGATCACTTCAATAAAACTGGATGATGTAACTAAACATGCTTCGGTTTACCTGAAGCCTGATCAGGTTTCATTGGCAATCGGTCGTGGTGGACATAACATTAAATTAGCCGGTAAATTAACTGGTTATGAAATTGATGTTTACCGTGAAGCTGGTGAAGAGGATGAAGATGTGGATATCGAAGAGTTCTCGGATGAGATCGATAGCTGGATCATTGACGAATTGAAAGCAATTGGTTGTGATACGGCGAGAAGTGTACTGGCTTTATCAGTAGATGAACTTGTAAAAAGAACTGACCTTGAAGAGGAAACTATCAAAGAGGTGATCAGTATTTTACAGTCAGAATTTGAATAAGCGTTTGCTTGAAGAAACTATCATGGAACTTATTAGTCCTTTAAAAGCACTAACAGCCTCATGATAGCTTCATTACCGTTAAAAAACAAATTTAGACGGATGAAAAAACAAGAATAAACGTTACTTTTGTATAAGAATTAAGAAAAAAATAGGAGATCAATGTCAGACGACAAACCAATAATTTTATTCAAAGCAGTTAAGGAACTTAACGTAGGGATAGCTACGGCCGTTGAGTTTTTAGAAAAGAAAGGCTTTTCTGTTGAGAATAAACCCACTACTAAACTCTCCAGAGATATGTATAATGCATTATTGAAGGAGTTTCAGGGAGATAAAATCGTAAAGGAAGAAGCCAATCAGATCGTTATTGGTAAAATTCGTCGTGATGAGCCTGAAGTAACTGAGAAAGTTGCAGAGGCACCTAGAAAAAATGTAGAATTTGAAAACGAAGGGATCTTAATTAAGAACCTTCATTCCTATACTCCTCCGCCTGTTGAGAAACAAAAGGAAGAAGTTCCTGCTCCCCCAAAAGAGGCAGCAGCAGAAAAGGAACCTGAAAAGGTTGATGACGGAACATTAAAAGGTGTTAAAATCGTAGGTAAAATTAACCTTGATGATTTAAACTCAAAAACCCGTCCGGTTAAAAAAGAAGAGCTTCCAACGCCAGAGGTTGTTAAAGCAGAAACACCGGTAGCCCCGGTTGCTGCTGCAGAAACTCCTGCGCCAGTTGTTCCGGATGTACCAAAGGTAGTTCAGGAAGAAGTGAAGCCTGTAAGCATACCTGTAGAAAAGCCAGTTGAAGCTGTTAAAGCCGAAGTAGTTAAACCTGCGGAAGAAATTAAAGTAGAAGAAAAACCTAAACCTGTGGAATCACCAGTTGTCAAAGCAGAACCGGTTAAAGATGTAGTAGCACCAAAAGCTGAAAAGCCCGACGAAGTTGAGGTAATTAAAGCACGCTCGGTGAAACTTTCCGGACCAAACATTATTGGTAAAATTGTCTTGCCGACAACGCCTGAGCGTAAATCGCAGCCTGTTGCTTCATCTGGAGACAGTAATGATGCAAAGAGAAAGCGTAAACGTAAAAAAACTCCTGGTGGACCCGGACAAAATCAGCCAGCTGGCGGACAACAGTCTCCGGCGGGACAGCAAACTGGCGGTAATCCAGCTACTCCTGCAAGACCTGCCGGAGCGCCGACCTTTACCAACAGACCTGATTTCAGGAACAACACAAACAATACAGCCAACAGGCCTAACTTCAGAAACAGTAAACCAGGAACATCTGGCGGACCGAAAGAAGAGCCTACGGAAAAAGAAATACAAGATCAGATTAAAGCAACGCTTGCACGTTTAAGCGGTGCTGGTAAATCTGGTAAATTCGCTCAGCGTGCAAAACTTCGTCGTGGTAAACGTGACGATGTAGCATTATCTGCTGAGGAAGCTGCAATGGAATTGGAATCGCAATCCAAAGTATTGAAAGTAACAGAATTTGTTACAGCGAATGAACTTGCAAGCATGATGGATGTACCGGTTACCAAAATTATTGGTACTTGTATGAGTCTAGGTATGTTTGTTTCGATCAATCAGCGTTTGGATGCAGAGACATTAACTATTGTTGCTGATGAATTTGGTTACGAAATACAATTTGTTAAACCGGATGATGAAGGTGACAGTATTATTGAGGAAGCAGATGAGCCGGAAGATTTAGTTCCGAGAGCACCAGTTGTTACGATCATGGGTCACGTCGATCACGGTAAAACATCATTACTGGATTATATCCGTAAAGCAAACGTTGTAGCAGGTGAGGCCGGTGGTATCACGCAGCACATTGGAGCTTATATGGTAACTACGCCAACAGGTAAAAAAGTAACCTTCCTGGATACACCAGGTCACGAGGCCTTTACAGCGATGCGTGCACGTGGTGCGAAAGTTGCGGATATTGCAATTATCGTAGTTGCGGCAGACGATGCAGTGATGCCTCAGACTAAAGAAGCAATTGCCCATGCTCAGGCAGCCGGCGTTCCTTTAGTATTCGCCTTCACAAAAATTGATAAACCAGGAGCTAACTCTGATAAGATTCGTGAACAATTATCGATCATGAACATTCTTGTAGAGGATTGGGGTGGTAAATTCCAGTCACAGGAAATCTCGGGTAAAAGCGGATTGAATGTTGACCTTCTTTTAGATAAAGTATTATTAGAGGCAGAATTATTAGAATTAACAGCTAATCCTAATAAACGCGCTACAGGTAGTGTTATTGAGGCTACACTAGATAAAGGCCGTGGTATTGTTACAACAGTATTGGTACAGGCTGGAACACTTAAAGTAGGTGATCCAATCTTAGCAGGTAGCTATAGCGGTCGTGTAAAAGCATTATTTAACGAACGAGGTCAGAAAGTAGACCAGGCAGGGCCATCAGTACCAGTACAGGTATTGGGTATGCAGGGTGCACCAACTGCTGGCGATAAATTCAATGCAGTAGAAAACGAATCTGAAGCCAGGGAAATTGCAAACAAACGTTTACAATTGATGCGTGAGCAGGGCTTAAGAACTCAGAAACATATTACACTGGATGAGATTGGCCGTCGTTTAGCGATCGGTAACTTTAAAGAGCTGAACCTGATTGTTAAAGGTGACGTGGATGGTTCAATTGAGGCTCTTGCGGATTCATTGCTGAAACTATCTACTGAAGAGATACAAATCAATATCATTAGTAAAGCAGTGGGTCAGATCTCAGAATCTGATGTATTGTTAGCTTCTGCTTCTGATGCGATCATTATTGGTTTCCAGGTTCGTCCTTCTTCAGGTGCAAGAAAGCTTGCTGAGGCTGAGCAAATCGATATCCGTTTATATTCTATCATCTACGATGCGATCAACGAGATCAAAGCTGCGATGGAAGGTATGTTGGCTCCTGAATTCCAGGAGAAAATTACGGCTAACGTGGAGATCAGGGATACGTTTAAAATCACTAAAGTCGGTACTATTGCAGGTTGTATGGTACTTGACGGAACGATTACACGTAACAGTAAGATTCGTATCGTTAGAGATGGGGTGGTAGTTTACACAGGTGAGCTTGCTTCACTGAAACGTTATAAAGATGACGTTAAAGAGGTAGCAAGAGGTTACGAGTGTGGTCTGAACATCCAGAATTTCAATAACATTGAAGTGGGTGATATTGTTGAAGCTTACGAACAAGTAGAAGTGAAGAGAAAGCTGTAAGTTATAAATACGATTATACTTAATACCCTGCTAATGGATTCTTTGACAACAAGGTTTTTCTATTAGCAGGGTTTTTTTATAGATGCCGCGTTAAATGTACATTTTGGATACCCTAAATAAGATCCACAGACGCAACTTAACAGAAAGGATAGAGTAGGATGACAACTTTTGGCTCAACTGCAGTAGATGTCGCCTTTTACAGCGTGCCCTGATTTTTCATCGGCCGTTCAACAAGCTTGCGTTTGGTGACGCCAATTAGAAAAACATGTTTCAGTTAGTCAATTGGAATCTTATAAAAGAATAAAAATGATTCATCTTATTATTACTTCCGGGAATATTAAAGCGCATTATAAGGAAAGAAAAGAGCAATACATCAAATCTATATCTGGTGCTATGGCATTTGATTATTTTTTTGATAGTATTACAGTGCTTGAGTGTGTGTCCTCCTATGAAGATTATTTATCAGCTTATCCTGTATATTATAGTAAAGAGAGCAACACATTTCCAGAAAAGGGGTTAAATGAAATGTTGCACATCAAAGCGTTTTTAGAACAGTCCGCTATCGATAAAAATGATTTAGTAATTAAATTAACGGGGCGATATCTGTTAGAGGACAGTTCTTTTTTTAATAAAGTAAAAATATTGGAAGATAGATATGACAGTATTTTTAAGGATGATTGTGATATATATGAGGGGTTGGGCTATCATACTTTTTTATATTGCATGAGGAAATCGCGATTTCTGGAAACCATTAATTCACTAAATTTTTCTAAAGAAAATTTAGACCCTATAGAATGGGGAGTAAAAGATTTCCTGAAAAATAAAGAAAGACATTATTTACTTGACAGGTTAGGTGTAATGGCCTATCAAGGTCAGAATTCTGAGAAGATCTTTCGGTCATAAGCTATTTTCTCTGATCCGACGTGATTGAAAAGATTCCCTGGTAAAAGATCTACTTAAAGCTGCTTTAAGTAGATTTCTCACTGCATTTGCTGCAATACTAAATTTAATTTAATCATATCAACAGTTAAATTGACATCATGCGTATCCTCTGAAGAACCTGAACTAGTTAAGTAATAGTAGTTGTGATCAAGTGCAGATGCTAATGAAAAGAAGCAATTGTTATGCGAGTCGCTTTGATTCCTCAGTTCCAGAACCTGTCCTTCTTTTGGCATAAAAAGCATATTGGTAAGTCCTGCTCCGTGTAAGCTAGCCAGCGATTTCGTGCCGGACATAATTTCTACCTGCTTCTGGAATGAGTAATCCTCAAAATGGTGTATTTCATAGCCATACTGGCTCATCAGATCTGTTACCTCTTTTTCATTTAACACTTTCCTCTTTGCTGCCTTTTGTCTGCTGATATAGACTTTTCTTGAAGAAGTATTTGAATTGTTTTTTAAAAATATATTTCTAATCTCATTAACCACTTCTGAATTGTAATTTCCTGTAGGCGCAACGTGCCCCGGTAGTATTAATTCATTGATTTTAAGCCTATCTTTAGAATTGAAATACTCTACATTAAAATTGAATGATTTTAATGAATCAGCAACGTAAGGTTTCTCTTTATAAGATAGGGGTAATAAGACCGTATATTCTCTCCCGAAGAGCTTTGCTGAAGTTAATCTGCTTAAGGAGTCTGTCAGCCAGTGGAAATATTCTGTGCTCCATTCATCTATTATCCATATTGCTTTGTCTATCGTCTGAGAAGGTCGAAATAGTGAAAGCAGCCGTTTAGCTAAATAGGCTTGTTTTACGTGCAGAATATGTGTGTATTCAGTGTAGAATTTAAGCTGTCTCAAACTGAATAATGTATCTTTTAATACATCTATGTTTTTTAAATAGAGTGCGGTTGTTTGATCAATTTGTAAAACAAGCGCTTTTTCAAATAAATGCAGATCTTCGCTTACCAGGTTTAGTGGCTTTTTTCTTAATTCAGTACGTTTTTTATGTATGATAATATGTGCCTTCATAAGATCCATTATAGACTTTTTAACCATCTTTTAAAACGTCTTCTTAACAAATTATGGCGTTTCCACTTATGCTCTAAGTTAAAATCACGGTTAAAAACCGCATAATCAGCTTTTTTTTCCGGAATTATATATTGAGGATGAGTAATTACACCTAATTTTTCTAAAGGAATATTTGCATATGGATTATTCGCGTTAGTAGTATGCGTTCCGTCTGGTCTAAATCCTATATTTTTAATTAGGTTTGAATTAGGATTAACACTTAAACTGTTATTAAAATAATTAATCAGTGCTAGTTGATAGTCCCATGTATCAATTTTTCCCTGTTTTAGCTCAATAAATATCCTCTTCCATTCTGTTGCAAGAAAAGTGTCGTCAAATAGTTTGTCTATATGCAGTGCTGCTTCTGCAGCATCATAACAGCTAAGTGATTTATCATAATCCTTCCAAACCCTTTTCCAGCTTGCCCATCCCCATACGTGTGTTTGATTTGCGAAATAATAGCTGGCATTACCCCATTTTTTTCCTAGTTGTATATTACATCCCGTAATGTGTCGGATCCGTGTATCATGACGGTACATGACCAGCATTTCATCACAAAATTTAAAAAAATCTTCTGCTGGTAAACAGTCATCTTCAAGGATAATCCCTTCTTCCTCCTGATCAAAAAACCAATCTATAGCAGAAGAAATAGCTTCCTTGCAGCCTAAGTTGTCCTTCCTAATAAGAGTTTTCACCTCACAATACCAATCAATATTACTTACAATTTCTTTTGTGTGCTCGCAAAGCAGGTTATCACTTTCATTATTTGTACGTGGACCATCTGCAGCAATATATAATTTGGATGGTTTTGCTGAACGGATTTCCTGAAAAACCAGTGAAGTAGTATCCGGTCTGTTAAAAACTAAAAATAAAACAGGGGAGTTAGTTTGATATTTTTCCATCGTTTACGAAGTGACGCTTTTATATACTGCTAATGTTTTGTTCATACAAAGATCCATAGAAAACTTTTCTAATTGCATTGTACCCTCTTTTATTAGCGATAGACTCAAGTCTTTACTATTAATTACTTCTTTAATGGTTTTCAGTATACTGTGTGTATTAGAGGGATCAAAATACGAAATCGCATTTCCACCAATTTCACTGAAACAAGAAGTATTACTTGCAATTACCGGACAATTATATTTGAAAGCTTCTAATATCGGTAACCCAAAGCCTTCATAAAGAGAGGGAAAAATAAAGGCCCGGGCATTTTCATAAAGCGCTTTCAGTTCGCTATCAGTTACATTGATCTGAAAAGTTTTTTCACTGATTTTTAATCTTCTTATCAATTCCTGTTCTGCCTGTTTGAAAGATCCGCCACCAGCACAAATCAGTGTCAGGTCTTTTTCTTCGTGTAAGAGGGGAGCTACTGCGTTTAAGAAAACAGAAAAGTTTTTATACTGCTTTCTTTCTCCGACAAAAAGTAAATAGTTCTTTTGAACAGCTATTAAACTGCTTTCCTTTGGATCCGGAAGAGTACTCATCTGGTAGCCGTGATGAATAACAGTAATTCTTTTTTCATCAATATTTAAAATGTCTTGCAGGTCTTTTTTTGTTGCTTCAGAGATTGCTATAATATGGGCTGCATTTTCAACACAAACTCTTTTATATTGTACAAATTCATCATCGGGACTAAAGTACTCAGGTAGGCGCTCATGGATCATGTCATGCACTGTGATGACATATGGCTTTTTCAAGTTTTTTAAAAAGTAAGTATTATAGTAACTGGGGTGTAGCAGGTCAAAGTTGTTCTGCTGAATCAGATGATTAGAATATTTTTGATTCCATTTAATCAGTTTGCGTTGCTTTTTTAAGAATAATCTACCGAGAACACTATTTAATGGCGTTGAATAGTCCTTTAAATAATAGTTGGGTGTATAAAGAACACCGATTTTTGAGGTTGCATTTTCATGTGATTCTATCTTATGATGTATATTTGCAAAGTACCTTGAAATACCCCCATAATTTTGCATGGAGAACGTTTGGTGATCTATTAGAAGCTTAAACATCCGCATATTTGAATTTAGAATTATTCGCTAAAGGTTTGCATATCTATCAGGCGTCTGTATAAGCCGTTGTGTGCTAGTAATTCTGTATGGCAGCCCTCTTCTATAATTTGTCCGTTGTCAATAACTACAATTTTATCAGCATGTTGAATAGTACTTAATCTATGTGCAATAATAATTGACGTCCGGTTTTCCATTAATTTGTTCAGAGCATCCTGTACAAGTTTTTCAGATTCTGTATCTAAAGCTGAAGTGGCCTCATCAAGAATCATTATCGGAGGATTTGCTAATACTGCTCTCGCAATACATATTCGTTGCTTCTGTCCGCCGGATAATCGATTGCCCCTGTCGCCTACAAAAGTCTGATAACCATTTTGACTCTCTTCAATAAAATTATGAGCATTTGCAATTTTCGCAGCTGCAATAACTTCGGCTGCGCTTGCATCGGGATTACCAAAAGCTATATTATTAAATATGGTGTCATTGAATAATATAGAATCTTGATTTACTGCCCCTATTTTTTCCCTGATACTTTCTATAGTTAGTGCTTTATAATCATAGCCATCAATTTTTATACTGCCTGTTTTAGGATCATGAAAACGAGGGATTAAATCCATCATGGTACTTTTTCCTCCTCCGGAAGGACCAACCAATGCTACTGTAGTTCCTTTCTCTATCGAGAGGGTGATATTTTTTAATATCTGTTTATCGCCATAATCGAAAGATACATTATTGAAAGTTAATGCCTGTTGAAAATTCTGCAATACCACAGCATCAGGCGCATTTACTACTTCGGGTTTAGTATCAATTAGGTCAAGTACACGCTCACCAGCTGCTATTCCAGAATGGATACCGCTAAAAGAATCTGTTAGTGCCTTTGCCGGACGCATTACTTGCGAGAAAATTGCAATGTATGCTATGAACTCTCCTGTAGAAAGCGCCCCTGGTCCGTCAGTAATTATAAGATTTCCTCCATACCAAACAATGAATGATACCATAACTATACTTAAGAACTCTGAAACGGGAGAGCCCAGTTGCTGGCGTCTGGTCATTTTCCTGTTTAAATTGGAGTAGATTATATTTTCCTGATGGAATTTATCTTTAGTCCTTTCAGAAGCATTAAAAGCTTTTATAATTTTGATTCCACCAAGTGCTTCATCTAAAAAACCGATCATTTTAGCGAACGACTCATGAGCTTCTTTAGCTTGCTGTTTGATTCTCTTTACTATTTTACTAATTATAAAAGCCGAAATCGGGATAACCAGTAATGAAAACATTGTCAGTTTCACAGAGATTGATAAGAGCATTAAAATGTAAGCAATAAGTGTCAGCGGTTCTTTAAATACAACTTGGAGTGTATTGGTAACAGTGTACTGCACTACCTGTACATCTGATGATACTTTTGCTATAATATCGCCTTTGCGTTCGTTATTGAAATAACCAACGTGTAAGTTCATTACGTTTTCAAATACCCTCTTACGCATATTTAGCAGAGTATGAACTCTCAGGTCCTCCATAATGCGCTGAGAAAAGTATTTAAATATATTAGAAAGTAAAACGGAAACAATTATGGTAATGCAGATATAAGTTAGTGTAGTCTGCTGCCCGTTAGTTATAATTGAGTGGTTTACAAAATTCTTAAATTGTCCAGTGATGTTGAATGCTGAAGCCGCACTATCTGTAACAGTAGATTTTTGCGATTCTTTTGAAATTAATGTTTCAAATAAGGGGGCTAGTAAGGTTAGGTTGAGTACACCGAATATTACAGAAAGTAAAGTTGCAATAACATACGGGATAGCGAACTTTTCAATAGGTTTTGCGAAGGATAGTAGTCTGAAATAGATTTTCATTCTATGAATAGTAGTTAAAAAAAACAAAGGTACATATATTTCCTTTGGTACGATTAAAAGAACTTGCTTGCAGGGTTTCTGGCTTCTTTGAATTTTCTGAAAAGGTACTTGAAATAAGCGACATAGCCTAAATACTGGCGAACTAACCGTGGTTTGTCTGCTCTGAATTTATCATCTTTTGCAGTTGCAGAAAAGCCTTCCATATTATAATACGCAATATCAATATTCAGGTATCTTTTGATAAAAGTTTGATCGCCCCAGCATTGCATATTTAGTAGATAATCTGCAAAAACCGGATAGTTTAAATCGAAAGCATATTTTTTTAACGCCATCCTGGGATACAGTATCGCCTGGTGGCATAAATTCATTTTCGCAAGTTTATTCGCAGAGAATTTTCCTCCGAGCTGATTGAATTCATTTTTGCAGTTTCCATAATAGATCGTTTTGTCATCTATCAGGTTGGACAGGATATTACCAAAAGTGGGCAAAAGCCGGTCGTCAGCCCCTAAAAACATAATCCATTTTCCATTTGCATAGCTAATCCCCTTATTCATGGCATCGTAAATGCCTTTATCAGGTTCAGATATGATTGTGGATCTGAGATGCTTGAAATCACTAACAATTTCTAAAGTTTTATCGGTGCTTTTTCCATCAATAATTATTAACTCATATGGTTCAATAGCATTATTTACGATTGAATCAAGACAACCTTCGATATGCAGTTCTGCATTGAATGTAGCTATAATGATGGATAAAATTAAGTTTTGGCTCTTTTCTGGATGGGCCTGTATCATATTCAAAGATAGGAAATGACAGGATGATTTAAACTATGTATATTTGCCGCTTATGTACACAGCTAATGCCATAGATATTGTAATTCCTTCCTTCAGGCTGGATGAGCAAATACTTCTGGGTATCTTTAATGTTGATCATCCTGTAGATTTTAAGCTTAATTTTTATCTTGTTGCTGATAATCCGAATTTAACCGTGCCGCCCTCCATTGTTTCCCTTGCTCAGAGCGGTCAGTTGAATCTAGTTATAAATGACGTAAATATAGGATTCTCGGAGACACGCAATAAAGGCATACGATTAGGAAATAGCAAATGGTTACTTTTGCTGGATGATGATATTGTTCCTGAAAAAGGATTGATAACTGCTTATGCTGAAGCAATCAAAAAACACCCCCAGGCTATTGGCTTTGCAGGTGTTACAAATTTTCCACCACCATTTAACACAGTAACTACCGCTATGGAGATGAACGGGATGACCGGGCATTTCAAATTGGCAAATAAAGAAGAAGAATTAATGTGGGTACCTACTGCCAACGTGATGTTGAACAGGGATAAAATGGACAACGCGTTATTTAATGAAAGCTTAAAAAAGGGTGGAGAGGATATCGAATTTCTGGTTAGGAATGTCACAATCTTTAAAGAGAAGTATCTTGCTGTTCCAAATGCCCGGGTAGAACATCCCTGGTGGGATGGCGGTAATTTGCAAACAGGACGTATTTTCAGATATGGAGCAGGTGCGGCCCAAATTGCTGGTCTGCCCTCTATCATAAATTATACTTACCACGATTTTACCAATACAGCCGAAACCTTATTATTACTTTTTCTTAGCTTTCCTATACTAACTTTTGTGTATTCCTGGCAAATGCCGGCAGCATTGATACTGGTAATCCTGGGGGCTGAATTTTTAACCAATTTCATTAAAAGCTATTATTTTAGCAAGAAATTTTCCGTCATTTTACCTGTCTATCTGCTCTGGTTGAAAAATTGCTACGAGCTTGGCTATTTGATCGAAAACCTTTCAGCTGGCAGGATACGTGGTTTTGGTGAAAGAATTGATATGGGCTTTTCAAAAAAGAACCCAAGCTGGTTCAGATTAAATAAATGGAAGATCTTAAAGCTGGTTTTAATTTTAGTTGGCTTAATTTTCATTAAATACTCCTGATACCACTTTGACAGGTTATCGTACCGCTGTTAACAGCTTTTAAATATTTTTTATAATTTAAGTCTTCGTTATCCCTTGCATTTATTTTATGGTAAAGGTGGAAGCAGACTGCTTTTAGCTTTAATTGCCTTTGCTTAATACCAAGGTTGGTTAATCGGGCAGCTAGCTCAATATCTTCATGTCCCCAGCCTTCAAGATCATTATTATAGCCGTTTACAGCCATAAAATCCTTTTTCCAGAAAGAGAAATTGCAGCCGCGTAAGTTGTTCGACCTCAAATGATCTCCTCTGAATAAAAAAGCCAGCAATGGGAAATACGTTGCATTTATTTTACTGCCTACACCGCTGCTTAAAGGATGAATATGAGTATTTTTTGTTTTCAGGATTTTTGCAGTGCGTTCACTTGTAAGCATAGAGCGGCTGCCTTTAATATAATATCCCTCCACTGCGTCTGTTAAATGATCCGCAATAAATTGTGAATGAAGTATAATATCCCCGTCAATCTGGATAATGTACTCTCCTGCTGCTGCTGCAATGGCCTGATTCATAATAATGGTTTTCCTAAAACCATTATCTTCATGCCAGTAATGTTTGATTGGAATGACTGTCTTTTTTTTAAAAGATTCAATTACTGCCTTGGTTGATGCATCTGAACCATCATCCGCAATTAAAATTTCGTTTGGGGCGATAGTTTGGTCCAAAACACTTTTAAGTACCAATTCTAGTGCCTCTGGCCAGTTATAGGTTGATATAACCAAAGATGTGCAGTTTATTCGCATCAATTAAAGGTATTGATTTATTCCATTCTCAATTATTGTTTTTTTATTCTTAATGGCATCTTTAAAAATCCTGACGTTTTCTTCCAGAAATGTTTTTGGATTCTCTTGATGATAAATATGGAAAGCCACTGCACCTAACTTAATAAACCGTTTTTTGATTCCCGCATTAAGCAAGCGAGTAATAAACTCTTTATCTTCTGGCCCCCATCCGTTAAAAGCTTCATTGTATCCGTTTACATAAATAGCGTCTTTTCTCCAATAAGCCATATTAGCGCCGTGTATTTCATATCGCTCGTCTCCTTTGCTTTTGTAACCATCTTCGAAAAATCTCCACAGAAATGGAATCCTTAAGGCACTGAAGAAGTTGGTTATTCCTTTGCTAAATGCATTGATTCCACAGCTGCGCTGTTTTAGCATTGCATTTGAAGTTTCTTCATTAATATAAATCCTGCTGGCCCGGACAAAGGATCCTGCTCTTGCAAACTTCATGTGGTCTGCTATAAAATTTGGGTGAATGATTATATCCCCGTCAATTTGAATGATATAATCACCTGTCGAGTCTGCAATAGCCATATTGCGGATTTTAGCCAGCCTGAATCCCCGGTCTTCATGCCAAATGTGCCTGATGGGAAAACTATAGTTTGATTTTAGTTTTTCGATTAATTGCCTGGTATCATCCGCTGAGCCGTCATCCGCGATGATTACTTCTTTTGGCTTTATTGTTTGTTTCGCCACACTGCACAATACTAACTCAAGTGCCTGCGGCCAGTTATAGGTAGATATTATTAGAGAAACTGATATAGGTTCGTCCTGCATTGAAGTACAACTCAATTTTTTACTGGTAGAAATTCCTGCAAAATTACAGGAATTTATTATTTAATTATTTTGTAGTTTTTGTATTCTCCAATTCTCCATCCTATGATCTGTTCAACGCGGTGAAGGAATAATCTTCTGGGCGACAATGCTATTTTTGTTGGGTCGTGTTTAAACACCCAATCTTGTGCTGCTATTGTTTTTGCCATGGTTGCAGGATGTGGCTTGTTAAAATCTGCCAGGATATCTGCGATAGTGCTGAAATCGAAGGTTTTATAGGATGAAAATTGTTCTTCTGTTATTTCTTTTGGCTGATAATAATTCACAAAACGCTTTACTTTCCCTAATAAAAGATCGGGGTTTCTGCAATAGGAGTAATGGAAAATCTTTGCTTGTAAAAGTTTGACATGTAGTTTTCGGCTGTTTACCTGCTTGATATAGTCGTCATGTGTTGGGTAGCTTCTAAAGCCCTGGGAATCATTATAAGAATAGAAAGTCGGGTCATTTCTAATGATCCTGATTTCCCGCCTGTGCCACTTTCTTGTGGTACCTATGTGTTTATAGTCGCCAATAAAATGCAGGAAGTCGAAGAGAAAACCTTCAACTTTTTTGTCTTCAAAGTTATCTTGCATTGCTTTATAAATAGCGGGAAGATCGTCCTCATGAAAGACCTCGTCAGATTGGATGTGAAAGGCCCAATCGCCAGTTACAGCTTTTAATCCAATATTTGCCTGCTGTGCAAAAACCTTCCCTCCTTTAATTAACTCGTCATCCCAAATCGTATCAATAATCCTGATCTTATCAGAACCTATCGCTTCAATTGCTTCTCTTGTCCCGTCATCTGATTTTCCGACTACAGCAATAAACTCATCACATATCGGTAATATCGATTTGATAGATTCGATTACAGGGTAGCCGTATGTAAAGCTATTGCGCATATAAGTAAAACCACTTACTTTCATCTTTGATTATAGTTTTGAGGGGTGGATGTCAATATAATTATTTTGCCGGAAAATATTTATTCTGGTTATTTGCAACAAAGATATATTTATCAATGTCAATCAAAACCATAAGAAGCTTTTTATCTGATATAAAAGAAGGCAATTATTTATCACTTGCACGAGTTTTAACATTGGTTGAAAACGAATTACAAGGTACTGATGAAATATTGCGTGTTCTTGAAATTGACCAACGGATCCCTGTGATTGGCATAACTGGTCCGCCAGGGGCTGGCAAGAGTACGCTGGTCAACGCCATAGTCAGCCAATTAAGTACAGATCAAAAAAAGGTTGCAATATTAGCTGTTGATCCTACTTCTCCATTTAACCTTGGATCGTTGTTAGGTGATAGAGTTCGGATGTCTGCTCATTTTAATAATCCGTCCGTATTTATTCGTTCTGTCGCTACACGCGGTTCGGTTGGTGGTTTGTCTGCAAAAATAATCGAAATGGTTGATGTACTGAGAAGTGCTGCTTTCGATTATATCATTATAGAAACCGTTGGTGTAGGTCAGTCTGAAATTGAAATTGCTGGTTTGGCAGATCTTACTTTAGTTGTACTGGTACCGGAAGGAGGGGACGAGATTCAGCATATTAAATCTGGCTTGATGGAGATTGGGGATGCATTTATTGTTAATAAATCAGATCGTGAGGGCGCTGGTTTATTTGCAAACCAGTTACGTAAGATGCTACACCAGCGTAAGGATACTATTCCAGTCTTTCAAACCATTGCCGATCAACAATCAGGAATAGATGCCGTAATGGACTGGATCTATTCTGCAGCACAGTCAGAAAACAAAAGAAAACTTTTCTTATATACTGAGAAGGCTTTTAAATTAATACAGAACTATAAAATGCGTAATATTTCAAAAACAGAGCTGGAAAAAAATATTGCGGCAACTTATCTCAACGAAGATTTCAATTTATATAAATTTATTAATTTCTATAAATAATTGGCTACTCGGGTTTAAGTACGGGTGTTGTAAGCTGCTTCTTCTTCCAGTGGTCCCCGGATCTGTATAAGAAAAATTTGCCCAGCTTATATTTTACTTTTAAGTGTCCGTTATAATCTATACCCAAAATCCGGTATGGGATCAGTGGATCCTTTTTCAGTACACTATTAATTCCCTGGGTATAAACAGTAGGTCCTGTCATCTGGTGAACGTCGTGAGGGTATTTATTCTGGCGGATATTTTCCATTACCAGCTCCAGCGTTTTCTCCAAAAAAGGATGTCTGGGACTAAAGATTAATGCCCATTGGGCAAATAAAGAAGGATCCCCTTCTCTTGTAATAATAGCGGCATCATCAGTCTGTATAAAATCATCAAGGCTGCCGTTTATGCCACTATCAATATCAACATATATACCTCCTTTTTTATAAAGAACAGCATACCGGAAAAAATCTGCTTTTGCAGCACCAATATTTAATTTTTTATAGAGCGAAAAAACTTCCTCTCCAAATTCTGCTAATAAAAAAGTATCAATCCGTGCATCATCATAAAACTCATAAGTATAGGCCGGGTTTTTTTTTCTGAACCTGGAAATATGCCATCTTGTAATTAAGGGAAGTTTGGAAGATTTGAATGTCTGGTGTATAATTTTAGGTATTGACATATTTTTTGATCAGATTGGCTGCTTATAATTTTGAGATGACTTTATGTCACGGATAGCATCTTGTTTTTTAATCCTGTGACCGTTTTTTATAGCAAATGCTTTGGTAATTTTCGATTTTGTATATTTATTGCCCTCACAAAGCCTTAAATGCCCATTTGTCTGTCTTAAAAATAGGACTTCATTATATAGGAGATTAGGACAATAACAGCAGTGTAGTTGGATTGTTTTCTTCTTGTCAATGGCAGATAGATTAAAAAAATCGGTGGTTTGTCTGTAATACAAGATTCTGTTATCGCATCTTATTTCAAAGTGATTTGGCTTCTGTATTGTTAATAGCTTGGTCTTTAGTGAGTTTGAGAACTTATTTCTATTTTCAACAAAGAGTTCCATAGTTAAATTCGCAAATTTCATTTCATTCTTGACTATGTAGACAAATAAAGTCAAATATATTCATTTCTTAAAATATGTTAAATTTGGAACGGAGTTTGTATACCTGTTGTGAGAATTAAAAATTTGTCTAATTTTGCTACACAAAAAAATTACACAGTTTACAATTTGTTTAACCTTAAAAAAGAAAAATTATGAATTATTCTACTTTGAAGAAGGGGCTAGCAGTTTCTTTTGTCGCAGTAATCGGAGCTACAACTCTTGCGTCTGCACAGGATTCTACAGCAACTTCATCTTCAGCCAAAGTTTTTGGTGGAAGAGGCCAGTACAGAACTTGGTCAATTGGTGTTAATGGTGGTGTTTTATCTCCTTTCGTTGCGATTGGTGGATCAAATGACTTCACAAACGCTGATGTTAATTTAGGTTACGGTGTTTCCCTTAAAAAACAATTAGGTCACGCTTTCGCTTTAGAAGGTAACATTTTCCGCGGAAAAGTTTCTGGAACAAACAAAGATGCTGCTAACGGATCACAATTCGGAGTTAGAGAATTCGAAACTCAAATTGGTTACGCTGCTGACATCAGAGGTGTTGTTAACGTTGCTACTGTAGATTTCTTACGTCGTGAGAACTCAGTTAACTTCTTCCTGACTGCAGGTTACGGATTAATCGCTTATGCTCCTAAAGTTACTTCTGCTACTGGCGTTGTTACTGACTGGAAAGATAAAGCAGGTGATGATGGTGATAAAACTTACGTTAAAGAAGCTTACATCCCAGTTGGTGCTGGTGTGAAATTTAAAGTTTCTGACCGTGTTGCTTTTAACTTAGGTTATACAATGCACTTCATCGATAGCGATAACTTTGATGGCGTTTACGCTAAAGGAACTACTAAAGATAAATTCTCATACGGTTATGCTGGATTAGAATTCTCATTAGGTTCGAAAGCTAAACCAGATTTACAATGGGTTAACCCATTAGCTTTAATGTATGATGAATTGAAAGATCCTTCATTACGTCAAGAAGTTGAAGCATTGAAAACTCGTGTTACCAATGTTGAAAAATCTGTCGAAGATTTGAAAAAAGATACTGATGGTGATGGTGTTTCTGATCAATTTGACAAATGCCCAGGTACGCCTGCTGGTACTGCAGTTGATGGTTCAGGATGTCCACTTCCAGCTCCAACAGCTACTGTTGCAACTGGTAATGTAACTGGTTTCGAAACTATCCAATTTG
>Ga0247810_10000403_pt1 | contig 50675 bp, 46 predicted proteins | sample UWRJL119311C1_FD_179918 | JGI IMG/M metagenome (GOLD analysis project Ga0247810, IMG submission 179918) | Plant litter microbial communities from Arlington Agricultural Research Station in Wisconsin, United States - UWRJ-L119-311C-1 | ecosystem: Environmental > Terrestrial > Plant litter >...
ATCCGGGGTTGCGAAGCGGGAGGAGGGCGTATTGATAACGCACGGGTGCGCATCACGGACCTCGAGTGATTTACGGACAACCTTGGATGGGATGGGTTCGTGGGTCCCCATCCTGACATCCTGCGTCGGTAGGTAGTCCGGACTGCCGATGGATTTGATGGATTGCATTGCGTTACATTGCATTGCCGTCGAATCCACAATTTGATGTTTTTCAGAAGAAGAAGAAGGGTTGCAAGAAGTGTGAGTTGGTGAAAATGGTCTTTGTGAGGTAGGCTATACTGGGGTGAAAGAGCTGACTGTGGGGGTGGTGGAAATTGGGCGATGGGGGGATGATTTGATTAATGATACATTGTACTTTAGGATTAGGGCAATCGTCTTGGGATGTGGAGTTATTCTTCAGGATGAGTATCAAAACGCCTGAGTTGTGTAATATCGAGTTGTAGGAAAGATGAAAATGCATCTCGAAAGTAGATATATATTAAAGACAACCGCATTCATTTTATCTCAAGACGAACGAAGTGGGAGTTGAATCACTCCCAAATACGAATTCGGGGGGTTGTTAAGCCATCTCGTACATTACGAGCACTTGTCCTATGGTCCGAAAAAGGAAAGGGAGAAGCCCGCTGTGTCTATTGTATATCGCTTGGACAGTTTGAGAGGGAGATATGACAACTTATCTAACAACTAGAAGATCAGAATCGCCACCATAGCAGGGGTACCACAGCAGGGTTGATTCGCAGCCAGCAATTTGGTTTGGTAGCTTGGTTATCGTCAAAGTGATTTTAGCATGGTTTAGACGGCTACAGCTGGCATTGCTACTAGCAAATTATCACTCTAACTGACATCTAAAGCGATCAAAGACAAACCTTCAAAGGTCTTTCAGTTGATTGAGATTCGGAAAAGAAGTGTTACATTAACAGCCAAACCCAATTTAGTCAGTGGGAGTTTAGGCCCGGATTATAGAAGAGCGTTGGCGTAGTAGGAATCTAAAATGCAAAACTCTGTAAATAGTGCACTTATCTCCATTTGCCAATGGGTGTTTACTTTGGCTGTGACCGCAAGCCTAACGTGAATCACGTTAAATCACCCAACAAGAAAATTTATGACCAAATCCGTGACAGATACACTCATGTACTAGTATTAGTACCAGCACAAGTACGAGATCACAAAGTACTCATATTCCTTACTCATAACTTCAGTATCTTGCAGGAAAACAACTAATTAAAGAAGAAGGCTTCACTTTCCAAACGTCTCCGCTACCGAGGCCATGGTAGACCCTATAGCGTTGTCGATGCTCGACATCGTGTGTCCTTTTCCATTCGGTCCTGGATCATTCAACAAGTCTACCTTCCTCACCATCTCGGCCCCGATCTCCAGAATCGTACCGCCAACATGCTCCTCCTTCTGCACCAAGTCCAGCATTACCTGCGCAACCTGGCTTGGTTCTACCCATGTGTCTCTCTCCTCATCAACCCAAGCCATCTTTTTCTCGTCGTCTAGCCACAACGACGTCTTCACAATTCCTGGCGCAACCGCATTGACACGTATGCGATGTGTGGTTTCTAGTGGTGCTAAAGAACGCACGAAACCGGAAATGGCATGTTTGCTAGCTCCGTAGAGTGGTACAGGGAAAGGGGCAAGCTGAGCTGCAATAGATGATATCAGAACCACGGTGCCTCGATCAAGCTTTTGCCGCATGAATGTATCGATTGCGAGCTGGGTCACGCGAATTGGATGGGTGATATTGATTTCTAGCGTTTTGTACGATGAAGTGCTAGCATTGTCAGTGCCACCATTAAGATTCCAGAAGCTGGACCAGGCCTAGTAACATGAATTAGCTTGGTTGGAGAGTTTTGGCACGTTGTTGGCTTATACTGGTTCAAATAGTCCAGCTCCTGGACAAACTATATGCAAATTTCCAAATTCTTTGATGGCGACGTCGAATGCTGCTTGGAGTTGGCTCCAGTCTGTCACATCTGTCTTCTGAAAGACGACTCTTGGTTTTCTGGTATCGCTGTGGTTATCAATGAGCGTTTGTGCCTCGGGGAGCAGTCGAAGATCGGCTACTACAACATTGCAATCATTTGAGATAAGTAGTTTCGTAAACGCCAGACAAATCCCAGACCCACCGCCAGTTACCAAAGCTGTTCTATATTTCACTTGAAAAGCCATGGTCTAGAGATGTTTCTCCTTGAACTTGTAATTGAAGTCACAATACAATCGCGCATATTCGCTTAAACCCGAGTCTTTATAGTGTAAGTAAGACACACTGATTGGAGAAAGGTGTGACTCGCTTACAGTCCTGACTTCCAATAAATGACGAAAATATCGTCTACCCCTCAGTTTGTCTGATAATAACGTCCGAAGCAACTAGCGTAAGCACTGCAGTAATTAACTGGAACTCTAAAGACCAATGTGGAATATCACAAACTTATATAATGCAGAAGCAAGGATAGTAAGTTTCTGTAGGGTTTAATGAGCATGTACAGCCTCGAAGTAAGATATCACAACAGATATAAGTCCTCCCGGCTCCTCTTTAAGCCTTAGCTGCATTATGTAACTGCATGAGGAAACACGAGGAAATCAAGTTGATTCACATATATCTCACACAAGCAGACCGCCCCATATAAACATTTGGCGAAGACGCACGGAATATCGAAAGCTGGGGTAGGAAGTAAAGATGCCGGCCAGCGGGATGTTCTAACTGCCTGAACCAGCCTCCCATTGGTTATGAGATGTTAGAACTCGTGCCGCATCTGATGTTTGGTTTCATAGGATCATGTTTATCATTGGCACCTATTAAGAAAAGCGGCTGTGCTGGCAATGGGTCGCCCCATGTTGGTTGGGATAGACATTTGAACGGTGGTTTCCAAACCCTCAAAATCATGCGTTACGACGGTGAGCTCGCTTGCGAATACTACTTGTACATGTAACAGCGTCGATGAAAGGATATTCAAGTTCACTAGCCGTATGGAGCTCCACGATACACAACATAGAAATGGCTGTTCTCGAACAAATTAAATAGGACAGAATTCGGATGATATGCAAGTCTGAAGCATTCGTACCCGACAGGCACCGCCGTTCCGTTGCTCTTGATGGTCGACCAGGGTCTCCAGATAAAGGACTTTGATCTGATACACCTATAACAATATGCCGCGAGTATGGATCAAGGGTTATTTGTGGTACAGCGGACTTCACTTCTCGCGTGCTTCCAATCCAATATCAAGAGGCGCCTGTTGTGCCTGTGGCAACAGACACCCACAATGCCGGTTTCATTATGCAAATCCTTCCTGGCCACAAGTAAGGTTAGCTTGATCCAGGCGCTATGCTCTATCACGAGTGTATATATGACTTGGATCTGGCCTTGGGCGCCTTTGAAGAAAAAGTAAAGATTTCATTAGATTTTAACTTTGACTTTGGCGTGACTTCACTTTAGCTAAGGAAATGTATTCAGGGGCAAGTCCATTTTCAGGGGCGTCGACCCCACCTCCTAGCGAGGGCGGCAGTCGTTGCCATAGCGCCGAACCTCCCTCCGAGTTTACCAGCGATGATGTAAACAAAACCTCTCTAGAAATATCACCACCACCAACACCACAAAAAGCTAGAAGTCAGCGAGATCGTCTATCACTGCAAAGAGAAAGAGAGACCAATCGATCTAAACAATTCACTAGTCGCCAACGTTCTGCCTCCGAGGCATCTGGAGTTTTGCTGAAAAGGGATAGCAACAGGGGGAAGATCAATTTGCAGCAGAGACAAAGACATAGCATACCAAACAGCAAAGGGGGAGAGGAAAAGCCGAATGAACACGTCCTAGTCAGTATGGCGTATGCTGAACAGCAAAAGTGGATTACGGTCCAGCAGAAGACATTCACAAAATGGTACGGTGAAGGAGCTTTTTGAAATAGGGGCAACGAGGCTGACAGAAATCACCAGGCTGAATACAAAGATCGAGCCACGCGAGTTGGTTGTAAAGGACCTGGTGAAGGATCTTAGTGATGGAGTATGTTCTGCACAGTCCCGTCTCTTCCTTGCGACTAAATTGACAACCTGCAGGTCATTCTCATTCATCTCCTTGAGTGCCTTTCAGACGAGTCCCTAGGTCGTTATGCTGCAAAACCAAAGCTACGAGTCCAGCGGTTTGAGAATGCCAACCTCTCTCTTGACTTCATCAAATCTCGCGGTATACAAATGACAAACATTGGCGCAGAGGATGTAGTGGACGGCAATCAGAAAATCATACTAGGTCTGGTCTGGACATTAATTCTACGGTTCACCATTTCAGACATCAATGAGGAGGGAATGACCGCGAAAGAAGGTTTGCTACTTTGGTGTCAGAGAAAAACAGCGTGCTATGACGAAGTTGAGGTTAGGAATTTCACAGACAGCTGGAACGATGGCCTGGCCTTTTGTGCGTTGCTTGATATCCACCGACCGGACCTCATCGATTATGATGCGCTAGACAAGAACGACCACCGTGGAAACATGCAAATGGCCTTCGACATTGCGAGCAAGGAAATCGGAATACCTGCGTTGTTGGATGTAGAAGATGTCTGCGATGTTGCAAAACCAGATGAAAGAAGTTTGATGACATACATCGCATACTGGTTTCATGCTTTCTCGCAGATGGAGAAGGTAGAGAATGCTGGTAGAAGGGTAGAAAAATTCGTAAACAACATGCAGGGCGCTTGGTCTATGCAAAGCGACTATGAAAGAAGGATGAGAGAATTACTGATGGCAATTAAAGAACAAGGTGTCAGCTGGCAGATATCAGAATTCGAGGGTACATATGTGGACGCCAAAAAGCAGGCTTCGGAATTCAGTCAGTATAAAAGGGGTCAGAAGAGGATGTGGGTGGCGGAGAAGAGTGATCTAGCTGCGTTGTTGGGAAATATCAAAACGAAAATGAGCACGTATCGACTGAAAGCTTATGAGCCACCGCCAGAATTAAGACTGAGTGTATTGGAGCAAGAATGGGCAGTTCTGATCAAAGCAGAAGTAGCAAGAGGCCAGCTTATCAACGAGACAATTCGAGAGTATGGATGTCCCAATAAATGTATCTTACCAATGCTAACTTTTTTAGCATTAAAAATGCCCTTCGAAAGTCATTTGCCGATAAAGCCAATGACTTTGCACTTGCACTAAACACGATGCAGCTTGCTATTTCTGGACTTGAGGGAGAAGTTGAGGATCAGCTTGTACATGTGCGGAAATTGAATGAGAGCCTGTCACCAATGAATCAATACCTCGAGAAGATTGCCGAGATCGACCGTAAATGCGAGGAAGCCAATATAGAAGAGAACGACTTCACAACTTATACCTACGATGAATTATCCTACGAGCTTGGTTTGGTCCGCAATTCGGTTTCCAAAAAGCTTGCGTTCCTGGATAATCAAGTTGTTGCACGGAACATGACAAACCTTACCCCTATTCAGCTGGAAGAATTCGAATCCGTCTTCAGACATTTTGATCGAGATGTGACCAATTCTCTCCAAGAACTAGAGTTTAGTGCTGCTCTCGCTTCTCTTGGCTTAGTCTTCTCAGAAGACGAGATGCATGAGTATTTCCTCGAGACATCCAATGGGAAGGATTATGTAACCTTCGAGCAATTCATCCGCTTTATGGTCGATGTCACCGAGGACCAAAACACTGCTGAACAAGTCTTCCAAAGTTTCCGCGAAGTTGCGGATGGTAAGCCTTATGTCACGGAAATGGACTTGCGGCACAGCTTGGTCCCAGACGAGGTCATTGACAAACTGATAAAATTCATACCGCCGCACAAAGGTCCCGATCTATCGGAAGACCGAGGCATGCCGCAGTATGACTACATCAGTTTCATGGATGGACTTATGGGTGGTGATCCAGCGCAGCAGGAGGACGAAGTATCTGCTTTGGCGGATATACCCAACGGCAGCAATCCACATAGAGCGCCTGGAAGTCCGAAGAAGGGTCTTTCTTTTCTTTGAGACTTTGTTCTAGATGAGATAGTTCATAAAAATGTATATTTTAAGGGAGAGGTTTAGGCATGCATGGTGTTTGGGAAGGCATTGGGGAAGGGGTCACATCTTGCATGGAAATGGCGAAGGGTTGATTGTTAGTTTACTATAGAGCCCTTTTAAACGAGATGGAAAGGAGACCAATTCAATTCAAAAAATGCATTCATTCCACTTCATTGCTTTGCTATTGTGTTCTTTTTTTCCAACAAGTAAAAGGAAACCCGAGTCCAAATAAATGCTCCCCAGGTCGGATGAGTAACCGAAAGGTGTTTCGGATAGATCATCGCCATGGATTTGTGCAGCTGCAGCCAACTCAGCCAAAATTAACCCAAAAAGCTACCTGTTTGTGCCGCTTTCATCCAGCAGTAAGCTTTTTTATTTTATTAAGGGATTAAACCTGCTGCAACCTGATACAGGTGAGTGCAAAGCTTTCCAAATGAAGAATATCTACTCCTGCCTAGCACCTTCGTAAGATTTGAGGGAGAAGCAGAGTCAGCGAATCATGCAATGCTTGGAATTCGCGCCTAGGTTGTGGATGCACTTATAAATACATCAGAGAAGCCAAAATGAGGACAGTGCAAGGCTGGGCTTAGGGATTTTGGTGGTTACCATTGGTTTTCTGAATACCTTATTCAAAACAAGCGAAGTCGAGCTAGATGATGCATAAAAATAAAAACTGTTTGAATTCAAAATCAAGTTTATATTTCTGATCCTTATATTAAAGTAAGAGACTACAACCACGCGTCGCAGGAGTCAAAAGAAAGTAAGTAAGATTCGAACAAAACTATCCACGACGTCTTAGAGAACCAGGCTGTTTCCCCTTGGGGGTAGCACTAGATGCTCCTGAAGATGATGCAAACTGTGCATCAGGAAGCTTCTCCTTCTGCTTGCCCAATGCCTTAGCTGATGGCGCATTCCAGTAATATACCATCTGTGCAGCCAGGACTGCATTCAGCGCAAACCCAGCAATGAACCCGTATAAAATCAACTTGTCATCAACCTCTTGGAGGGTTGTGAAGATTCGAGAGAGAGAGCCAGCAAGGTAATTGAAGACCTATGGTTTTATTAGTACAGGTGGGCATAGCCTCATTCCAAGAACTTACTGCAAAAGCACTCAATTGTCCAGTTCCACCCTGCTGGTAAATTGCTAGGATTTGTGGTAGCTTGCTAGCAACTCCCAAAACTCCAGCTCCTGCTTGCAGGTACTGCATTGCTTCCGCAGAAACAAGCTCTGGAGAGAATAGAAGGTAGGCAGTTGCAGCTAATTGAGCAACAAACATGGTAGCAGCGGCACCTTTACCACTGTACTCCAACTATACCCAAGTTAGCACTTGCGATCACCGTACATTCAATTTATAGGACCGCCGGCGGGCTCTGCCACTATGACGCAGGTTTCCCGCCTGAAGTTCCTCCAAAAACTTACAACCAGCGCTGTGATAACCACATTTTGTACCAAAATCAGTCCAGTTTCTCCATACGTGCTGATTGGGAAACCCTGGCGGAAGTTGTATGCTAGTCCAATCAGGTAGGCAGCCGTCTCAAGCAAGTAGGAGAGAAATGAGACACCGCTTGCAGATTTCGAATTGACGAGCTTGATAATCTGAGGAACTTTTACGATAGAGGATGCGCCGATAATACCGACGCCGAGTCCCTTTGAAATCGCAAGCTTGAGACAGTCGGTGGATTCCAGGTCGATGTCAAGGAGGAGGCTCTTGTAGCAGGTTTCACCCAAGAGAGAAACTCCTATATCACGAATAGGAGCTGGCAACTTGTGCGTGAGAGGCTGCAGAGCAGAGCGTACCGAATCCATGGCTGGCTGCTAGTTTGTTGGTTGTGATGAGGTGTATTGTCTTGTCTTGGGAAGTGACACGACGCGTTATAGAGGGGTCTTGGCTTGATGTTAGAGTTGCACCAAAGCCATTGGTCAACTAACCGAAGGATAGGGGCATAGGCTAATATACTTTATCCCCTTCGTTATTTCACAAGCTCTAGATCTTGTTTGAGGTAACTGTTTTCACTACCAGTTTCAAGCATCCTCGAAAGATACAGCGTATAGCAAATTCCATATGCTCACGGGCGCGTGCATTATGGTTATGTGCAATAGAGCTCAAACAGAAATCATCTTATAAATATCCACTGTGCAAAGGAATTCAACGGATAAATTGTATTTGAGTCTCGTTGTAACTCTATAGATGTCTTGGGAAAATATGAGATAGAATAATATGCAACTGAAATACAATGGGATACAGGTTACATAGCTTCATCCAGTACTTGAGATTTAGTATGGTGTAAAATGAAATGAATTCTTCTTAGTTTTATCAGCATGCAGTCTTGGCTTACCCAGTTTCAATTCCTTTCTACTGGCAAGATTGATGCTATATGTACGCCCCAGCCCATTCATGGAATGACATCTGCTAGAGTGACACATGTTGAAAAAGAAGACACAAAAACTGCAAGGTCCTTTATCCGCCACTAGATACCCGTTTCATAGAACTGATGCTCGCCAATGTACTTGGTAGATTGTCGGTGCAGTATAGTTGTTCTCAGAGTGTAAGCTTTGGCTCAGGTCTGACGTAGTTGGTTTACTTACATTGCGCTCAATCAGCGAATGGTATTCACGGCTTGTTAGGAAACTTTGCATCGAACTCGGCGATTTAATTGGGACAATTGTAAAGGTTGATCTCAGGCTCCCAGGTGCTCTCCTTTGCAGGATAATGCTCCCATTGCACTTTATAGAGGCGTTCTCCTTTGTTGTTTATTTTGGAGTCGACAATCTTCTTCACCTCCCACTCCAAGCCGGTGCTCTTGAGCTCCTGATGGAATATCCGCTTTCCGGGCACACCTTGTGGAACCGTGGCGTCCTTCAAATCTTCTCAGTGTATGGATTGAGACTGGTTTAAATATTGCTCACCTGCTTGCTCGGCTTTTCCTTGCAACTAGTCTTTCTGTCGAAACTAGCAACCTTATTGACTTCTCCGATCTACAAGAATTAGTACTTTGCCTCCTGAACCTTGAGGTGAGAGTAGTGTACACGTCTGCTCTGAGCCTTATTGATGTTACTCGCCCTCTTCTTGGGTCCGCTACGGCTCTTGTTTACTAGTGCCACCTTGCTTGAGGTAAATGCCGAGTTCCCAGAAGCCTTTCGAACTCGAGAAGTGCGCTCACTTGCAGCCGTTGGTACAACGCGATTCTTTCTTCTGATTGAGGAAGCTCTTGCCATCGTGGAAGATTCGTAGTAAAATGGTGAGATAAGTGCGATTCTTTCTCATGAGAGTCGACAGAGTCGTTCAAAAGGATGGCCAGGCTAGTTCAGTATTTACTTTGCGTCCGCGATTTCTGAATTGATGATATCTTGCTTAACTTTTATTTTCAAAGATCAGGAAAGGTGAGTTTACGTGACGGATATTCACACAAAATTGTCGCCAGCATTCGGCCTTTCCTGGCAAGTACGGATTCACCTGAAATTTACATTTAGAGACAATTGGAGATGTAACGGAAAAGGGGAAGCTTTTCTCAAAATTAGTCAGCTAAGTGCTGTTAGATCATTTGAGGTCTTTTCAACTTCAGTTTCCCAGATGTTCGGTAGTAGAAAAATTTGGCATCTATATGCAGTGAAGATGTGGAAACCCAGAATACCCCAGTTTGGCAACGACCACCGAAAACCGAAAAGACAATTGCTATTACCAAATATCTCATGTCTGAAGTCGGGGAAAACACTAGTGGAATTTTCGTGTAATTGTTTCTCTTATTTATGCACCTTTACCATAGCTTCGAAGATGAGAATTTTGTAGTCGTTTTCTTGCTGTTTAACGTGGAAGGAGTATGTACTTATCCCAATTAATCATAAGCCTGCTCTCTGATGCCTGTTTTAAATATCCCAAAGTTGTAGTCCACGGTACAGTCTAGGGATCTCTCAATATACGAATTATAAATTATTTCTTTCTCCGTAGTGAGCTCCTAATCGGCCACTGCTGTAGCCTAAATTTTGATGCAGAGTGCTAGCTCAATTTGTGGATGAGGATGCAGATCCTGTTGTACACCAGAGAATCTCATACATTGCCAACATCTCCAGGATACATTTCCTCTAAAGACTGGAATTGATTGGACCGTTGTCTTAATTAACGTCCAATCGATGGGGGTTCCAAGTATTTAAAGAAAGACGTCACAGGATCCTGGACCACCAACATATATTTTATTTACTCACGTGCTTTCGCGTTGCAAGCAATAGATTGCCAATAGGCTCCAAAACAAGGAATTCTGCAGATACTGCTTAACAAGGAAATAAATATTATCGATCTTATTCTCGAAAGCGTCATAGCGCTACCCGATTGGCGGGCGCAGGAGTAATATCCCACCATAAACGTAAACGCGTTGTCACGATTGCTAACACCGTGTAGCTCATTTCTCGAGTTTCAGGAGGCGTTGTGATGTCAAGCATTAATGATCGCGGCTGTTGCTTATGATGAGATGTGCACAATAGGTGTGACGCAAGACAAGCTCTCAAGTAATAATTGGATGACTATAAGTTGAGCTTCGTTCCTCACAACTGCTCGTTCATCAAGCACTTTCTCACAAGCACTTTTATTCCAACAAACCCAATATTCCACCAACTACCAAGACAGGTTTCGAACACCATACATTATGTCTGATATCTACAAGCCAACTGGTATACCTGCCTACTGTAAACACCTAAAACGAGGCACTAACAATTACTTTAGAGCACGATGGCCTGAAGCAGGACGGTACTCCAGACCAACGTGTCGGTACTGGCGGTGCGTCTCCATGTCATGATTTAATCCTGGACTCACCAGCTAATGGGATGCAGAGTTTGCCCAGGGCAAAGTAGATCCAACCGAAGCCGGCAAGAAGGGTGCAGAGATATCCAATGCCACCAACACCAGCAACAGCACTAGTGGAGATTCTACACAATCTGAAGGTAAATACTTATTTTCGAACATAAGCTCCAAAATCATCTAACCAGTCTTGGGATAGGGTTCGCGCATGGTAAGGTAGATCCAGTTGAGGCTGGTCGAATGGGCGGGCATGCTTCCGGCGGATCCAATGTCAATAGCGGCAGCGGAGGAAGTAGTGGGTCTGAAGGTATGTATCGTGAACCCCGTTTATGCTTCTTTCAACTGAACTATGGTTAAATAGGATTTGCTCACGGCAAGGTCGATCCCGTAGAGGCTGGTCGAATGGGTGGACATGCTTCGGCGGGATCCAACAGCAATAGTAGCAGCGGAGGAAGCAGCGGACCTGGAGGTAACATATTCAAAGCCAATTACATCTGTCGCGACTAATCATATTCTGAGTAGGATTCGCTCATGGTAAGGTTGATCCAGTTGAGGCTGGACGCAAAGGTGGACATGCAAGCTAGGTTCCATCTACTCAATCATAGTCTATGAGACAAGCTGGGATAGGACGATGTTTATTCAGTATTTCGCGAGATTTCTGGCCAACAACTAGTATATACCCTAAAATGCCGGAAGACCGCACCCTTATGATTTAACGTTCAATGTTATGAATCAAGTTCTCGAAATAGTTTAATTGATCGCATTGTGACATACGTGAAGCTACGCGGAATTTGAAATTGAAGGCATTGTTATTTTCCATGAATATGTAAAACATATACTCCTGGTAAATCTGAAGAGCGCCATAATTAATCAATAGTTTCCTGCAGTATGGAAGTAGGATAGCAGCTGAATATGAATAAGAACTCATATCTTGTTTTCTCTTATACTTAGATTACCAAGTCTTTATTTGAGGTGCTAATTGGAGGGGAGTCTCGCTAGTCAGAGAGGAGTTGGCCTGCGTGCCTGTGGACATTGGTAATCTAGAAGGATGTGTATTTGGCATGACAATATGATAACATCAGATTTCAAATTCTCGATATTATGCAAAGAGAGTAATCCAATATTGTTGATAATTCCGACGAATCTTCTTCCCAAAAGAAGTGTCTTCGGATTCTCTGAATGGTGGTGACTAGATTTGGATTCCCGTAGGATGTGTAGGATTTGCGTACGCGGAGGATAATATCGGTGCTGCTTTGTTAACTGAAATTCCGAAGCAAAACTTTGAATAGAAATTTCGATTATGGGGCAGGAAATCTACTCTGAATGAGCTGAATGAGCGATACAAGAGTAAATCCACACTTGGTCACAGTTATACCTGTCTCTTAATTGACATTTGGCTTAGCGAATACGAGAACCACTTGAAAGTTACGACATGTGGGATTAGGCGAGAAAGTAAGGACCTAGTAAGCACCACACGTTTGGATGCAAAAGATCCTTTCGCTCTGCATAAGTTTTCTTCTTAACTTAATATTCATGTTCAGCCATACTGCGCCGCATTATGACATTTGAATAGCTATTTTTGCGAGAAAAGAGCTTAGATGGTCCTGTAAGGTATGTAGCAGCCTCGTGTACCGGACACTTCGGAGAATGAGCATCAGCAAGCCGAGGCGTACGTAATATCTGGGATCCCAAACTAGGATCCAGCTTATTTTCCAATTCTCATCAAGTTAATCCTTTCCGGTAGCGGATTTATTTTCTTTAGTTCCAATACTCTATTTATTTCTTGGAACTCCAAGCATTCAACATAGCACTTTTAGCCTTCCCTTGTTCGACTCTATAATTTCCTGGTACGCAGATGGCATCCATTTATGATACTCTAGACCGCCACTTCACAACAACTGCAAGAAGCTTTGCATTGGTTTCATTTACAGTCTCGATAATATGTGACTGCGTCTTCATGATCTTGCTGCAATTCGTCCTTCTGAAAGCTCACAATGCAAAGAAGAATCTTAAATCACCTCGTCCCTTGGAGATATACATTGTGGTCACGCTTCTCTGGACCTTTCATTGGATATTCGATAGCACCATAAATTCTTTAACTATTTTCGGCATCTCTTTTTTGTTGTCACCAAATGAAAAGGATCAATATCGCGATTTGCGAGCTCAATATCACCGGTTAGAATTCTGGCTGCATGATTCTGTAAAGCCAAGTTCTTGTGACGGACTTCGTCTTCTATTCTTTCAGATACTAGCGACCTGGCTTATATCACAAGGCATTATACTGGTTTTCTACTCAGTGATACCGCTTCTCCACGCAATTTGGTGGAGTCCTCAGCGAGTCATTCAAAAGCTCTACAGCCGAGGTATGGAACTTTTGGACATCTTGAAGGAGATAAATCGGAAGCCTCTGATCATCCCATATGTTTGTTCGGAGAAGTGTCCGGGAGAGAAGCTTTCGAGAACAGGAATGGAGACTACTCACGCCATCAGCTTTCGACGGCATCAAACCCATGATCCAGGGGCGGAGGAGAGGATTCTAGATTGGGATTTGACGATCGAAAAAAGTGCACTGGACGAGATGAAAGAAATATTAGGACCACCTGGTGGGTTTGGAGAACTGGGGTTTAATGTTGCAGAGGATCGGGTGTTTTTTGGAGCTATGGGTGTAAAAACTAGGTATGTCACTCGGTGAAGCTCATATCCAAATTTAGAATTCCATTTACTGTGAAAAAATAGGCTAATTTGGACCAGACTTAACCTCAACTTTATTTCAGAAGCCAAGGGCAGTAAGCGGCGTGACGGTTTAAAGGACTATCGGAGGAAGACCTGGAGATAAACAAAGAACAGTCTATTTCACCTCAATACAAAACATTTTACTCGGTCTCAAGGCCCTACTTTGTCCAAACCCCGTTGCTTGATTAGGCTGATCCCAAAGAATGAGTTGCAGGTGCGGATTAAAGCGTAGATGTAAAATTCTGTATCAGAGTACCGCAACTTCGTGAAGAGAAGTAGCTTGCCGTCCCACGCAGGAGAGCATAATCTGTCTTAAAATCAGGTTCAATTAGAAAGGTTGGCGAAGCAAATTAGAAGCCTTGAGGAGGGCTTCGTACTATATTAGAAGCTAACACACGCTAACATTCGCGTAGCTCACTTTGTCGAAAAGAGTGGATCCAATTTTCCCACTGAAGTTGTATATATTTGGTGCAAACGTTTCATGGTACAAAAAATGTTTGAGTTTGCTCAATCGGCTCTGGCCAACTTGGTTCACCTGGTTGGTTAACCCACCTATGCTATTATGCACGGCTCTGGTCAACTTGGTCCGCCAGGTTGGTTATCCACCTATGCTATTATGCCAAACCTTTTTTTTGGTCTTTTTTTTGCGAGGATAAACAACGGTTGCTGGAATCACAAGTTGTGTCAATGGTAACGCTTGTCTACCATCCCTCTTTTTTAAACGCCAAAAGAAATCAAACACGCTTTGGTGAATGTAAATCTCTTGCCTCCAAGGATTGGGAAGTATCAAGCCATTACAAGGATAAGATGCAGTTACATATTATTCTGACGGTGGATGAGATGACTTTTCTGGCAAACACTCCTTGAAACATGGGATGGTATGGAAATGGGTGTGAAAAGTAATATAGAAACACCAGCATTTATAATTTTGCCTCTGCGAAAGTATGGCTACTTCTAGACTTATTCTCAGTTTCCCCCCATAATATGCTGGTATAGATAGGTCTTTTCTACTGTTTACTTCATCAATACTGAAGGTTAGCATAGCATATCTTGTAACTCTTGACAACTTCCCACTTTTAACACTTTCGTACAATTTCCAGTATCAAATGTCACACTACCTATATTGTACTTCGTACGTGTATATATTTATGTTTTGCTGGGTGTATACGAGGCATGAGGATTTCTGTACTATTCTAGAATACAAGATCAGAATTTTGAAGTCATCTATCAGACATGTTCCTCAATTCGCTTAACTCCTATTCACTTTCCTCCACCTTACTCTCATCTGTATGTTTTATTCACTATCTTTCAGCTTTGCCAATACACTAGCGTGTTTTTAGGATATCCTCGTATCCCTAACGTTTATTTGGTCTTCTTACTTTTCCCTGATTCCCAATTCCAAGTTGGAAGACAGAAAAGTCCATCCACAACAACTCCAAAGGTCTCAAGAACATCGATCGCAAATCATGGACGAAAACACTACCAACTTTTCGAGTTCACTTCCACACCACTCTAAGGCACGCCTCATGAAGTGTGACTTTTGCGAGGAAGAATTCCCATCAAGAAACAAATTCAAGTCCCACCAAGAATCCTGCGCGAGCCTTCCAAAGTGTATGAATTGTGATGAGCACTTCCAAAGCAAGACTCAGGAACACGATCATTTGAGAACATGCTACCAAGTTGCTCCTTCACCATCCACCACCGCTACCCAAGAGTGAGCAAACTATCCTCCCTTTATCCTACCACACCTGGTGTCATGCTCACATACTCAATGTTTAGAACCCCAGCTAGAACCCCAGCTAGAATGGGTCCCATCATCGGTGACAAGATCATGCTTCCCACTGACGTTTTCTGGGTCACCAGAGCATATCCCACCAGCACCAAGCCAGGACGCGAGCCTGACCTCCGAACGCACCACTACTCGTACCCCAAGATGACCCTCCAGCAATACTTGGAACATTGCAAACACGCCGAAAGCTTGGAGCCTCGCGAAGAGTTTCGTCATGGCAATGCGTATTTTCGGAGCGTCATGGCTGCGTGGCTGGAGGAAGAAGGAAACGAGGAAATGAGTCGAGACTGGGAAGGTCTATTGTAGACAGAAGAAAGGCATAAGGTATGGTTGAATCCGAAGTGACTTCCTTTCTCGACAATCTAGTGTTCACCGACTAATGATATAGATCGTTGTTTTTGACAACATTTCTTATTCCTACAGATGGCAAATTACCTCAACGTAATTGACCAAATGAATCGGATTAGCCGCGCTGAATTTCAAAACGTAGACGACTGAAGCAGAAATATGCACATTAATTGAAAGTAACATCAAAGAAAAAATTCATCTTTACGTGTCAATTTCATTCCATTGCTATCTCTGATTAGGCGTCAATCCGTGCTGAATATCGTTGAATCGCTGCAAATACTATCATAAATCATAAAGCCATACCTCTTCAATGTCTAAAGCCTAGTGATATCATCTATTACCGATAGTTTTTGGCAATCTAGATAACGGCATATGCACTTGCATAGCTTACTGAACTATCTTCAAAGTCTTCTGGATCACTGCTCCTCTCATATCTCACAAACTTAAACTTCCCAGCCCCAGAATCTGCATCGATTTGCGACGTGCTCTTTAGCACCTCAATTGCGGCCATTACAACGCCAATTGGGTGTCGTCCACACACTGTATTACCCGTGCGCCTCAACTCTTTTAAGAAGTCTTTATGTTGACCGCCTTCAATCGCGTCCATAGCCAGCCGATCTATTATTGCAATACTCTCATATATGGTTGGCTTTTTTGGCGGGATTGCTCCCTTGGCTAAATTGAACCCTTTGCTGCCATCTTCTGAAACATAATATGTATAGTCGAATCGTGAACCCCAATGGCAAAAGTCGGAGGATATGACAAAAACTGATGTTGGGTCTGCGAGATAAGGGGCTAAGATTTCACCGTACAGCTTCTCTGCAGCTTCACTGGTATTGCCAACAAGTATAGGAACTAGAGTCGGATACTCATCTAGTGAGGAGAAAGATTGGGCGAGCATTTTATAGATATATGGGATGTGCATTTCGAGGCTGTGCTCGGTCTCATCAGCACTCGAGCTCATGTTGTCGAACTTGCCAGTTTCCTTGAGTGCCTTTGTAATATCTCTGTCCACAATCAGATCTCCTAGAGGCGTAGCGTATTTTGAGTGTTTGGTAAGGGCACAGCCAGGTAAGTATAAAGCGTGTGAGGGACCAAGGAGGAATATTTGTTTAGCTTTAGATAAGTCGAGGGACGCATATGCCCATGCCGCAGTAGGACCTGAGTACGAATAGCCTGCATGTCTTTTCCTCATTATCAGAACAAACGCTTCTAGATTTCAGAGAGAAGGCAGCTCACTCACGGCGCAATGATCACTCGTGCGCCGGAAATTGGCAGCTCTTTCCCCCCGATAGTAGAAGGCACTTGGGCCAGCCATTCGTCAAGCTCCGAGGAAAGTTTAGCAGGGCGAGACGAATACCAAGAGCCGGCATGGCTAGCAATCCTAGTTGTCATTTTAAACAAGATAGGTTGAATGGATCGTTAGAGGGTCGGAGGTGGTGACGGAGCTGGTTGTGGTGTGGTTGATCATGATAACGGATATGGCGGGGTAGCTTGAAGTCGGAATCAGGGGGCGGGGATGTCACATGATGTTTACTACTCCCCCCTTTAAGTCCGTGACATCAAGTCTGGTTGTGTTGACCAAAACATTCGAGCTAAAAGGGAAAATAAACCATCGAGGGAGGAACTTGAATATGATTGGATTCAAGTTAAATCAGCAAAATAACTATCGGCAATCATAACCGCCCAAATACTCGCAAGTGCTCCCATTGAACACAATAACTTTGTAGTTTCAAGCTCTAGATGGGCATAAAATGTAGCCGTCTTGGTAGCCCGCAGTCACAATATGAAACATGCTATCAGAAACAGTTCCTCCTGTCTCTCTTTACAATCACATTGTAGCCGTCGGTATTGAATAGCTGTCCCTTGACTCGATTTTGTCTCGCTTGGCATCGATTGATGATATCTTGGATATAGGTAGCAAGGTAAACACTAGTAAGTTCAATGCGATAGAGATTCTACAACAAAAAAAAATATGGCATAACTTTAGAAGACAATGTGCACCTGTAGCAGACGTTGTTGCAGAGTTGAACTAGCATCAAGGAATTAGTATTTTTGTAATTTGAATTCCGATTGCGGAAGACTTGCCACCAGTTCCTCCAAAGCATGTCATGCGAATGCAGCCATGGCTAACCGAGTGATGACCTCCTTGGTTATTGAGAATTGTAATTAGGTGTCCGGCCTCGCTGTTCCAGCCTTGCTCACCCTCATTGAAGTAGATTGGTGGTGGAGACTTGTTACAGACTACCTTTTGGACAGAGGAGCATGAATATAGTTTAGTGGATAAAGCAGATAATTTCATATTTGCAGTGTAAGCTGAGAAGTGTGAAGTGTCAAGTTGGTTTTGTTTGAAGTTGTTTGATGACTTGGTTGGAATATTTGAGTTTTGTTTGGACTAGTCCGCAAGGTTAGTTCGAAGAAGCAGAAGCTTTTGAATATTGGATTTCTGGAAAACCTTGGCAAAGCTCGGTAAAATTATAGCACAACTACTTTCCTTGGACATCCAGAAAAGCTTTTAGATTGTGTTCATAAGCTTTTGTTGAGTATCCACCTTCAGCGCAGGGTCATGATGTAACCTCCGCCATTCATGTAAAGCTAACGAGGGGAAGTGTGCAAGATTCAAACAAAGCGACATCACCGCGACACTTTCAAACTCTTTTACTATTGGTAGGTATTTGAATGGGTTGGGATTTATGCTAGTTTCAGGTAAGATTTATAGATTTATAATATATTTTCCATAACTTTCTAGTCCCAAAAGTGATCCCAAAGCTAGTATCAAGCTCATCTATTGATAAGACATGATTAATATCTTCCTTCCCATCCATCCAATTATTAAGCTGAGTTTGAATACACTTCTGTCTGTGATTTTCACTATGCACCATTTTCATGCACCGATTTCGTATAGCCAATATACTCTTGAGTCCGTGGTCACATAACCAAGTGTTCGCTTACGCCCCTTGCCAAGAAATATGCTAGTCATATATCATTCGATAACCTGACCAGTAAATATGCAAGCAGGTCGATGGGATACCACGACTTCATATAAAAATTCATGATGGCTCAAGCTTAGGTAAACTCAACAACAAGAAAAACGCATCGTTTCAAGGTAGTGAGGACGTGCAACACTACCAGCTGTCCGCAAGAGAATATTTACAGAACGCAACATCGTCGACTAGGTAGTCATAATGTTCCCTCAGAGCCCCACCAACCACGGCATAGCGAGACGTCTGGCCTCATCTTATATCTAAATCATATAAGACCAGGTCGAGTTGATAAACTTAGGAGAAATGACTTGATTGCCACTAAACACATTATAGATGGCCACTAGCTTGAGTGTTTCCAACATGGATATGCTAAAGAAACACTCTTCCCTCTAGTCTGCGTACTTTAGCAAAACCATGTTTGGAAACACTACAAAACACACAGCATCTGATATTGATAGAGTTATTCATATGGGTAACAGAAACAACGTAGCTGACAAAGGACAAGGCTCATAAGACGCGTTTGCTTATTCAATGAAGCATGACGTCAAGTGAGCTCTTTAAACCACTTCCAGAGTTTCTGGTGTAGCAAGTTACTTTTGATCACGTCGAAACTTCCCCATCTAATGCATGTTCAGTGATCATTTCCCTCCCATCTGTCTCCCCTACAATGCAGACTGCCTCACGGCATAGAGCTGAAGATTACTCAATCAGAACCCCGACGAAGAAACGTCTGTATCCAATGAAGAGAAACACATTGGATGAAACAGGCGAATTTCAACATAGGCCTTGTCCCTACCACCGGTCAACATCATACCCGCTGACACCGAGACGTATGTAATGCATACTTGGGGGGAGTACCCGTTAACGGGATTACGCGTATGCACCGCCACCTAACCAACCTCTTCCAACCCCCAAACGCCAATACACCAATACACCAATCTCATCCTGTAGAGCCGTGCTTCTAAGGCCTGGGGTCGTCGTCAGCTTTGCAGGCGTATTGTGCTTTTTTTGAAGTCATTCCTTGCCGCTTTGCCGCTCTCTCCCCCTCGAACATGACATAAGGAAGTCAGAACCTTAAATGATAATCCCGGTCGGGTTCGGTTAATCTCCCGCTCGTGGCTTAGCTTGGCAACTTGGCGCCAATGTTGTTAGAAAATAGACCAGGTTGTGTTTGAGACTGACTTGTGGTGGGAAAAGACTTGCGCTGAAGGCGGTTAGATGCGAAGCTACTGTTGTACTTTAATTGTTGTTTCCTTCGCATCTTCTTCACTCACTTCCTGAACGTGGTGAAGAAGTGAATTTATCTGTTGCACTCACGAGAAGCAAGCAGTGTTCTGGGTGAACTCGAAACGAGGGTGAACAAAGAGTGAGTCCAGTTCCAGACTCAAATCAAGCATCGTCGTCATTACCCCCCACATGTACCTAGCGCCATTTCGCCCCCAAAAATCTACTCAAAGCTAGCTCAACCAACTCCAACATCCAACATCCAACATCCAACATCACGGAGCCAACGGGATTGTTCAAGTTTATTGACCACCTACTTGGCTTCTCTCCAAGGTCCCTCCGTTCTATCTCTTTGTACATAAAACCTTACGTCTCCTTTACGCCATCCGGTACCTAATACATCTAATACACCCGACTTGCGACATGACGTTCTCCTTCATTCAAATCCGCTTCCTCCTGTGCTTTGTCCTCAGTCTCCTCGCTGTGGTTAAGAGCGAAACCCCTAGCGGCACGGTCCTCTGGGATATCAAGAAGAATCCCCAGGTGCAGTCTGCACAGCTCAGAGCCCGATCTTCACAATTACAAAATGCGAGGGAGGGTAAGCTACTCGAGCGCGACCCGATAGAGGTTGGTCTTGGAAATGCTTTACAACAGGGGCTCTACTTTTCCAATATTAGTGTTGGCACACCTGCGCAGCAGTTCCAGGTGCAGATTGATACTGGGTCGTCTGATCTTTGGATTCCGAGTGCGAGAGCTACATATTGTATGCGTCAGCGAGGACAAGCCTGTATCGGCGGTTCCTGTAAGTTCCATTTTTCGAATTCTAATCATTGGCTGAAGGCCGGATAATTAATGAGTACTGACTTGCATTTACTGGACAGTTGACGATGAAGCTTCCTCTACTTTCAAAATTGTAGGAGAGACGGGCGATTTCAATATCTCATATGTGGACGGCTCGGGTTCCGTGGGCGACTACTTCACAGATGCATTGTCAATTGGAGGTGCGACGTTGAATAATTTCCAAATGGGCCTCGCACTTGATACGTCAATTGGTGTCGGAATCATGGGTATTGGGTATAACAGCTCGGAGGCCAGTGTTTTCACTGGTGATGGTACCATCTACGCCAACTTGCCCTTCGCGATGGTTGATAGTGGCATTGTTGCTACAGAGGCTTATAGTCTGTGGCTCAATGACTTGCGTACGTTTATCCGGCTGTCGTTTTTTTGCAGAGTACTAATTCGCTGGTAGAATCTGATGACGGAAGTATCTTGTTTGGTGGAATCGACACGACTAAGTATTCTGGGGATCTGATATCTATTGGTGTTTATCCATCCGCTCGCAGTGGCCGTGTTACCTCTTTTACTGTAGCTTTCACATCACTATCTGCCACCTCCTCTTCGGGAACTGATACACTCACGCCTTCCGACTACGCCACCGCTGCAATTCTCGACTCTGGTACTACCATCACGCTGCTGCCGGATGACGTGGCCGCTGCTGTGTTCGAGGAGCTGGGGGCCACTGTATCCGCCCAACTTGATGCTGTCGTAGTGCCCTGCTCTCTTGGTAATAACAATGGAACCATTAACTACGGATTTGGCGGTCCAGGAGGTCCTATCATCAAAGTCGGCATGAACGAATTAGTCCTCCCACTCGTGCTCTCAACTGGTCGCATTCCAACATACACTGATGGTAGACCAGCTTGCCAGCTCGGTATTCAGGCTGCTGGTGATCTTCCCGTGTTATTCGGTGACACCTTCTTGCGCTCTGCTTATGCCGTCTACGACCTAGTCAACAATCGCATTGCTCTCGCACAGACCAAATTCAACGTCACAGACTCCGACATTGTTCCGTTTGCCTCACAAGGTGCAGCAATTCCTAGCGTTGTCACTGCTCCACATGAGGCTGTTGTCACGCAAATTGCAACCGGAATTCCGAAGGTTGGTGACAGCGAGACGGCAACCGGGACTCTAGACGCACCCGCTGCAACGTTCCAACCTACAATGACTGGTTTGACTGCAGCCAGTGGCTTTGCCGGCTCGGCATCAGAGACAAAGAAGAGTACTAGTGCTAAGGGACCAAGACCGTTCCAAGGAGACATGATGTTTGTGAGCGCAATTGGCGTTGTTGGCATGGCCACGGGTGCGTGGCTTTTCAGTTTTGCCTGATCATCAGCTCTATTTTGATGACTGTTTTTATGAGAGATGATAGGCGTTAATGAGGACACTGCATTCAAGCAGTCTTTCCCCCCTTTTTTTGCGTAGAGACCATGGTTGGCGTATCAGAGGACTGAGGGTTCTGTGTCCTGGCTGGTAGATTCACCTATACAGTGCATACATAGATTGAGAGGCATTCATTTGCGTATGATACCTAGAAAATGGAATGAATAAACTGTTTGCTCAAATATCTGATGCTATCTTTACCTACTTTTTGGAGCTGAAGGTGTGGCTCTTTCGAGGACTGATAACTGTGACACTTAGTCTTGCAACACGTGAGAATTTGTCCAATTTGCTATTGTGTGGTGATCTTTTGGATTCTATCTACCTCCATTGGCATTGAGCTTGACATTTTCTTCTGGGTAAACAAGTGATAGACGAAAGTCAATTTTATTTGATTACCTGAGAAGTACACGTTGATTCGGACAGCCCATACAATCTTATTGAATAAGGTATCAACGAAAGTCTTTTAAGACACAGTACAGCAGAGAAGAGAAAACACATGAGTCGTTTGGTTGAACTTTTCTTCTATTCAGTGTTATATACAATAGCTTATTAGGGTGATGGAGGAACGGGGTTCTTCTTTATTTTCATTCGGTAAATCTTATTCCTTTTTGATTGGTGCAACGTAGACACGACTACTAGAGAAGATGGCTTATGGCTTTTTGTTGTTGAAGTTACATCGCAAGGAGGATATTGGAATCCGCTAATATAGCCGGTATGCAACAGGGACAAACTTTTGTCAGCACTTAGCGATGCGAGAAGTTTAAGTGGCCAATTCCTCCCTGAAATGGCCAGCAATTAGGAAGGCCATCTCAAGAGCTTGTTTCTCATTGAGTCTCGGATCACAGAAACTGGTATAGTTGAGTGAAAGATCATCGTCTTTGAGACCTTCACTTCCACCGGTGCACTCCGTCACGGCCTCACCGGTCAATTCAAGATGCACACCTCCAAGATAACTGCCCTCCTCGCTATGAATTGCAAGAGTCTCTTGCAGCTCGGTGAAGATGTCCGCGAACTGCCGGGTTTTGATCCCAGTTGACGTTGATCTGGTGTTTCCGTGCATCGGGTCGCATTGCCAGACAACACTACCAGCATATTCAGATGACTCAACGGCTCGAATATGCTGGGGCAGTATTTTCCGGACTTTTGAGGCGCCCATACGAGTTATTAGGGTTATCTTGCCGATCTCTACGGACGGATTAAGCGTGCGTAATAGCTCCAGGACGTCGTTTGAAGGTGTCGTTGGCCCGATCTTCACACCGATAGGGTTCTCAATACCTCGCATGTACTCAACATGTGCGCCATCAATCTGTCTAGTACGATCTCCAATCCATAGGAAATGTGCGGATGTGTTGTAGTAAGCTTTCCCATCATCTGCAAGATCAACGCCATCTCTTGCCAGCGAGTAAGAATCACGTGGATGGAGAGCTGAAGATGGAATTTTCAGTCGTCGGGTTAATCTTTCCTCGTATTCAAGAAGTAGAGCTTCATGACTTGTGAAAAGATCGACAGTTTGAAGTTGGCCAGCGGTATCAGCACCAATCGTTCGCATAAATCGTAATGACTCGGTAATCGATGCAACTATGCTCGAGTACTTAACTTGTAGATCTGGGTCCTGTACATGTCCGAGACCCCAGTCAAGAGGGCGATGAAGATCTGCAATACCAGAGGAGATAGATCCACGAATAAAGTTCAAGGTACTCGCGGAGTGAAAGTAAGCGCTACCAATAATTAGTCTGGCTGCTGTGAGGATATAATTATACGGGACTTTACCCAACAAGCCTTGTGGGGTCTAGTGCTCTTTCTTCAGGCTCATACCCATTGAGGATATCACCTCTGAAAGAAGGAGTCTCCTTTCCATTGACCATCTCCGTTGGGCTAGATCTTGGCTTTGCATATTGGCCTGCCATTCTGGCGATTCTATTTTTTGTGAGTCATCTGCTACTCATTCAAGACGATGAAGTAACATACCTCACAACCGGCTTGTTTGATCCCCAAATAAGAACTAAACTCATTTGAAGCAGCAACTTGATCTTTGATTCGATTGCATTTTCCTCGCAGTAGTCGAAAAGTTCGGCGCAGTCACCACCTTGGAGGAGAAAGGCTTTGCCAAGGGCAACTTCTCGTAGACTGGTTTTTAATTTGACAATCTCATAAGGAGTGACAATGGGAGGAAGTCTCTCAAGCTTCGCGAGAGATTTATCAACGCTTCCCCTGTCTGGATATACGGCCTCTTGCTTAATTGGCTTCGAAGTCCAGGAACTCGGTGACCACTGAGGAACACTGTGGATGTCTACTCCAGTTGGAGGCACCGTTTTTTTGCTAGCCATTTTGAAATGAGAATATTTCGCTCGGAAGCTGTGAATTAGTTCAAGCTTGATCTTGTCTGTCTTCTAAAAGAAGTGTGAACTAGTCACAACTGGACACCTATGTTTAGAATAGAGTACAATATCTCTGAAGAAGAACCAAGCAGTGAATGTGGGGTAGTGGTGGGGACTTTGCTCGGCTACCAAAGTAGGAGGCGGTGAACAGACCAGAGTGCAGTATTCTGCCCGAAACTAAGTTGAACTCTTTTGAATATCACTACTTATCAACTTCAAAAACCTCATTTTACCGACCTATTGTCACCAGTAGTCTCAGGCCAGCCACGAGAAACCGATCATTTTAAACATCCTATCCAAATGGCAGAAGCTCAACCCCCAACCATTGTGGAAGGTGCTACAACTGGAGATGTTGAGGATGAGATACCCGTTACTGCGAAATCTGCAGAAGCAAGAAAGGAGCAAGCCGCACTATCCTCACTTGACGCTCCACGGGAAGACGATTCTACGAATACCAAAAATGTAGATCAAGATGCTGTGCGGAAAGCAATGGATAGACTTGCTGGCACAACCAATGGGACCCCAACACAGAAGGAGGATCAAGCAAAGACAGTTAAGAAAGTTGTCAAGGTCGACCAGGCAGATGTTACTTTACTGGTATGTGGCTATCCCTATCTAACTGCCGACTCTTCTTTTTTTGCGAGTGCTCTATAGCAATTTATTTTCCTAAATTAGCTCGTCGTCAATTGTTACTAACTAAGGTGCAGATGGAGGAACTCGATTTAACGAAAATCAAGGCAACTGAGTTGTTGAAATCTCACGACGCCGATATAATTAGTGCCATGAAAGCGTTCGTTAATTCCGCAGCTTGAGGTTGAACTTCTAGGGAATAGCATTTGTAGGCCGCTTAGGCATAGCGTTGGAGTTTGGAAGGGTTTTGCATATGATTTGAGAAGGGTCTTGAGGGAATCACTCGATGCTACCAAGCTGCTTTATCAGACGATATGAATGACTATTCTTGTGACTGGACTCATCCTCACAAAAGATATAGCCTTTCATTTATGATTATTTTATGACAAGGTGGTAAGGCAAACTGCCAACGTTTACTTCAATTCCTTCCGTCGAATGTATCAACCACTCGGCCTATTCGAATCTATCGTACACTATCCAATTGCTAGCTTTAGATATCTGTATTGCGTACAATAGAACTGCAAGTAGTGGAAGCCACGAGCAAAGTACATAACAGATGACAGCCGCAATCACTCTTATTCCAAATATAATTCTAAATGTGGAGATACATGTCTGCGATGTATCAACTGCTGTACTAGCTTATTTATAGTTCATGCAAGAACTAGTTCATCAGACAAGCCAAGAAGATGGATAAGACCGTTCAAGATCAAGCATTTTCTGACCTTGTTGAACCCAGTCTCCGGAAAACTTTGGTGAAACAGCAAGCCTGGATGTGAGATTCCGGCCAACCATGAAACAATTGATGCAAAGGCTAAATTTCCATTACTACCCTAGGCGGACGCTTCTACATATCAATCTTGCCCTACACAGAAGTTTCTGATACGAAGTCTCTTACTCGTTTTGAGATTATATTTGCTGTCACAAGTATTATTCTGAGAAGTCATACGAGTTTCTGGATTTTCAGAATGTGATCTAATGTAACCAGTCTCTTCGCTTGATGTGCTGCTTCAAGCCTCTCTGCCCGAGTGCGGTTGTTGTAGTTACATGACAAATAAGTACGATATACTGTATATTGAGTACCAGTCTCCAAACTCGTAGATTGAATGATGAAGCCAGTCCTGAAAAATTAGTTTCCCAACTTATACCTCTTGTCATCATCAAATTAAGACTTACCTCGATCAAACTCTAAGTCTTCCAGAGCATAACGACGTCAGATGTGGCGCTGAATGATTATTTAATGGTATTTCATTTTTTGTTCCCAGGTATATAAATTACAAGTTCTTCTTGTGTTGTCATCGTCTCAGTCGTATTACTTCCTTCTACCAATCCTTTGATACATGATTCTTTGGCGCATTTTCATCAATACCATGTGACTCGACCGTCACCACCACATCCCTTTGTATCGTCATCGGCACCGGGTCTCGCAGACTCTTCAAAGAGTCGCCGTCCTTATCATTAATTCGTTCCTGACTCTGCGTTTCCTTGTCCCCGAAAGTCTTCATGCCGTAGCTATGCGAATTGATGCGCTGTCTTGGACCACCTGTTCCACTGATATACCGCGATCCGCCTTCCTTCTTCCTGTTCTGGGAACTCCACGTCGAGAGACTTGGGAACACCTCGCGCATTAAGGGCCAGATCGTGGGAAGGTTGGTGCAGTAGAGCGCAACCGAAGCTTCGCGGAAGTACCAGTTCATATACACATATGAAATGAGCTCTGGCACCAAACAGTATATCTTCGTCAATATAGAGGCTACGATGATGAAACCGCCCATGCCGAATATAACCAGAAGGATGGCTTTTTGCTTCTGTGGGAGGCGGATCGAGGCAAACAACGGTATGCCGATGAGAAGGACCGAGATTTCTCCAGGGAGATTCATCGCAAGTTGGATGATTTCATAGTGTTGGTAGCTGTAGCATTGCGCTTTAGGAATGAGTTAGCTGCTGGAAGAGCTTATATAAGATGAGGGGGGAAAAGAGAAAACTCACGATTTGTTGCCGGGAATGCCCAGTATTGCTGAATTGGTAGACAGCAGAGGAAGAGAGCCAGCTCAGCCCCAATAAAACTAGCAGCAACCCAGAACGAGAGCCAGGTGACCCATTTCCTCTCTCTGCGCCCATTTCTATTTCAATATCAGCACCTCCGCTACTGGTGAAGGAAGACTGTGCAGTGCCATTTTGAGGAATTTTGACTTACGTTATGCCTGCATATAGGACAAGCATGCATACTTTCAAACTCCATATACACAATAACATAGCATGCTCAGAAACAAAAACCCATTTGCTCCCAATAATCCTGGCGTCCTTGCTCTCTTGTGGGATTGCGTCCACATCCTCATCCGATGTGATCAAATTTGAACCTTGACCGGACGCGATTTTATTGAACGAAATGCAGAGTATTGTATACCACAGAATTGCGTGGACCATAACATAATCGTCTGCCTTGAGGCCTGTGATACCGAGCCGCCGTATTCTTGCAACACTACATAGAGTTAATTACACGTATATCTTCTTGAATTACCAAAGCCTGAATACCACGCCACCATAAATCTGACAAGATAGAAAATACACTTACTATCGAAGTACTGTAAGCAAGATACCTACACTGTAGAGAGTCCAGGTCTCAATCGCAAAACCTCTTGCAAACTGAGCATCCGCCATGTTGTGTGTAGTAAGTGCCTATGGACAGGGACACAGCGGTGACCTTTAGTATGAACTCCGAAAGCTAAAATAAACCCGAATGCTAGAGGCTCCCTTCTTAAGTTGATCGACGATGTGACCTGATAAGAGTCAGGGGGCCGGCCGTCCCAAACAGCGGCAGCAAGAAAACGTTCAGTACCGGCATATGGCCTGATACCTTTACTGTTTGGTAGCCCCTATATTCCTTCATTTTAAGAATCGAAGGCCTATGCCAACTGCTCCCTGGACACTTTCGTACAAGGGGGCATTTGCATTTTTGCAAGCAATCTCTTGCTGCTGCATATTTGACGGATGTCAATGTTGTTTGAAGTGTAAAAGCTTATATGAAATCAGCGATTCATCGAATCAACTGTGCTCGAGAGATCGTTAATCACAAATCACTACTACCCTATTCTTTCACTAAGCTTTTCCGGCCACGCGGCGACAACCTCAGTTGAGAACCATGACAATTTGTCCAAGAGGAAGGATTCCTTAGCCAAAGCGTATCTCCACCGTAAAGAGTGGAGAGCTAAAGCTAATTCATGCAACATTCCAAGAGGAGATCTCAACATGTCCTACTATATTGGCTCAGACCCCTTTTCATTCGCTTTCTAGAACAGATTCAGATGATAGCATAGGTAATATCGGGGAAATGGGTCAAGATAACCTGCTAGTACGCTGAATAAGGAAGTTGTGGCTGCTATACAACTTGTCTTCCCCCCGAAGCATGCACTGGGCTTCAATATATTCCAGGTAAATTTAGCACTATTGTTTGAAAGTGTTTACACGATACATTGACAACGAGTCATTGCCTGCAGTTGTGTATTTTTAGTCCTGTCTTCCTTTTTGTAATGTTGAGCTTCTGAGACCAGGTTGCTTGAAGCTGCGAACACACAGCCAAGTACATATCATGTACGTTGACAGGAAGTAGGTCTATTTAGGAATAGTGTCGCTCCGGCTGCCTTCCGCGCCTGTCAGGTCGCGAAAGTTGATGGGCTTGGTATCTGCAAAGGCTAAAGGCTTAGCCGAGGTTAATATACACAATATTCAACTTGCGCCTCAACCTCTAGTCTCTACGCACAGATTCAAAGAGAGCATCTCATGGCTGATATATGGTGAGGTCATTCTTAAACACAGTAAAAGGATGGTTGAATAAATTCATTTCGTATATTTTCGTGATATGTTTTCTGATATCATGCACGTACCAACAGTGGGCGACTTTTATTTCCCCTGACTGGGTGGAGCATTTTCCCGAGCGGAGCATCCAGTACTCCAAAAAGTTCTGAAGGCAAAGGACTCTCTCCAAGACTGAGACCCATTGGTGTATGTAGATACTGTACCTTAGGATGCTAGAATTTAGTCCGTAACCACAGCTAGAGCGTCCAACGAATACGAAGGACGATGTTCAGATCTCAGGGGCTGTTCCGCCGAGCCATCACCTCTATGGCAGACGGACCTGATGTAACAATGTTACAGGTCGCCATCATCCGAAAACTTCATACAGGGGCAAGAGGAAGCCGAACAGTAGTCTTGTGCCTGCTGAGGTGATCCTGGTGTGAAAGGTAGTATATGTTTGGCAGCAGCAGCTGTGGAGGGATCTCGCACGGTATCAAGTCCATCTTTCGACTTGACGCAATAACGTACAGCACCGTGACAAAGATCAGCCACTTGTACCTCATTGTTGACATATTCAGTGAAAATCATCGCATGTTAAAATCTGGGGCACCTTACTTTGACTATCGCTCTTCATCGTCCTGCACATGGATTCTCCGCTGCATCTAGTCTAGGATGGGACGGGACCCCGGCTAGCCATGAAACCGAACTTCCGCTAGTCTTCCGCTAGTCTCCCGCCACTCCCGGATCCGCTTCCAAGTCAGGCTAAGTACGACAGGCTTACACCATACTTAGCCGTAAGCCGAGCGTATCCCCGAGTCTCCGTAGACAATGAAGCTGGGGAGACATTTCTCCTCTGGACCCAACCTCATTGGGAGATATTGCCAGCTATCGCTTACGATTGCCCCTAAGTAATCGCAACGCATTGGAACTAGTCGAATCAGAACTAGTTCGAACATAGGGGCATTTCTTTTGGACAGGTTGGAGGTAGATCCAACAACATTTGCGCCTCACCCTTGGTTTCCCTTTAAACTTTAATTTGCGAATCAAGAAAATAGCTGATAATCATTTGCTTGTCATCCAGAAGGATTTACTCATAGCGAATCGTCAAATTGACATGGACGTCAAAGAGGCACAGAGCGGCGAAGTGGCTAGCTCAACTGATGGACCCGAAGAGCTCATCAATGCATCAGGACACAAGCAAGAACTGGAGAGGAACTTCTCACTCCTAAGCTTGTGCGCGGCAGCGATCACAACCGGGAACACTTGGGTTGCGCTCGGTGGCAGTATTGTCTTTGCTATCAGCAATGGAGGACCACCGGGTGTTATCTATGAGTTCATAGCGGCCTCTGTTTTCTACTGGATGATTGCTGCGTGCATTGCAGAACTGGCTTCAGCAATGCCAACATCCGCTGGAGGTACGTTGCTAACACACATCATCTCCCCACGAACTCTGCTGACGATATGAAGTCTATCACTGGGCATCGGTCACTGCTGGACGGTATGGCCGTCCCGTTGGCTACTTTGCTGGATGGTGGAACTTTCTGGCTTGGGTTTTTGGAGCCGCATCAACATCGTCCATTCTGGCAAATCAGACGGTGTGCATGTACGCCATGTTCCATCCAGACTTTGAGCCAAAATCATGGCACACATTCGTCAGCTACCTAATCTGCACATGGATGTGCTGTTGTATCGTTCTCTTTGCCAACAGAGCTTTGCCAATGATTGAAAACATAGGGGGTTTTTTCATCCTCTCCGGTGTTTTCATTATTATCATTGTTGCTGCTGTAATGCCAACTGTCAATGGTACTGGTCATGCCTCCAGTGAGTTTGTGTGGAAGCAGTGGGAGAATGGATCCGGATATAGCAGCAACGGCTTTGTCTTTGCTCTTGGTATGCTCAACGGCGCTTTCGCCGTTGGCACACCAGACGCCGTTTCCCATCTTGCGGAAGAGATCAAGAACCCCAGTGTCAACATTCCAAAGGGTATTATGGTCCAGATGTCAGTTGGCTTCATCACTGCCTTGACATACCTCATCGCCATCTTCTACGCTACAACGGACCTTGACGCTGTTTATAATTCCCGACTTGTCAGCTTCCCTCTTGCCGCAATCTACCAACAAGCTGCTGGCAGCAATGCTGGTGCAACCGGTTTGCTTGTCGTTACTTTCCTCCCTGCCGTTGTCAACTGCATTGGATGCTACATTACCGCTGGGCGTACCTTCTGGTCTTTGTCCCGCGATAATGCCACCCCATTTTCCGGATTCTTTGGTCAAATCAGCCCGGCATTCAAAAATCCGTTCAATGCCACCGTGCTCTGTGGTGTTATCTGCACCCTGATGGGTTGTATCTACGTTGGTAACGCGACTGCTTTCAATGCCTTTGTCAGCTCTTTCGTTATCCTCTCCACCCTCTCCTACCTCTCCGCTATTCTTCCTCACCTTCTCAGTAAGCGCAAGAATATCACTCCAGGTTGGTTTTGGATGAAGGGACCACTTGGCTATATCGTGAACGGTATCAGCTGTCTCTATATTATAGTGTTCATTGTTATATTCTGCTTTCCGACTATCATGCCAGTCGATGCCGCATCAATGAACTATTCGAGTTTGATCACAGGTGGAATGACCCTTTTTGTTGCAATCTTCTGGTTCTGGAGACAAAAGGATTATGTAGGACCAAAGAAGGTTGACTATTCCGACCGACGAGTCGATTGATACCCCTCAGAGAAGCGCTGGAATTCAAAAGTACATAGAGGATAGATAGATTAGGTAGATAAGAGACTGCGAGTTTGAAGTCAAAGATTTTGAGATCTTAACAATACATAATTAGTAACAACCTGATAAGGGCCTTCCTTCAAAGTTTCGGTGAATCCAAAAGCCAAATATGAATATGCTATTCTATTTTGTTATTATGAAAACGCAAAGACCAACAGCAAACAAGTCAAGAATATAGTAAGATGATAAAGGGTCATGCGCAAGAAGAACTGGTAGAACATGATTGTATTTATGGCTGGCACCTAAATTTCGCCCAAAGTGCATTGCCCCCCTAAACATCAGATAATTGCTCGCTAGTAATGCTCTAAGGTATCATCAATTTCATTATCCATTATATACAGGCAAACATATAATGGCGCCATTGGTCACGCACACCAAGCAGCTTTAATTTAACCAATCTTCTTCTCCAATTTCCTGAAAAGACCAGTCATGCCCTTTTCTAGTTGTCCAGCTCTTTGCTCGAATTTTCCACCAGGGGGCTTCGTCCCAGCTTGTGCGGGCTTAGGCTTATCGTGATGTTTGATTCCGGCTTCAGCCTCTGTAGGCCTGTATAACTGCTGATGCACAGAGTATTGGGTCTGCATCGCCGGGGTATTACTTATTTGGGCGCCGGAAGTTTGGCCATAGTTATACTGTGCGAAACCACCTGGTGGTGGAGAGACCGGATTATAAGCTCCAGGAACAGGTGGACCAGGTGAGACGAAACCAGGAGAGTAGATTGCCGGACTGGTCATCCCAGATGATATACCTGGCGACCCTGGGTAATTTGCAAATTGTTGTGTAACTGGAACCTGGGGAGATGGCTCAGCTTTGTAAGCTGGAGGGCTGTGTACATTGGTGTGAGTAGGGGCGGTAGGTGGAGCTGCAAATGAATGTTGGAAGTGCTGTGCGTGAGGCGATTGCACAAGTTGAGGTTGGCTTTGAGCCACTGGTGGAGCTCCTGCTGGAGGTCCTGGAGGGCCAGGAAAGTAACTACCTGGTGGCTGAGTGGCTGCGACTCCAGAAAACCCACCCTGCTGTTGTTGATAAGGTGCTGCAAATGCTTGACCATGATCATGTGCGGTTGCTGCCACCAGCGGGTTCGCTACTCCATCTTCAGGTGGGGGAGTTTTCTCTCGGTGCTTGATAGCTTCTGGGGCAGCAGGTGCAGCAGGATTATATGCCATAGGTGCAAAACTTGCCGGCTGTTGCTCTTGAGGTGGTGTTGGCGCCGGTGGAGTGTAGCCTTTTGGACTGAAATTCGATGCTTGCTGGCTGTTTGGCAATGCAGACATTGGCGGTCCCGTATAACCGACTGAGGTGGTTCGGGAATCCCTTGTCTGGCCGTGTTGGTAGGACGGATCTGAAATGACTGCACTCTCTAGCTTTTGCACTACTGGACTCATGACATCAGCGTGTGGTAGAGGTGTTGCGTGGCTTGCGTGTGACGCCGGGGTGGTGATGGGCTCATCGTCAACCGTTATTTGATGCTGTGGCAATACCCTCCGAATATTGTTCACAAAGCGAAGCGCATCTTCTTTGGTCCAAAAGTAAATATCAATCGTATGTAGCCTATACATGTATTTATTCTCGTTCTTAGGATCGAAGTGGGGCAATCGCCATTCTTGACCATCTCCAGGACTACTCGGTGCTCCTGGTCCGTCTACCGTCACAGTGACCAAGTTTGTCTGCAAATATGAGTATCTAATATGCGTTGTATCCAAGTCTAGCAGTGGTCAGCAGCCGCAAGTAGATAGTCTAGAGCTACTGACATCCATTAAACGCATCCTGATTTGGTTTTCCGGCATTGTTCGCTATCTCTATCCGAGCTCGTCGCTGCCCCGCATTTTCAAACAGATAGACATATGAGCCTTTATCGAACCGGTGATGAGGCGGGTCGGCTGTAGGCACTCCATAGTAGTAGTGAATATCTGCAAACCTGTCATCAGTCAGCAACTTGCAAATTCTTGTTCAAGGGCAACTCACAGTGTCGCGGCAAGGTCCTCACCTTCCCGGGCTGCCATGTTTAACCTTAGACTACGAAGGAACCCCAAGGAATCGCAAGAAAGGGCTATTTGGAAATCCGGAGACTATGAGGAGAAGAAAGAGAAATATTTACAAAGTATGAAGTAACGGAAGATGGTACCTAGCTAGACTTGCATTGCGGAGCACGATGATTACCTGGCAGGGAAACTCGGCGGGTAACGCTGATGTTGGATTGGACCAATCAATTTCTTGTCTTATTTCTCGGCGCTTGGAAAGCGGCTAAATTTAGCGCGCACATAAAGTTGAATAGTGCCCTTCCATCTCTAAACACGGAATTAATGCGTGAATATAGTATATTGATCGACAATTAGCGAGCATAACATTGACTCTCGAATAACCTAATGTCTCGCTTAGAACGGTAGAGAAAAGGGGCCATTACCTATGGTCACGTGAGATATATCCTTGGCCTATTTTTGCGTGGCCAGGACCATTGTTTGCGGCATTCAGTATTCTAACTGACTATAGTTAATAGGTATGCTCTAAAGTCACAACTTCTTCTCGCCTATTTGCTATACGCTAGCTTCAGGTAGTATTTCAATCAGCTGGCAGAGCCTATTTAAGCAGGTGGCTGTTACTTCATGTGGACTTATGGATTCGATATAGCATTACTGGCCAGATGATCGGTATTACTCCTTTATTAGCGTGAGGATTGATCTTCTTCAACAAGCCGGGGGAGGATATTTTTATCATGTGCTACGTGGTTGCCGATATCCAAAGGAGTAACCAGAAATCATAACAGGAAAAATGGCCTTTCCTGCATGTGCACTTAAGCAGATCAAGAAGATGAACAACATTCTCCGGGGCCGTTTCAAGGACACTCCACGTTTGAATTGGTTTCTACTCGCCTACATCGAGGGTGATACCTCAGCTTTGCTCACCAAGTTTGCTCGGAAGTCCAGACTTGCCCACGAAGGTGTTGATGTCATTTTTAAATCCGAGAGTAAGGTGCTTCAGGATGCAGCTACCGGATACTATGACAATGAAGGATAGGTTGTGCAAGAACTCGCCCTTACTGCCGGACTCCAAGGACGATAGAGATGTCTCACACTTCGCCGTCCTCGGCCTACGTTTTGTCGAAGGAGAAATAGCTGGGTTGAGTATTCAAGAGGATGAGATGCTTGTCGTGGCAAATACATCCAAGTGTATTCCGCATTCAATCTTGGATGAAACCTGCGAACAACAAGACGAAGCTGGTGCCAGTACCGTATCTTGAGCAGATCAAAGTATTACTGACGTCAGAGGAATATGAGATGGTGGAGCCGTTCCCTGAAATAGGTACCAAAAAGTCCTCTGATGTTCTTACATACACGTCCTGATTTGGGAATCGTAAAGGTTGAAAGCTCTTTACATTGTCAGAGTAATTATGAGAATATACAAGACCTCAAGATCATGACCATTTCTCTTGCAGTATCAGTGGTGTTATCAATCTCCGCTACTGATGTTCGCCAGTAATTTTCCGAGTCCAGATAGAAAAATAGCAGGTGCAAGTTCCCGCGTGATCTATTCGTATTTGAGTCGGGCTGCGTCGGATGCGCTTAACCAACATAGTATCAATGTGAATTTATCTACTCATAAAAGATAGGTTGCAGATTCTTACATAAGGACCCGAGAATACTTTGCCCAAAAAAAAAAACAGGGACCCGAGCGAGATTAGGACTAGAGGTCGGCTCCTTTCATATCCTTGAACGAAGGGTGCAATGATTGAGTAACAGGGTATCATGCAAGGCACCCTTCAGAGGATTGCTGAGTAGGAGCAGCCTTTCTCATTTCCACGGTAGCCTTAACATCATTGCTATGTTTAAATCTGACTCCCTGTAATAATTTGTTCGGACTTCTTTACGGGCGGGTACTGCGTCACGACTGAACTAACCGACGTATGTGTTGGCCATGTCATATATGAATGGCTGTGGAGGGCGCGTGCTTCATGTTGCAAATATATCCACTAGCAGAGCTCCCTGCTTTCCCCTCAATCACTCTAGGCGGTCCTTCTCCAGCCGTGTCCATTGGCTACGGAACCGTCACCGTTGGTTCATCCCTACACTTATGCGCAAAGGACTCAATGTCTGATTTGTGGACTCTAGTAGATCCTGGGGCTGAACCAAACTGTCGGGTTCTGTAGCGCACTGACGATGAACTATCACGTTATGTTCGCCCACAATATTTCCATAGCATCGGCTGGTAAGCAAGCAGAAGATTGCGCGTACGGCGCCAATTTGCACTGCTGAAGCATACTGTTCCAGACACAGGAATGGCTCAGAGCAGGAGATGTGAGCGCTCCTGCGCTCCTCAGTTCGACGACGAGGAATCTACCACTTTGCACATGCGAACTATTCATAGGAGACGGACTGACTTTCTGAGGCGGGGAATCTCCTTGCCAAGGAGAGATTTCTTTTGGGCGCGGCCCGAGCCGTGACCCCATAATAAATCTACCCGTTATTGGGTGTATCGTAATCGTAATTGTGGCCCGGATTTCTCATGTCTGACGACAGCCACAACCGTAAAGCTTCCCGAGAGCAATCATTCTTCCCGAAACGGAAGTTATGCCGACCTTCTACGAGCTGCCGTGGTACCAGCCTTGTGGCACGGTCTTATATGCAAACAAAACTTCGGATCATGAGTGCTATGCACGAACGAGTAATCGGGATCGTGGGGGGTTTTCTTCATCTAAGTCTGACTTATGGTAAGTCTATATAAGAGTAAGCCCATTCCTCTTAATTGCTATTCTCTTCACTCCTTCATGAAGTTGTCGATGTTTTTGCTCATGAGCTTACAACTCTCCTTTTGATCTCATATTTCAGTCATAAACTAGTGCCAAGTCTAGTTCAAGCTGTCGGTGATTCGCTTTCCATGACCATGGTGTCGCCTCTACCAAAAATTTGTGATACTTCTTTGATGTAGGAGCCACTCACCCAAAATGGCTTTCGTGTTTGTAACTTCAACACACAGACAATTGCTGACTGTCACAGTCCAAACAATAAGTCTGTAAACATCTCCGCGGTGTCTACCAGTGAAAATGTACAATCCAACCCTACCTCAGAGCACCGCTCCCAACACTTATTACACCCGAAAGCAACGAATCACACTCTTACAGTAAGAGCACTCGAGCAACACAACACCATTCATCAGTGCTTGGATGCGATACAACAAACGGGAGCCAGTGGAATCCCCGGTGTCCAAGCGAATCACCCATCTCAAAATCCTCGAACAAGTGACTCACTCATTCGAGAACCTGATCGTAACTCTAGACCCCTTTTCCTTCTACAAGTCAATACCAGAAATTATACTCACTATCATGGTTTCATCTTTTTGGACTTTAGCCACGTCAGCACAGGAATTCGTAAAGCAATTGATCGTAGCAGAGATTTCGAGTCAATATCCGTTGTGTGTTCTCAATCTCTATTCGTTGGCTTGAATTCTCGACACGATGATGAGTGGTTGGTTTGTGCCGAATTTGATGATGTTACGGCTTCGAATTTATGTTTTCTAGGTATTGGAAGCCAGTTTGAGAGTGAGCTTTGCATCACTTGTGTCAAAGAAACTCATGTGGAAGAATTTATTTGAGTGGATCCTAACCCCAAAAGAAAAAGGATCAAGCTTGAGATTTTGAGCGGGGCGTTTCAAGGTGCTTATTATGCGTTGGTACTTTTGATGAAATCCCTCCCTGTACTTCAACTTTATCTACCAATTAGTTCCATCTCCTTGAGATAATTTTAGCCCTTGCGTTTCAACACAGTCTTGGAAGTCATCATACTTTGCTTCGGATAGCCTTGATATACATCTTTGTATTCAATCTTTTCAACCTCCCCATCCAAACATAACTGATGAGCGTTTTCTATTGACAAAATTTCTTCAAATTGTGAACCGATGCCCGCGAATATTCCATCTATAGCACTACAACAAGTATTAGAACAAAAGAGTAAGTTTCCAGAGAGTTGTAAAGAACAGGAGGTCGACGAGCCGAGATATAAAGGCCGGTCATACGCATTTTTACAGTCGTCAGGGAGGTGCTTTGGGTCATGAGTTTTGGAGGCATATTTGTCAACGCAGGCCGGCTTACTGAATTGAGTAAGGAATAGTGGTATGTCATCTATCATCATATTGTCTTGACAGAAAGATAGCCTGTTAGGCTGAGACTCAGTAGCAGTATAAGGAGGCGTAGGCAGGGAAAAATTAATATGATAGGCATGTTGCTGTTGGTCTCCAAGGTCCCAACTAAGGTTGTGCTGTTCAATAGCTCTTTCGGTAAGGAGATTTTGCTTTTCTCCAAGCTCCGGGGTGGAAAGGAGAGGCACCTCCTTCATGTATGTAGCCGCGTACTTATGACCCGTAGTGGCAAGTTTAGAGGGCGACCAGTGGTGAGAACTGCAATTGTTTTAGCTTCTACGTCTTTCAAACATCGGAGAGAAGAAACCCCCTGGAAACTTACTCAGCGACGCTCCCGTCAGTTGCGTTGCAACAATAGGAAATTGACCGAGCTGAATCTTTATTCGATGCCATGGCTAGCAGTACAAATCTCATCCGAAGTGCACGCCTCTTATAAAAGAAGAGACAGAGCTGAGATACAATAGTGATTGTAAATGAGAAATCATAAAAGAAAAGTTCTTAGAAAGAGGTGATCATGGAAGGTTTAAGGACGGGGAGACTAGCGGAAAGGGGGCATGACCTTATACAAGTAGTATGTGCAGCAAAGCCGGGCACACTGTTAATATTCTGACCGGATATTAATGTCAAGTCTGACCTCTTGTAGAATGCAATGACCAGTACGCGCAAAAACTTGCACGGCGTAGCAGACATGGATATTCTAGTGCTTTTGTCATCTCAAGTGGATATCAGGCTTTAGAACATTGCTACATGAAATCCATCGGATGAATGATTTGGTGGTTACGAAGCATCTGAACTGTGGGACAAGTTTGATTGGTACGGGGACATAGATATGTGCGTCCGTCCTTAACTTGGTAGTGCGACGGCATAAATTAATTCCCTCCACACCACCTGGCAAGCGGAGAGCACGCCGGAGCCTGACGTTACACAAGAAGGCCCGATTCGTAAACATTTCCTTATCCGGTTCGGAAAGCGTGACGAGCAAGCCATGTCTGTTATACCTTATAGGGCGAGAGGTGGTTCAGTGTCATGGCTGGTGATGTAGATTCCTTTCCCATCCTAACCTAATACACTTAATCATTGGTGTTTGAATAAGAGTGGTGTATGGTGTGTGTTGTGGTGGCCCCTAACTCCGGTGTTCCACACCACTGGAAATGGAACCTCTGCCGGGTTGAAGTGCAGAATTAAGTGTCCTGCTATATCTACCACAGCCGCCAGGGATAGATAAGATGTTGACCGGACGGTAGGACTATAGTGCGATCGTTGCAGCAGAAGCGCATCACCTACAACGTTTCTATGTTGTTAGGTGTATCAAAAAACCGAGGTTGAGCACAGGTAATAATGAAATGAACGCTTTGTCTGGTCAATTCACCTTTGTACTACTCATTCCAATATAAGATATACCGTAAATCTGTAGTGTGAACTCGAAGTGGGTAGACTAAACAGAGAGCTGAGTGATGCAGGAGCTATTTCGCAATGGGCGGCTATACAACGTTGTATTGATCAGTTATCAGCATGGCCTTGCTTTCCTGGGTGCCGTTTCCTATTGATCCAATCAACCCCATACTCCGCCACTCGGCAGAGGAGCAGCGGCTGACTAAAAGTCGAAAATCCGGGGTAGTTACACAAGACCAGAGAAGCCTTGGATGAACGGCCAGGGATGAAGATGATCACACACAAGGTTTCGTGTGCGCATGGCGCGCTGGCATATCAAGCGAGGGAAGTTTGAACTGTGATAGCCATGGCACGAGCACACACCAATTGTGTTATACAGCCCGATGCCTCTGCGCGAAATGGGCAAAAACTCCCCGCCGGTATGTTTGAGGGACATCCGATTCGTGACTGCCCTGCTTCTGCTCTAGCACGTGTTAATGTCATTCTTCCTGTCTACGAGGCTATGCAGTTGCGGCGCGGAAGAGCCATTTCAGCTATGGCTCTCGGGGATGTTTCGGTTGATAACTGCTCTAGATGAGCTATGTAGATGTAAGGCTGATAATGCAGAGATATTGCTTACATATAGCGCACAGGGAAAACTGCGGGGTGTCCTGTAAGAGTGTTGATATTGCTGGTGCTTGTCCGGCGCATGATTCTTTGAAATCAAGGAGATATGATGAACAATGTGCAACTTACAAGATAGGGAGTCAATGCGCAACGGCGTAAACTAGACGGAGGTAGCCATCAGCAACTTGCCTTTTCATCTTTCCGTGCCCCAATGAGGGGGGGCGGAGGGAAAGGATGGAAAGATAGGAGGATGTGAGGCCGTGCCGAGTTTCTACTTGTAATAATGCTGGCTGTGGCAACTCGGTGTGCATAGTTTTAGACCCCAAGGACTTTGGCTTGCGACGATTTTGACTTGCGACGATTCTGGCCTTTGATGATTTCAATCCCCATGACTTTGGCCGGAGATATTGTGGCTTGTTACGACGAATAACACAAGGAGAATACTCCGACAAACACTCTACTGACACACTAGCAGGCTATTGGCGGTTACAATGATCCATCTAATACCCAGCTAAACTCGCCAGTCTCGTCTGGAATAGCTATTCAAGTCACCTAATTTGCCCTCCAGCGCGGAGGTTTTGAAAATGGGGATGCGGGTTGATACGCGGAACGTTACACAGCCAAGGCCAGGAGCTGCGGCGTAACACTTTGGGAAATCGGAGATAGGATTCGACCTAAATGAACCCTATAACTCCATAGATGCAATGGACCTTTTTCTAGCATGGATGCTGTGCTGACTAACAACTTTATTGATGGTCGGCACACTTTGTCTACTTGCGATCTTACCTGTAGTGGAGGATTATAATCAGCTTCGGATGAGGACCTTTAAAAGTACTTTTGTAGTTGGAATTATCAACCATAAGGCCTTGATTAAGAACACTACGAGCTCTGAGGTTGGGGGATCACGTACGCAGAGCCATACTGACTGCACGACTCTGTGAGAAATATCACCATTAAAGTGTAGTCAAGTGTCAGTATCTGGGCTTTTTGCTTGCTCTACTTCGACATATACCAAAAGTTAAGATTGTCATCGGGGCATGCGTAGAGATTCAGCTCACGCTATAGGAACATAAGACTTTGTTCATGGAACAATGATGGACTTTGTCGTTTGATGAAATATGAAAGCCTAATCACTCTCTTTGGTATATCATACTAGACTGTCTCACATTATTCTTTCAACATTTGTGGAATACGTTATGCTAGCCCGGCGAGACTGGCTGCACCGACGAGAGACAATGCAGTGTGAGTCAATCCTGGTGTAACCTGCCACATCTCGACGTCTATATCAGTCTGCTATTACCCATTCATTAATTCTTCGTTGTAGCCTTAAGATCACGATTAGTAAACTTATTTGGGAAACTCAGAGCGTGCATACATAAATCTTCATCGAATTGCCCACCGATGCCAAAGAACATATGTTCCGTTCCTGGATCATCATGAGAAAACTGAACGAGGGTTGTTTTCCCAGAGCATGAACATGAGATGCCCAGAGATATCTCACTTGTATCAGTAATAGTGTCGGGGCAACGATTGCGACTAGCGGAATCCGACGTGTTGTTGTATACATGATACATATCCGAGGTAACAGCTGTACATAACTGACTATCCTCCGGCGTATGGACTTGGTCAAGAAACAGCGGCATCGAGGCTGTCCTACATGTAACAGAAGTTGATCGCCTCGATCGCGTTGGTGAATGAGACAGTCCATGACATGCCGGTTGGTTTGTGCCGCATGCTTCGCTAGGTCTCTGTCCATGACCATGGAACGTCTGTTGAGCTTCGAGATCCCTCAGAGCTTTGGACGTCCAAAGTGTGCTTTCTCTTGTTTTAGTTGGTGATGGACCATTAAGTAGCAGTGGCTGTTGTCGATTTGTGTCTGTGGATACAGCAGTGACACCATCCTGAGAAGTTTCTTCAGGGAGATGACTTTGTGAAAGGTTATTGAAAGAGCCATAATATACAATGAAAGGAAAGTTAGTGAGGCATACGAATCGGAGTTCTTCATTTGATTTGTACCAGTCGATGCCATGGGGCCAAGTGACAACAGGAAAGGGAGTTGAAGTGTTAGACTAGGAATACAGGAGTAGGCTAGGATGAATAGCAAGAGGGAATAATAGAGCTTCTGCTAATGGAAGGGAAGAGAGGACTTTATAGAGATTCAGGCGGGACTTAAGTTGGAGCGAAATATTGCTCACTTACATTTGTTTACGACGCACACAACACATCACGGCAACAATTCAATACCCAAGTATCTCCACTTTCTTTCCTTGCCTGCGCTAGTAACATGATGGAATATATCTCATTAGTGTGAATGTCTTTTATTTGGTGTTTCAATGGGTGAGGCCCAGAGCGGCACGTATATCAGGTGAGGAGTTACCATATACCGTGGGACTTGAACGATTTCCCCAATTCCCCACGATGCTATTGGATGGCTACCGATCGCTTGCTAAAACCGGCTTATGGGTTGCCGCCAATTTGGACAGCTTTCCTGGTTCATGTATCTTTTTATGAGGCTGTATGCGCAGGCAAAGCAGATGGGATATACCCGTTGTATCTCATCTCAACTCAGTGGACGCGCTCATGTCACCGAAGGAAACGCCTTGTATGCGTGCCATCTGATGCTTGATAGGATTAACGTATAGTAATAGCAAAAGCAAATACATTTGAAAAAATTCATAGCATTTGATTAGCCGAGGCCGCGTATGGTGCGTGCTGGTCCATGCTGTTGATGTGGTTCCCACCATACCTCACACTACCTCACTCTACTGTGGTACAACCTTTCCCCATATATCTGGACTCCTATTAGTCCCTACCCTGGTAGAGCAGAAGTTGCGTGTACAGAAGCTGCGGTGTGCAGTCAGCAATGGACGGAGCCGAAACTGCCCCCAATTATGCAGTTGGGGGGGCTCACTCATTCGCTCCCCTACGCCTTCAAACCATCACATACAAGGCCAAGGGTTACGCCCTGGTGGGCAATACCCGATATTGGTCACTTAGCGATGAAGGGTAACAGCTTGCCATGGTGATGGGATTATATTCCGCGATAGCAGATATGGTGCTTGGCTGCATGAAACAGACGGTAGAAGCAATATAGGCATCAAAGTATGCCTGCCACCATTCCATTCGACTGGATCCTCCAATTGCATTCGATTATTACCATCGATTGCACCCGATTACCATCGATTGCCATCGGTTATCTCCAGTTGCGACTAACCAGTTACCTTTAGTCACACTCGACTACCTCTAATAACTACTCTAATTACCCTCAGTCACCTCCGCCTGCATCTGACTGACTCTAATCGAATATTATCGCATCGTATAGTATGCAACTGATTCAGCACAAAAATTGATCGTCAGGTGTAAACTTCGCATATCGCTAGTTATATGTGTAGCTCTTCCGACTACCGCTAGATTTCTTTCCATTACAAAGCTGACCTTGCGGATCCCAAAAGGATCCGTCCCAAATTCATGCGAATATACACCAACCACTCAAATATAAAAACCATATAACACTATACAAGTGGAACTTGCAGTGCTGCCACTTATATAGAAACAAGTAAGTAAAAACAAAGTCAACATCAGAACTTTGATGGTAGCTTTAGGTCGTACCTCTCTACAAGATTCTTCACCAGCCCTCCTCGCGCACAACGGCATATCCCATGGAAACCTAAGAAGTTCACTTGGGTGCAATAGTAATCGGGGCCAATTGAAATTACAACAACTCCATGGTATCCCTCTAGCATTGCTGACTTCAGCCCTGCCATACTAGGCTGTCGTGAAATCACTAGTTGCATCTTTCCACACCCAGCTTTTGGTGATTTCATTTCAGTTGTACATAACCAATCGCCCAACCAACTCATACACTAGTATAGAGCAACGCCATCAATGCTTTTCCTATTATACAACCCTTATCATAGTCTTGGTCTTAATCTTCCCCATCTTCCCAACTAGAAAACCCTACAGAGCACCATTCCTCCAATCTTCCTCTCCACGCACTCTCGAATCTCCATTATGCCTCTATCGGTACTGATGAACAAGCACTCTCCGGGTCTTGTCAATCCCTTCACCTCTCCCTCTCCGTGTCCTCTCATTACTTTCCCAAGCCCCTCACTGCTCATCCAGATTCTCTTCGTTGGCTTGCTCACCATCTTCATCTCGCTCAACACCGCCTCATTGTTCCAATACTTCAATCCCAACCACAACCGCCTCGTACTGATATTCTCCTGCGTGACCGGCTCGGGTTTATAGGCGGAGAGGTTTTCCAGCGGTGGAGGATGTAGACCACCGCGCGTGACAGAAGAGAGAAAGCCGGCTTGCTGGAGAGCGAGGAGGAGCGTGAGATGCAAGTTAGATGAGGGCACGGAAGTGAGGCCTAGCCGCGCCTTGGAGGCATTTTGCAAATGCGAGCAGACGTGCGACAGGTTTACGAGCGACATACTGGTATGGGTGTTGGTGGTATGTGGCCCAGGTGGGCGCAAGTAGATAGGACCAGCTTATGGGGGTGAAGTCTGAAGAATGTGTTAGTGGGAGAAAGGCTTCGTAGGTGAAAACACTACATACGATTCGGGCGCGGATGAGAAGCGCAATTTCGTCTACTGCCGAGGGTTCAATTGAGCGGTTGGTGGGTTTTACGTTGGTGGTTTCGTAGAGACATGAGGTTTAGAATTATTTTGGGGAACTTATTGTTGATACCTTGAAATTCAGGCATAAATATAATTTGTCTGGGCTAGCATTTTTGCCATGCGAGGAACATAAAATCATAAAAGATTACTTTGGCTTGGTGTTCCTCATTTCAGTTTGATTTGGATTTCTTATTTTATTTGGAACTGTAGGCTATATTGTGGCGATATCATATTACGTACATAAAGATGTCGGTGCAGCGAAACGCAATTCCGGATTATTGAGCTGCAGACTTTTGCTAGTCTAATCTATGCTACAGTGTAAGAGTACATGGGCGTAATAATACAAAATTTTCTAAAGCAAAGTGGTTCAAACCAGCAATATTGAGATAGTCAACATGATAGAAGTCATTGAATCAATTTTTGCCTAGGTTCCTTCTGGTGGTCAATTGTAGTATTCACATTTTTCGGATTTATAATCAAATATATCTATAGTCGTCTCAAAATATCCTCAACTACCTGCGTAGTGGATGCTTTACCTCCCAAGTCCGGGCTCAAGAGTTTGCCCTCCTCGAGATTGCCATCAACCGCAGCATATATCAGAGCAGCTGCCTTCTCCTCGTTCAAGAACTCCAGCATCAAGGCCACACTTCTCAAGGTAGCGATTGGATTGGCGATGTCTTGTCCCATAATATCAGGTGCACTGCCATGACATGGCTCTCCAATAGCGAAGCCCTCTCCCACATTAGCACTTGGGACAAGACCTAAGGATCCCACCAAAGCAGCAGCTCCATCTGAAAGGATGTCTCCGTAGAGATTGGGTGCGACAATTACATCGTAGGTTTCTGGTTGGCGAAAGAGTTTGTAGACCATAGAGTCAACGATTTGTTCCTCCACTCCGACACTTGAGAAAGCCTTGTTGGCAAGCGCCTCTCGTGCCGTTGAACGGAAAAGCCCATCAGTTTGACTGAGTACGTTCGATTTATGAGTGATGGTAACAAGTGGGGACGAGTGTATGCTTGAAGCACCACTATCCCGAATCTTCTGTCTTCTCAGCGCAATCTCTCCAGCCATTGTAGCAATTCGGAAAGAAGCCTTCTCCGAGATCCGCTTGATGGCCTCCGCAATCTTTCCACTTCCGTCTGGAGCGTCATATGTTTTCTCCTCCTTGACATACAAGTCCTCGGTATTTTCTCTTACAATAACCATGTCGATAGGATTTCGGGCACCACCTACACTCTTGACAGGTCTGACATTGGCGTACAGGTCAAGGCGTTTGCGCAATGCGACAATTGGGGAAGAGTATCCTTTGACAGCCTTGGATGGTGAACTGACGGCACCGAAAAGAGCCCCATCGCACTCGTTCTTGAGTATTTCCACGGTCTTGTCTGGTAATGCTGCACCGGTCTGCTCGAAGGTCTCAAACCCAGCTTTCAAGTCGACAAATTCGAACTTCAACTTCAAAGAAGCTGGGAGGGCTTCCAAGATGCGTCTCCCTGCAGGAATCACCTCCTTTCCAATGCCATCCCCAGGGATGAGACCTACAATTTCATTAGACAATTCTAATTGGCACGGGAGATGTCAATTGACATATTCCATACCTATACGTAAAGTTCTTGCTGCCATTGTAGTTATTGTTGCTCTTCGATCAACCGATGTCGGTGCTAAAGATTTAAAGCTCAAGCCCTCACCCCTGACGGATTAAGCTCCGAACTCCGTCTTTGGTATGAACCCCTTTTTCTGGAACACGCTTTCGAGCTTCTTCCCCCTCAACGGCAGACAAACGAATCAATGTGTAGCCCCTGCATGATATTAATATCATTTATAGACCCGAGACGGCCAGTGTGACACCTGCCACCACGATCATTAATACAAAGAACACCTACGACACAAGTGCAAACAGCTCTGGAAGCCTGTCTTTCTTCTCACCGCGTTTGTTTACAATACTGTCGCGGTCCACCTCCTAGCTAGGCTCCAACTGTTTCTTCGTTTGTGGTACTAGCCATACCACCTCATAATTTGGAAGGCTCTGGCGCATGCAAGGGGCTATATCTACTGCCTCGAGACTTCAATCTCAGCATCTTTACCTGTTATTTCCTACTTTTGGAATCGTGGAGTCGATCTCGACGTTCAGCAGTCCTCCATATATTCCTAATTAATAGCAAACCATTTGACTTCGTGTTCAGGCTTCAAGTCTACCAAGATGACTGGAGGAGTCCGCAATTTGCGGGCGATGTTCGAGAACAAAGATCAAGATACCAGTCCACCAGCAGATAGAGGTCGCTCTCCCGCATCAACATCAGGTTGGTTTCCTCACTTTGCACTCTTGGGGTTTCGCTGAACTACTACAGGCATTGCGAGCAATGGCGCATCCCCCCGGCCTTTATCCAAAATCCGCACGAGTTTCGTAATGGTAGAGAAGAGTGGACAAATGGGATTGCAAATGAGAAGAGATGCTAGCGGCGAACCAAGCTCTTCCACACGACGGACCAGCTTTAGCAATGATGAGGAGCGACGGCCGGCTATTGGAAGATCAGACTCGATTGCATCAGACTATAGTAGAAAGAAGAGTGGCACAGTGGTTGAAGAGTCGATACCCGAGGTAGAAACACCGACAACTGCGAAGGAGGAGAAGATAGATTCGCAGCCGAAGGAAGTTCCGAAAGTAGACACTCCAGAGATAGAAGCCAAGAAGACGGTAGAAATCACCAACGGCGTGGAAAAGACGAAAACAAACGGGAACAGCAACGGGCCATCGAAATCAAAGACAGTAATAGAAAAGGCACCAGCAGGAAAGATAACAAGCCGGCCCACGCCAATCTCAACTGCAAAGGTAGCCACAGCGCCGAAAAAATCCCCAATGAAGTCGCCGATTGCTCCAAAAACTCCAACGACACCCCGTGGCCGAGGACGGGCAGTGGAACAGTCGAACAAGATCTCCGAAAACAAACCAGAAAAGAAAACAAGTAGGTCGTCTTTAGCACCAGCTCATGCTTCGAAAACTGGAAGCCGCCCACCATCTGCCGTAGCATCACACACAAGTGCACCTAAGACGCGGATCCTTGCGTCCCCACCGCAGACTGGATTTGTTAAGCCAAAGCCAAGGTCTCCTACAAGGCCAGTGAAGCTTCCGGCTTCTTTAATGGCTCACACTGCATCATCGGGTTCAAAAACAGCTACAGCAGTACCAGCCCCACGGCGCTCACTCAGTCGAGCGAACGGGAATTCCCCATCTACTAACAGTCTACAAACTCATAGTGGTGCAGTACGTTCACCAAGCCGTAACAGCAATGCATCTACTAGTAAGACATCTACAGTAACGCGCAGACCATCTACTTTAAACAAGACTTCGACTTCTGGCAGACCTTCCCTAGGACCACCACCTGCAAGCTTAAAGAAACAGACCTCGCGCCAAAGCTTGTCTAAGTCAGTACCAGCTGATGATTCGTTCTTAAACAGAATGATGCGCCCTACAACCTCATCGGCTTCCAAAACCGCTGCTGCTAGCCCAGTCACTCCCCCCAAGCGAGCCTCGTCTGTCATGCGATCCACCACTAAAGAAGCAAACCACAAAACACACGAGGCACCAAAAGCACCTCTTGTCCCAAAACCAGTGGTCAAAGCGGCAGCTGTTGTAGCTAAGCCCATCGCCAAGCCCGTTGCCAAAGTTGCTAATTCAGTTGCTAAACATGTTAAGAAAGAGCCAGAGGGAAAAGCCAAAACTGAACCTGTAAGGGAAGCTGTCAAGGTCGAAGAAAAACAACCACAAGGAACCACAGAAGCTCAGCAAGAGTCGACCCAGGCTGAAGAGTCAACGAAGGCTGAAGAGCCAATAGTAACGGAGGAATCAGAACCTGTGGAGCCTACAGGTACAGTTGAGTCGGTGGTAGAGGATGATTCTGCAGAAGTGCCAAACGCTGAAAGCTCGGAAGTTGAGGAATCAAACCCTGGGGAAGTCGTTGCTCCTGTACCCGAGTCCGTTGAAGACAATACTCTCAATTCTTCATCGCCAGTCTCAGAAGAGCCAGAGATGACTGAAGAAGCAGAGAATGGTCCTGAGCCAATCCATCAGATTCTTTCTCCAGTGATTGAGTCTCCGGCGCAAGTTCGCAATCCAGAAATCACCGAGAGCTCGCCGAGTCTCAAAGTGAGTAAACCTACCACGCCTGAAATCACCACACCAGAAGCTATAGTTGAGGAGGACTCCGAGGCTTCTAATTTGCCAGAAATAAGTTCGCTGGAGAAGATAGAGAGTGCCAAGATCCCAGATGCCGAGGTTGAAGATGTGAAGTCTGCAGAGGATGGACAGGCTGCTGAGATTGAGGAATCTGAGGAACTTGAGGAACCTGAAGAAATTGAGGAAGCTGAAGTTGAGAAGGCAGACTCGACGGACGAGATAGATGTCGTTGAGATTGAGAACCCCGAGGAGCCCAAGGTTGAAGAGGCAGAGCCTATCACTGATATCTCCCAAGTAGAATCCGCCAAACAGCATGAAGTGGCTAAAGCTGAACCAGAGACACCTGGCCCAACACATGTGAAAGAAGATGAGACGAAAACGGCTGAACCTGAGAAGGTCGAGGATCCAGAAGATGTCAGGGCAAGAGAGGAAATTGCTCGCTTAAACGCCGAGCTATTGAAAGATGTAAGTGAGACATATTGAGTGAGATTTGTATAAGATTGGATTGTTCAAGATTCAAGAGTTTGGGGGCGTAGTTAGCGTGCCATGTCATGTAGTTATCAGCAAATTCAAAATATGTTGTGCTACGCTACCTCACAACACGTTGTATAGTACCTTACTTAGTCGTGAAAATGCTGCTTCTAATGTCTACAAAGTAGAACCGAAAGTAAGATCTCGTCACCTGTAATATTCTACCAAGGCTATGGGAACAGAACAGATTTATAACTTATAACTTGCACCGTTGTGGAAATTAGAAGACTTGGTCACATGATACTTACTAATTCAAAAATTTGAATTTCGCTTCTCAGACAGCACTATTGGTCACCATCACAACATGTCATCGCTGTATTGGCCTCCCTTACGGTCGTGCTATCGTCTACTAGCCAGACGACCTTTTCGGTGCAGCGGATATGCAGTAAGGTCATATGCAACACGAAGTTATGATGTAAGTTGCAACTAGTGGTCACGTGTGGCTATCTTGTTTGTAGTTGTCCAACAAATGAAGCAGGATGAACAGAAGGACGAGTTTGATGGCTAAATATTACTTCAATGGTTGACAATAGCTAATAGAAGTAGGATGCCCTCACCCATCTTAATACGCTTCAGACGTCCCATAAAGTATTGGCAGAAAAGAGAGCAGCTGGCTTAAGACCTGATGCGGCCGCGATACAAGACATGATACAATACCTCTCGCTGATTGGCCACTCAGTATACCTAGCTTCCTTTCTATTATCTGGTCCCTAAAAAGCTAATTCTTTAATTAGGTTTCGGATTTAGACAAACTTAACGTTGTCCACGTAGCTGGTACAAAAGGAAAGGGATCTACTTGTACATATGTGGATTCAATTCTAGCCCAATACCGGAAAAGATACAATTTCCCTAAAAAGGTCGGACTATACACTTCACCACATCTCATTAGCGTTCGTGAACGAATTCGCATCAACTCCGTGCCCATTTCACCAGAATTGTTTGCCAAGTATTTCTTTGAAGTTTGGGATCTACTCACCTTAAAATATGAACTTGCTACTTTAAAAAATGACTTAGAGAACTTGCCCAGCGACCAAAAGCCTGGGTATTTCAAATTCTTGACCTTAATGAGCTTCCATGTCTTCCTTCAGGAGGGTATCGACGTTGCAATATATGAAACGGGTATTGGTGGTCAATTCGACTCGACGAATATCGTTGAGCGTCCTGCGTGCACAGGTATAACCCAATTGGATCTTGATCATACCTATGTTCTGGGAGAGACAATCGAGGAGATTGCATGGCAGAAGGCAGGGATACAGAAGACAGGAAGTCCCTCTTTCTTCGTCGGTCAAACATCGCATCCTACGACCATGAAAGTTATCAAGTGTGTAGCAAAGGAGCGCAAAGTTCAATACACATGTGTAACAAAGAATAAATACTCCGGCATTCGCAGATTAGATGGAGTCAAAGTTAAGCCCGATCTTGTCACACAGAGGTATGTAGATGTCCCGGCCCTCGAATACAAGTGATCAAAATTGGTCAAGTAAAGTATTCGCTATAGCTAGAGTTTCGGTATTGACGATGGAATACAGAAGCAATGCGAATCTTGCAGCTAGTCTTGCACAGAGC
>Ga0247810_10000404_pt1 | contig 50386 bp, 52 predicted proteins | sample UWRJL119311C1_FD_179918 | JGI IMG/M metagenome (GOLD analysis project Ga0247810, IMG submission 179918) | Plant litter microbial communities from Arlington Agricultural Research Station in Wisconsin, United States - UWRJ-L119-311C-1 | ecosystem: Environmental > Terrestrial > Plant litter >...
AGAGGTTCCTGTGCGTAAAACGTGTGTAAAGGTTTCTTGTTTTGGTAAAGTCTGGGGAAGGAAGCTCTCCGTACGGGAGAGGTCTAAGTATGCTAGCTAATGAGGGTGTGTGCCTCAGGCCACAACACTCCACAACCTTCATAATTTCGATTTTCAATAATTGACAAACCCTTTAAAAGGCCTCGCATCAATAATAATTCCTTTAAGGTGTAAAACGTCGATAATTCCATGCGGGCTTATTCAAATCTTAAAATAGTTATAAGAAAATCGTATTTCTATTTAACTTCTTGGCCATATAAAAGTGGTGATTCACTTGCAATACTGTTTAGACCAGTATTTCTTCCTCAATATCTATTCTCAAAGTGGAAATATAGCGACGGTATTGAGAAACTCTGCAAATATAGGGTATTTAAGCTCTAAAGGTGTTGCGGCTGTATTAGCCATTTCAATTTTCACTATGAAGCAGGAGTTTGATCTCGACCTTGAGTATTTGCTTGTAGGCGCTGCAATTAATCAATATACTAATCAATCAAAGTCTTCTATACTTAAAAGAAAGTATATTAGTTACCCAGGGCAATTGTATATTTCTGAATTGCTGAGTTGCGATTATCAGGGCTGAATTTGTAAAGTCTTATGCCACACCAAAATTCAGCATCTCCGATTCAACTACACTAACTTGCGCTAGATATCTATTTAGCGCCTCTAACTACACCGAGGCGTAGTTATTGTCCGACAATTTGCCATCGGAGAGGGCCCCGGCCTAAAACAACGCTCTTGTAACAAGACCTTCCAGTTGCTCCCTGAGTCAATGAACATTGGTTATGCTCTGTTTTTATACTAAGACCCATTTCCCTACTCAACATATAGTACGGTGCACTACAATGTAGTATAACATATATCATGCGACTCAATTCTCTACATGATATACAATGCAGTACAGTATAATATAATATAGGGTATCTTGTGCTACAATTACCAAGATATTATAATATTATAATAATTTATATTATAGCTAGCTGCCTGAGTTAATACAATCCACCAGGCTCTACTCTACTGTCAAGACCCAAATCTCTATACAATATATAATACAGTGTGACAAATTATAATATAGAACATCTTGTGCTAAACTTACCAAAGATGTTATAATATTAAAGTAACTTTATATTCTATCTTGCTGCCTGACTCAATACAATCCATCAGGCTCTACTCCACCGTTAAGAACCTACTCTATATATAATGTACAGTACAGTGTGACATATTATAAAGCCTCTTATGCTAAATCCTCAATTACAAATATTAGAACAACTGCATTCTATCCAGCCATCTGAAATAACAAGATCAATAAGGCTTTCTAGATAATACTTGTATTTTACCTAGCCGGCCGAAATAACAAGATAAGGCTTCCCAAGATTATAACAATAGTTCTATCCAGCTGTCTGAAGTAATTAGATTGACAAGGCTTTGTCTACAGTAAATAAGACTCCACTATTTATACATTGTACAATGCAGTATGAGATTATTGTTATATACAATGCTTTATATCCCTCAACTTTGCGGCTTCAAAAATGGTTTGAGCGGTATCATGATTGTAAGAACCCTCCTTTAATGTTCCTTTCCAACTTCACTGAATTCAAGTGTTGTAATCACGTTCCGTCCTCGGAATACCATTACTTTGGACAAGATGTGTTCTTCAAGAAAATTAGATTGTATTATTACAAACATTAAGTTGGGTTAATCGCTTGGGCCCTGTGTTGGTCCCTCTATTGGACCCTGTCCTATTCCCAAACGCCTGTAATGCAGTCATGCCCATTTAGTATGTACAAAGTCTCATTTTGGTATTTTGCATAACCATCTGCCGGCTCAACAGCTGGTCAATTCTTCCTTTAGATCTTCTTCTTCACTTGCTCATCAGCTCCGTATGTTCGGAAGTCATCGCCCTCGACTTCCTTCACAATGGTCTCCATCTCTTTGGACTGCTTGTCCCATTCCTCCTTTGCCATCTTTGTCTCTCTGCGGAATAGCTCCTCGTTTGGCTTGCGGTAGCTACCAAGTAGGCGATCCCACATTGTTGTATATTGGCCGTAGTTGAAGTTAAAGTACAAATGGTGCATCGTGTGACACGCTGCGCCGTTTAAGAATGTGCCGTTTGCAACATACTCGCCGTCGTGGATAAGCACAGTCCATATCTGTACAAACACGAAAAGTGCCAGGTAGGCAAACTTCTGAAGCGGAAAGATGAATGGAAACAGATGGTATGGCAAGCTCTGCATGAATCCGTCAACCGGATGGAAAGCAACCGATGCGTAGGGAGACGGCATGATCCACTTGTGGTGTGCCTTGTGTAGGTGCTTGTAGAGTGCAGGGTGGTGTAGACCACGGTGGATAAAGTAGATGCAGAAATCGGTGAAGAGTAGGAACATGGGGAACTGTGCGAAGTCGTACCAGCGGCCAGGTCCATCTGCGAGGTTGTCATAAAGCTTCGAGTATCCACGAACCTCGGCCCAGAAGAATGGCACGGTCAGAAAAGCGATCCAGGGCATGGCATCTACGGCCTGGCGAATCTCCATTTTAATCTGGTTTTTGAGGAACTTGGGGTGCTTGTATGTGGTTTTATCGAAGACGAATACATAAGAAAGTGTTGAGACAAGAAAGTAAATGGCGGCGCCAACGAGCCTGTCAACACAGTTAGACGGCGTCGAACTCCTGCATCATTACTCTTACCATGTTATCAGGTACAAAGTTACCAATTGCCTCCATGTGTTGTCTCTGGTCCATTGGCTCATGTATGCAGCCTCCCCGGGGGGAAAAGACAGGTAGGTGCTGGCTGGGTGATATTCCCAAGGTGAGGCGGCTTTGGCATCGAATGTGGTGGTGTTCAGGCCATTGTTGGTATTAAATGGAGGAGACTGCAAAGGAAGCAGGGTCGCATAGATCTTGTCAAAGAGATATGTATCGACAAACTCGAGAGTGATATCCATGGTGTCTGTCGGTTGCAGAGTCCGCGAACAGAGTGGCGGTGGCGTTATAAGTAGAGCGAGGCTGAGAATGGATGTGAAGAGTTGTAGCTAGGGAAAGATGAAGAGAGAGAATGACTGTCTGAGCAAGTACTTGTGCTTGTACTTGTACCTTCAGTCGTACTACTGTGTAGCGCAATAGGTGTGAGGAATCGTAAGTTGCGACGTCGGTGGTTGTGGTGTGGTTTAACATTAATAAAGTATTTAAATTTATTCCCCTGGATCCGGGAGGGGACGCTAAAGAAACAGATTAGATTGCTTTGCCCAATAAGATGGCCAGAACGGTCCACCCTTGGCACGGTTGCTCCTGGCGCCGACCTTCTATTGTCACTCCACCTAAACGAACACGAACTGCGGTAACTGTGCGGTTACTGTGTTGTGCTTTGTAGAACGGGATCGCAGCTCACTTTGGATATACAAAATGTTCCCTACTACATCATCATCACCATCATCATCATCACCACCACCATCGTATAAATCTCCCTCCCCTAGAACTATTCGCTCGAGCAGCTCCTCTTCCCAGAAATACCCCACGTTGCCTTGCGATTCAGGACCCAAATGTGCTACTTTGTCCGAGGTATTATGATCTGCATTCATTTTACCATATGATGGCAGACGGTATTGCCATATGAAAAACCCGGCAAACAACACGAATGCAAAGCATTTATCTACACTCAGAGGTTTTTCTAGTCAAGATCAACATGACTTGATTCTACAGCACACCACAAACCAGTTAGTTGCCAGGGGCAGCTTCGTGATTGATCACGTGACACAAACATTCCTCAGCTCTTGCCAACTCCTACCTCCTTGAGATATGAATGTGTTTGATATATTCCCAGACATGGAAGCATTCTGTCACCGGTGCATGACTTCTCCAGACCCAGCTCGCGATCTCGTGACCATCTCGATCTCCCCCCACACCGTATCGTCCAAGCAGAGTTCCGCAGGCGAAATCTTCGGATGCAAGTACGGCATGCAAGTATGCAACGTGGCGGCAGAAGTCTTGTTGGTCAACCTTGCGCAATTAATCCATGCATCCGTGCTGATGCCCTTGCTTACAGTGAAAATAGTACTGCACTTAACTGTATGTAGCGTTCGTCGCAATGGTCGCCGTAGCATAAGCAAACATGCTGCAGTCCAGGTACGCCGTGGCTCTTTGTCATACACCGCATTCTGCTTGCGTGGGAATAGCAGCGGCAGCATATCCGACACGGTCCAGCATCGCTGACTCAGTCCACGGAAGTGTATGCCACATGTGCTGTATGGATATCTGTCGGTCTGTTTCCATTTCCCCAGGGGGCATCATGGAAGGTCTTCAGCCGCAGTGGCACAAACCCCAAACCCACCACGAACGACCCAGCGAGTTGACGGCCGGATGCCATCACATCCCATCCAGGACTGTACAGTAGTAAGTAGCCATGGGATTGGATGGGATGGGATAGTAAGGATCGTGGATAGCGAAGACCGGATTAGTATATATTGGTAGTATGATAGTATGGTGATGGAATGGTACTGTACTGTGATGGCACCGGGATGATAATGTGATGGTGTTACAGTATAATAGTATAATCTAGCATGGTATAGCATGGTAGTGGGCGGCAATGACGGTAATAATGGAGAACGATGTTTATCATATGTAATCAAGTAGTAATCACATGGTAATTTCCCACCTAGCAGATCTCCGACTTACCGTAAATTCCCGTCGTCACCGCACCGGGTTACCGTAAACCCGGCCAGCCCCCAGCCCAGCCAGGCCGTCGTCGTTGCATTTGCCCTTTTTACCCCTGTCCCCACCACCACCCACTAACCGCTTCACCACCACCACCACCACCATCACCACCATCAAATCCACCGCCGCCCACCGATGTGACTTGGCGTGTGTTTTGGGCCAAACTCACCTAACCCTCCAACTCTGATGGGGAAACGAACCCGCCGCGTCTTTGCTGCTTGCTGCCATCCTTTCCCTTTCCCTTTCTCACCACCACCACCCACCTCCACCACCACCAACACCACTCCTCCTCTGCTCACCATCCCATCGCTTTTTCTCCGTCGCGAGCTTTCTCATCCCCTCTCGATTCTTGCTGCGCCAGCTCGTTGATCGCACGCTGTCAATCCCATTCCCCCATCCCGTCCTCCCAAAAACAGGCCAATTTTACCTCTCAGCCCTGTTAGGTGGTGCACGACCTGAAGGGTCAGCTCCCACCGAAGCTCCAGCAACATCATCAACAACTATCCATCACCACCGCATCCCATCGCATACGTCCCCGACCAGCCATCGAGTGCTTGATAGCTCCATTCTCACAGCGATTCTCTCGGGTGCCACTGGCATAGTCGTCAATAGTGGTCATCGAGCATAACAATTCGGCGCAATGGCAATGTACAACCCACACCGAGGTCTGGGACCTGCTCCAACCACTGCGGCTGCTCGTTTGAATGAGCTACTGGAGGGCATTCGCGCCGAGTTCGACAGCCAGGCTCGTGCCAGCGGCGAATATGAACACTCAAGTACGTATATTCACTGCGCACCGACCGTTGACTTGCGCAGATCCACCCCAGCATTGCTGACCCTCTATAGTTGCCAACCAGATTCAAGAGATGCAATTGGTACGCGAAAAGGTTTATGCGATGGAACAAACACATTTGGCCCTGAAGCAGAAGTAAGCGGACCCACGAATTGCGGCGCGCGCGCACTAACAATAGCAGGTACGACGAAGAAATCGCACGGCTCCGTCACGAACTGGAAGCCCGAGGCGGTCCTAATCCGCGGCCTGCGGGACCCGGAATAGGAGGTCCTCAACACGCGGGACCTGGACTGGCTCAGCAACCTCCTCCATCGATCGGACATGGCCCAAGCAATTTATTTGGAGGCATCATGGCCGGACAAGGAGGCCAAGGCGCACCAGGTCTTGCTCCCCCACCCCAACAGCCAGATCAACAAGGACCACCACATCAACAAATGCCACAGCCAGGTCCGCCGCCACCTCCACCTCAAGCACCACCCTTCCAAAGCGGAGGATATCCAGGCCCATCTCAAAATGGGTACCCAGGCAACCCACCACCTCAATCAACCGCCTCGCCTGGTCCAGGTAAAGGTCCCCGTTTGAATCGAGGACCAGGCGGCCCCGCGACTCCTCAACTTGGTCAACCGATTCCATATCCTGACCCAAGAGCCTCGCCTCAGGTGCCACATCCTAATGCGGTTACCGACCACCGCCTTGCCGCCCAATTTGGTAATGTTGGAAATGCGCTTGCAGAGTTGGATCTTGAGCGCCTCCCTGCTCACCAGAAGAAGGTCGAGCCAGATTGGTTCGCCATTTTCAATCCTGGAGTACCTCGTGTCCTTGATGTTGATCTTTTACACACACTTCAACACGAAAGTGTTGTATGCTGCGTGAGATTTAGTCATGATGGCAAATATGTTGCTACGGGATGTAACCGCTCGGCTCAGATCTTCGATGTTGTAACTGGGCAGAAGGTTTGCGTTCTTCAAGATGACTCTGTTGATGCTGTTGGGGATCTCTACATTAGAAGTGTCTGCTTTAGTCCTGATGGACGATACCTAGCTACTGGTGCAGAGGATAAGTTGATCCGAGTAAGTCGAGTTAACCTACGTAGTACGATACATGCTAACAGTGGAAGGTCTGGGATATTCAAAACCGTACTATCCGCAACACATTCGCTGGTCACGAGCAAGATATTTACTCGTTGGACTTCGCGCGTGACGGCCGCACTATCGCATCTGGTAGTGGTGATCGCACTGTGCGACTCTGGGATATCGACGCCGGTCAGAACACTCTGACATTGAGCATCGAGGATGGGGTGACTACTGTTGCCATTTCCCCCGACACCAAGTATGTTGCTGCTGGATCTCTCGACAAGAGTGTTCGGGTTTGGGATGCTGCCACCGGATACCTCGTGGAGCGTCTTGAAGGTCCTGATGGACACAAGGACTCGGTTTACTCTGTCGCTTTCGCACCAAATGGAAAGGACCTCGTTTCCGGAAGTCTGGATAAGACAATCAAGATGTGGGAGCTTTCCGCCCCAAGAGGGGCCCACCCCGCTACAGGACCCAAAGGTGGACGATGCATCAAGACATTCGAAGGTCACAAGGTAAGATTTATCTCGTGTTATTTTTTTGGGATTCATATTCTAACATACATAATAGGACTTTGTGCTCTCCGTTGCGCTTACCCCAGACGGAAACTGGGTCCTCTCCGGATCCAAAGACAGAGGTGTTCAATTCTGGGACCCACGGACTGGAAATACGCAGCTCATGTTACAAGGACACAAGAACTCTGTCATCTCAGTTGCACCCAACCCATCTGGTGGATCTTTCGCTACTGGTTCCGGCGACATGCGCGCAAGAATCTGGAGCTACAAGAACATCTAAATGTGTGGATGATGAATCTATTTTGTGTATGAAGAATAAGGTCCCGATTCTGTGTTTTCCCGGGCGTTTTGGCGGAGGGAAATGCTTTTCAATGAGGCCAAGGGAATTTGGTTGTTCTGAACCATGTCATTTCATGAATGAGCTGAGGCGTGGAGATTTTTTCAAGGTAATTAGCACGGAAGGCTCAAAAGAAATACAATTTATTGAAACCCCTGTTTGAAGTCCATCTGGTGAATCCTAGGTATGGTACGATGTGGAATATAAAACATGTAGCTGAATTTCATTGCATCCTTTTCCCACTCTAAATTAGCAGCTCAGCACAAACTCAATACTAGGGATACAAGACGAATGCAGGATGATGTTGTAAGGAACGGTTTCTAAATCGCATTCATAGATGGACCCAAAAGGGCGAGGTGGTATCACATGATAGGCGATTCTCTTAAATTGCACGTTTATCTACTTCTTTGCCAATTGCATGGTCTGAGTGTATGTACATGTAGTCCTCTTGCTCTTAAACAGAGGAGGCTTTCGTCTAGGCTGATTCTGGAAATCATCATCTGCCTCCCGGATTGCTGGGCCATTGAATGCAACGTCTAGAATCTGCTTTCGCTTTTTTTATATCATATCATATCATATCACATCACATGCCCCAGTTTTAAAATGCGCCTCTAAACTGATCAACTAGCTGTCGCCCTAGCGTTCTCCTCCGTCCCTCCTCACCTCTACCATCTACGCCCGTTGCAGCCGCCGCGGGATCGGGGTTGGTATTCTCGCCCTCTAATCGCCTCCTCAAACCCTCAAAATCCTCTCCGCGCTTCACTCGCTTGATCCCCACCACCCAGCCCGGCACCCGCCATCTCGTCAGTCGCCCGGGCAAGAAGTCGCTGCGCCAGCTGTAGCCGATGACCCAGCCTATGACTGCGCAAAGGAGGGAGCCGGGGAATTGCGAGAGCGAGAGCTGGAGGGCGGGAAGGTAGATGTAGGATTTGTCGGAGAAGGTGATTCCGCTGGTGGGGGAGGAAGCGATGCGGTACTTGTAGATTTGCGGGATAGCGGCGTGATATTGGGCGAGGATGGCGAAGAGGAGGGGGGTAGCACCGGCAGGGAGATAGTTAAAGGTGTTGAACGAGAGGGGACGGAGGAAGAGGGCGAGGAGGAGGGGCGGAACGAAAGTGGTGAGGAGGAGCGAGACGAGAATGAATGACTATGCCGAAATGTTAGCTAAGCTCTACTCATGGAATCATAAATAAGGAGAAAGAGCTCTAGAAACTCACAGCATATTTCCGAGAGCCCCATAGGCGTTCAATAACACGCATGTTATATAGCGTCATAGCTGCGAACAGCACCTCAGTCGAATTTGTATAACAGAGCTGGTAGATACCAATCCGCCATAGCTGGTGATAAGTCCATATATGCGGGACAATTTGTATGTAGAAATAGTGCTTGAGGTCGGTGATGCTAACCAGTATCGATGCGCCGACTATGAAGTACACAAGGCTGCGGGATACTGGTGCGTCTGTGAAACCGGATGACAGCATGGCTGTCTTCTTTAGTGCCGACTAATTAGAGGCTCCGGATAGTGGAAAGTAGGCACATTGAAGTGCTTGCCTGGTGTGACAGAGGCAGTGGATGGATCATGGGATGGCTGTGATGGATAGTTGACGGAGGCCAGCTTGCCGGTTGTGGAGAGGAGAGAAGCATCAGCCTCTTGGTTTGTGGCGCGGGACACCAATCGTAACAGCCTCGTCATATTTCCAAGGCTTATTACCTGAAAGTCCACGCCATCTCTCCACATCTTCCAATTCGTGTCTACCAAATTCAAACCTCTTCTTTAATCCCGCCGGTCTTTACTGTATATATAAGTTCCATTTCGTCCCTGCAAAATACATCCTTCGTTGCCCACTCTTCCGGATCCAGACCAAGCTGGTCTTGTAAACTAAGCTTCAACATAATGTCTTCTATGCACCTCAACCAGTTGCGGAAATGGATGCTAGCTTCGCCACCAGTGGAATGGGGAATTTACCAGCTGCGAGAAATGCTCATCGGGGCTTTACGGCAGGGGCCCATCCCTCAGCATGTGGCATTTGTGATGGATGGAAATAGACGATTTGCCAGAAGTCACAAAATAGAAACGGTGGAAGGACATAATCTAGGCTTCGAGGCTTTGGCTAGAGTAAGTCTTGACATCTAAAGTTACTGGATGAACACCTGCTAACTTTGCAAGATATTGGAAGTGTGCTATAAGTCTGGCGTGAAAGTTGTTACCGTCTACGCTTTTAGCATTGAAAACTTCAAACGCTCGAAATATGAGGTGGACGCATTGATGGAGATGGCAAAGGTCAAGATCTCGCAGTTGTCTCAGCATGGAGACTTGCTGGATAGGTACGGCGCAAGCGTGCGGGTGTTGGGACAGAGGGATTTGGTGAAAGGAGATGTTTTAGAAGCCATTGACAAGGCTGTAGACATGACCAAAGATAACACAGAGTGAGCCTGCCCCTTTGTCGATCTTAGCTAAACTAACAGCCATCAGCTCTATACTTAATATCTGCTTTCCATATACATCTCGGGACGAGATCGTCACGGCGATCAAGGGTACCGTAGATGACTTCACCAAACCTCTGACAGCCCAAGCACGACCATTCTCCCAGACACGCATCACACAGAAGATCCTATCGCGGAATCTCAGCACATCACCTCATGGACTGCGAGCAAGTTCGCCCACCCCTTCCAATGTCTCCGATGTCGACGATTCCGTCTCCTCGACGACTACACTACATACAGAATCACCACCTAGTGACGTCCAGGGAGCATCACTATATCCAGACCCAGAGACTATAACTATTGAAACGTTGAATGATCATCTCTTTACAGCCGGCAATCCTCCATTAGATTTGCTTATTAGAACGAGTGGGGTGAAGAGGCTAAGTGATTTCATGCTTTGGCAATGTCACGAAAGCACAGAGCTCGTCTTCTTGGACTGTTTATGGCCAGATTTTGATCTGTGGCAGTTTTTGCCAGTTTTGGTTGAGTGGCAGTGGAAACAGAAACATCTCGAAGATGGTAATGGGCTAAAGTCGAAGGTGAAGGTCTGGTGAGACGTATGTCTCCTGGATGCTTTGAATGTTTGCAAGTCTCTCGAGAGCTTTATTAAATACCCTTTGCTCAAAGACTGTGCGGCGAGATAGTTATCGTATGCTTGCGTTTCTTTCAAATCTACGTAGAATGGGCATATGCCGAACAAGGCTCTCGGCAAAAGTGTACTCGAGGGCCGAAGATTTTGTGTAACCTCAATCACGACGCGTGAAATCGCCTCAAGCGGAAACCTTGTCTGTGAAGATAACTCAATAGTATCTTAATATAATATAAGAGCAATAGATAATTGTTGGAAATATCTTCATAAGTCTTGAAAAAGACTAGCGCAGTGGTGAATGATCCTCAAAACTATATTATAAGATCGCCCGAAACTTGATCGCACTAACGTCACCGCTTCCTAATCCGTTTGAATGCCCACCCATCGTAGGTGAGTGTTGCTCGTCCTCGCAGTTCAACGAACAGAGACGACACAAATTCTTACCGTATCACACGTCTCTCCAATGTAATTCATCAGCAAGCATAACTGCCCAAAGCTTTTCAATCACCATTAGCTTTCGTTGCACGATCTTTCTGAATCTACCGGCAGAAACATCAAAATACCCAAATCCACCTCCTCGTCCTCAGCACACAATGAAATCAGCAAGGCAACCTCCGTCTGATCTCTCGTCGAGCCGCAGAGCCCAGCCCTTGCGCCAGACTCGCAATAACCCACCAAGATCTGCTGTAGCAGGCTCTCGGCAATTTGGGTCGAGAGGGTCACTCGTCGGTCTGGACGGACCTCCAAGTCCTGAGCAAGCAATCGAAATTTTCCCCGCGATTACACACTTCGCCGATGCCATAACAGCTCTGCCAAAGGAGCTTGTGCGACACTTTACCTTGCTCAAGGAGGTCGATGCGAAGATATTCGCGCCGGAAGAGTCACTTGGTCAACTCATCGACGCTGCGCTAAACGCCCCTCCCGCTGAACGGCGACGACCTGTCGAAATACACAATGCTCTCGCGCCGACATCTGCTCCCATGAGTCTACAAGGCAGCGTCAATGGGTCTACTGTGAATGGTCACGTCGACTCTGTCGCATCTATACCCGAGATTGTCGAAAATCCTGCTGATGCGCCTTGGGACGCTGCCAATCTACCACGGCGACAACTCTTCCAACATTGCGCGTATACGATGACAAACATGCTCTTGTCGCTCGATGAGAAGAACCATGTCATTTCTACAGCTGCTGAAGCTCTCAATAAACAGCTCGCCCGCATTGACGACTGTTTTCCCCACATCGAGAACGAAATCAGCGAGGAGGCACGTTACGGTAGTCTTACACATTGGGCATACCCAGAGAATCGCACACACAAGTCGGGATCTGGGGGAGGGTCACGGAGAGAAGTTGCTGCCGTTAACAATTTGTCGGCAGCAGCACAACGCTTAGTTGACGAAGCGGCAGCAAGGAGCGACGAAAGGAAACAAGCTTTGTTGGCAAAGAAGAGTAATAAACACCACGCTGAATCCGATTTTGACGACCATCATGATGGAAGGCATAAGGAGAAAAGGCCCCATGGGAATAGCAAGGTCAGAAAGGTGGTCGATGTGTCATCAGGTGTAGGTCTAGGCATTTCCAATGCTACAGCCCCGAATGGCAACCCTCCAAAACGGCGGAAAGTCGATAAGGGACCAGCTGGAGGAGTAGGAATGGAGCGCGCAATGAGCGGCATATACGGTGCTAACGGTGCGGCAACGAAGAAGACAGGAAGCCCAAGAGATACCCCTCCTGGCGATGGCCCAAAGAAGAGACAGAGAGCACCAAACGGAACAAATGGACATTCGAGAAAGAGGTATGTCGATTTACGGCGAACTTTCGAGCCTTTTGCTAACATGAAATTAGAAACAACACTATTACATCGATAGCGATGTCACCATCTATAGCTTCCTCTCCCATCCGAGCTACCTTCCCAGACACAAAAATCAGTGGACGAGCACCTTCTCCTGTCACGAATGGAGGCGGTAGACCTGCACAGGCAAAGGGTAGGCAGAACTCTACGCAGCAGTTAGCGACAGAGAATTCTAAACAACGACCATCATCTGCAGCATCGAATAAGCCAAACTCGAATGCAGTAGGAACCCCAGATGTTCCTACCCCAACTAGCACAACAGGACGTATCCTTCCTGACATGAAACCACCTCCAAAGGAAACAGTGTCTAGTTCCAAGGAGGAACAATCTCTAGACGATACTGAGCGAGAAGAGTCTGATGTGGTCGCTTCGACAATTACCAGTAGCCGGAAAGAAGCTGGCATGAAAAGAGAAGAGCCCGAAACAAACGGTGACCCGGTACAGGATATCCGGACCACAACAATTACCATGACAAAGTCTGGACGAGCGAGCAAACCTTCTACACCTCACATCTCAAATTTCGAGCCTGTTCGCTCTCGTTCTGCCCGCAATGCATTAGAAGCTGCCTCTAGCAACAAACGTAGCCATAAGAAGGGTGCAGGTGCTGCCGCACAACAGCTCCTTGCTGCGCGGGGCAGGGAAGATGAAGATGCAAGTAGCATACAGGGCGACGACGATGATGATGATGACATCAATCCCGACGAGCCCAGATACTGTTATTGCAATGGTGTTAGTTATGGAGAAATGGTTGGTTGTGATGGTGACACTTGTGAAAGAGAATGGTTCCATCTAGAATGCGTGGGCCTGAAAGTTGCACCAAAAGACAAAGGTATGTCTTATATCACTCTCCCAGAGATCCCTCTCGAAATGTGTGGCATGTTCGGAATGCATGATTATTCTGATCGCTCCACTCGCTTCCCCACTTGAACATAAGCTAATTGGAGTGTCCTAGTTAAATGGTACTGTGATGATTGTAAAGAGAAGCTAAAAACGGGATCCAAACGTCTTAACAGCAGATAATCTGGCGTTAACAAATGAAGGAATGTTGGAAATCAACGGGTATGGCAGAGGCGTAAACGGAATTCAGAGAAGTTGATAATTATGGGGAGTAGGCTTTGAACTTCAGGTAGCTTCCAGGATACCAATATATCGGATAGGAAACTTTAGCAGGGCCAGAGTTGTAATTTCTCGGGGAATATTCGTAATAGCCTATTAAAAATGCGATGGGTTCAATAAAAAAAATAGGATGTTTTTTTGGCTACGTCAAATTCGTGGTTTTTGCATGTTTGTTGAGAAAGGTTTGCGAGGGCGGCACGAAAGATTCGCTTCGTCCAACATCAACTTACAGACACGTGATACCTCACGGAACTGGCTACTTCTGAGCTTCTGTAATATAACGTAGTTATTCGTGAACTGCGTGCTTAGATTCATGTTTTCCAGCGGATAGCGCTTTGCAGGGTTTCATTCATGTTTTCACGAGCTGTCTAGAAGCAAGCCAGCCCGATCTGTTAGCAGCATAAGCACTTTCCGAAAAGTCCGCACCCGCGAAACTGATCTCATACGTCTATCCAAGTGCCACTTCAATTTACGCCGGGCTGACTCATTTTCTTATACAAGTGCATGGGACTTATGATGTTTAAACTTTAGTCTAAACTGCAAAGTCGAGGGGGTATATGGCATCTATATAATTAAATGCCTCATACCGTATTACATATTGTATAGAGAATAGAAGCTTAATGTATAAGTGGAGACTAGTCAGGCTTAGTGATTTATGTTTACTAAAAACCCCTGAACAGCAAGATACATCGTAATGAAAATGAAGTTATATAACTTTATCAGAGCTTGATCAATCTTAGTGATTCATACTATACCATACGTTGTATAGAGAGTTGATTGTGACTTTATTAGAGAGATAAGCTCCTCCTGATGCTAAGGACTGTAGAGCAAGGGCAAGTTCATCAACAAGAAGGGTGCTCGAGACCAAGATGTGCTTGTCGCTTCGGCTCCTACTTCGATGGCCCAAAAGATATATACCACGCCGCATATTTGGAAGAAGCATTTGGCATGGTGAGATACATAGACGATGAAACCTACAAAGCAATAGCATGTGAATATAAGAATATGTAAATATGTATTCAATCTCCTCCTGGTCTGATACAATAGAGTCTATGGATAGCAGGAGTACTTTGAAATTCTATAACTAAGCAACTTCTCGTTGATTATCCTCTCAGAAAATGGCGTTCCTGTGTGTATATGCATGCAATGAGATTGAAATTGCACCCTTTGTAGCCACACTGTAATGTGACTTGGAGATTGAAGGCGCTCAAATCACCGTGGGCTAAGCAACGTTGGAGGATTGTGCAGGCAAGTGGCACAGATGCAATACATGAAGGCATGGCCCAAGAGCTCAAGTTCTATGAAGCTGGAAAATCAAACGCGAGCGAAAAAAGCACTACAGCCATTAGTGATATACAGCACTAGCTGACTTTTGCGACACTGTACTGAATAGCTAGCTTTCAGATTCTAGTCCAATATGGCACAGCTGAACAGCGGAGTGAAGTGAGAACAATCCGCGAAGAGTAGCGTTTTTAAACATTTTAAGTCACATACATGAAAGTACGGGATGGCACATTCTGCCAATATTACTTTGCTTATAGTAATGGAAATAAAGCCTGGGCAGTGAGAAATAAACCCGATTACCAATGATGTCTCCCAAATAGTTAATATTTCAGTTGCTGAGCTAATCCGCGAATTTTAGGGTGCTAGATCACTCAAATTCCCTCTGGTCTGGATAATGCGGAGCAATCAGCATAGCGGTGATATACGCAATACGACACGAGATGTTTCGAAGATCGACGACATCAAGAACTGTCTCATGTTATAGTGAGTGAATTTTGTTATTTCTCAGTATTCTGCATGGGATAGATGTTCGAACTCATCCTTTCAGCCGATGAAGCCGCGGTTGTTTCCAAAAGTATTTGTTATTCGCTTTCACTGCGAGCCCACCAAGTCAGGTGATAGGAGCCCGGACAGGTCGAAATACCAGCTCATGGTAGACACAATTAGGCTGAAATTTCCGAGGTATTTGTCCCGCAGCTTTGAGAAGTCCTCGTCGATCTGTAGTCCTGGTAGCATGCGAGAGTGCAGAAAGGTCCAGAATGAGGAGATTGACCCGTAGAGGAGCAGAACAACTATCCGAAGGATCTTGATTCTATGTGAAAGCGTCACAACTTTGAGACTTCTAAATGGGAAAGACTGCAGTTGAGAAACCACTTACTGCTTTTTGGTATCAGTCTTATAAACAGATCATACTTGAGACTGTTCTTTCTGGTCAGAGCTCTGGGCATCATCGTTCTGTTCGGTCTTCTCATCTCCCCAGTCTGCTTCAAATCTTTCCTTTTCATATTCGGCGTACTCCCCATTTGCACGACTCTCTGATGCTGCTAAGGCTTGTCTGACCCAGTCTCGGTCATAACAACCGCCTCGACCATCACCTTTGAAAGCGGCAACATCTGTCTTCATCTGCTCTGATTTGACGAAAGAAAGTGGAGAGTTTATTTCCAAAGGATTGGCAGCTATGATTTCCACAGCTTTGGGATGATTAAGGACCGCCTGAGTAGAATTGTGTTAGTTTATTCCACCACGTGATATTCTAGGGTCTGTGGTCCTACCATCAAATCGATGTCTTCTTGATATAATGGAGATCTATCATTTTCCAAAACGGCATCAAGGTCGTCATATATGGCATCTCCTTTGGATTTCTTCTTTGCCCGGCCGCCGGAGGAAGGCGCTGATCGTTTAGACTTGCTATTCGCCATACCAACCATTCTGAGTAAATGGCTGATCAAGAAGAATTTCTATTTTTTGGTCGATCTAGCTGTTGGGTTCTCAAAACATATAGAATAGTTCACATTGAAGAGGCGCTAGGCTAAGTATGTAGATGTAGCTGAGTTGTGGGTGGACGTTTGGTAAGGCTACCCCAGAAAGCTGGCCTGAGCGCCAGGGCTAAAAACACCAATGATCCTGAGCCTCGGATTTATTAGCAAAGATAAAGAGGCCAGCTTGAGATTGCAACCTAGAAACATTTAATTTTTGTGGCAACCCTCAACAAACTTCCCCTAATTCTGCAACCTACAACTGCTCCTTTACCTGCACCTGCTTATCAAAGGAACCTCCTGACACGTCTAAAGCTTGGGCCCAACAACTCCGAGAACAAGGGCAGCAGAGACAGAAAGTCTGGTATAGTACCTACTGGAATTGGGAATTTACAATTAGTCGAGATGATTAGATCTACACAGATTGCGAGGCTGGATGGTATTACTTCTGGATGGGTTTTGATTCTACCAAAGCTGACGCCAACTTGCAGGTCTCATGCTTTGCGCCTCAGTTGATGATGAGCAGGTACGTGGAGCGTTTCGTACTGCAAGCTTGCATACTAATTTGGGCAAACTAGACTGAATCTTCTCTGGCTGAGATCAAATCACAAGTCAAGATGGTCCTCCGGAGATTGAATCGAAACTCAGAAACACAAGCCAGCATCGAGAGTGGTGCATACACATTACAGTACGTACAGACAGACATGAAGCCAAGTGATCGCAGTTGGAAGTAATAGAGCGCAATTGATGCGACGACCCAATCTTATAAGAAGTTGTGTGCCATTGGATGTCAAAAGCTATCTGGGGGAAACTTCCAAGTCGTCCGCAGACATTCTCTTAAGGAACACCTTCGCATAAATTACGCGGTGCCTTTCCTTGAGATAATCAGCTGCTGCTCTGCTCCAAATATTGCTTGGGTTTCTCGGAAGGCGCTTGAGACATGTATTTGCGAGTCTCAATTGGAGGCATTCGTATCTCCATTTTCTAACAATGCTCTGCAGTTACCTCATTTTCCAAGAGATTGTCTACCTCTGCATATCCGAAAAGTCATATCCTCGAAAACTGGCCTTCACCTATCTCTCAGACCTGTCCAACGAATTCTCCACCACCTACCCATCTTCCCAAGTCCTATCGTCCAATCTCCGTCCCTATGCCTTTATGGAATTCGACACATTTATTTCTCGTACCAAAGCCACATATTCTGATACCCGTGCGACGCAAAACCTAGACAAACTAAACGACGAATTGCGGGATGTAACAAAGGTGATGACAAAGAACATCGAGGATCTGTTGTATAGAGGAGATAGTCTGGAGCGTATGGGAGAAGTAAGCAGTCGGCTGAGAGAGGATAGCTTGAAGTACCGGAAAGCTGCCGTGAGAATCAACTGGGAGTTGTTGTTGAAGCAATATGGACCATTAGGAGGACTGGGACTCTTTATAATTGTTTTCCTTTGGTGGCGGTTCTTTTGAAGCAGTGGCTGACAAGTTATGATGGTGGTTTTAAACGTCTGGGAAATGGCTTGCAGTTCTCGAATGGAGATCTTAGCCCTCGACCAATATAACACGACCATAATGCCAGAGGCTGTTTTAGGCAATTAAGGGTCTAATATATAATCCCCAAAATAACTTCAGATAGTGTAGCAGAGTCTACGCTGTTTAATTGCACCTATTGTTGAGGCATTTCTGATATTTCGCAAAAGTGTTACCAGCACCTCAATCTGGAATTACGGTGAAAGAACGAGAACGGCCTTCGTATTCTTGTATTCAAACCTGGTCCAGGCCACTCCTTTCGATAATACTTCTTTGCTACCCATTGCTCTCGGATCGTCCTTGTCACGTTTGTTAGACATATCAACTATTATTCATCTTCGTATAATGTCTGTTCCCTTATTTTACTTCTGAAAGAGAGCGTGTTATCATCCATCCATTCAGACTCCAGGAACATTGAATTAATGAGCGGTTATGGAACCAGTTGAAATGCAAACCCAGGTGACGGTAGATATTCACTGACTGCATGAAGGTTTTGGATCAATGAAATTCAACCTCCACCTCCGAAGCGAACTACCATCAACTTCCTTGATCTCGAAACCATAAACCTTAGGTATTACAAACAGCCCCTCGAGCGTATGGGAATACGCAATTAGTCTCATAATAAAGGGTTGAACTAATATGACTTGGTCTATAACCACAACATCAAGCTACAAAAGTTACAGTTAGTCAGTTGATGCCGCAAAATACTCATTTGCAACCTTTGTTTTCTTTCTCCCCGTATTGCAAATAATAAAGCTAAGCTTAGAATATTAGATTCTAATTGCCACATCCTAATCTATATCAGATAGGAGGAATTGCATTTAGTCTGCGTTGGCCCAAGAAGATACAACAAGCGTCTCTGATGTTTTGAGGCTATCTAGTTTGTGCAACTGTGCAACCCAAGACTAAGAATAAGTTCTACAGCGGCAATTTGAAAGAGGCTTGTTAGCTTTGGGCGCTTCATTCCAAAAGATATGGAAATTGTTGTTAAAGGCGACTGGGCACATGTTCAGAGCGCTGCAAGCTTTATAGGACTTCCTACTACTTTTGATGGCGGTTGTGTTCATGCCAGCACTTTATTTGAGCTATGAATAGAAACACAAACCTTGAAGCAATATAAAATGAGGCCTTCCCCGCAAATACTTATGAATTCAGGAACATTGCGGACCATGTCATACTTTTATGTTCGTACGGGCAGACCAAAGAAAATTGCCGTATCAATGCATTCGAGACTCTAACTCTGATAGAAAATTAACATTAGTCTAGCAAACAGTACGAACTCTTCATAGCCGTCCAAGCTACTTTATTAAGTTCTGGGGTTTACCTAGGCTAGGATATGGTGGAACATGTGTTGAGCTGTACGTTTGAATTTCATATGCATGCAATTGAGAAGCGGCTAAACACAGACACCAAACCTAACCCAGTTTGCTTGGTGTTGATATATTTCTTAGTACTGTAATAAAGAAACTTATATAGCCTTGTCACTGATATGGAGTATCGAGAATAAAGCCACTGCTATGGACATATGGGGAAATGGTAATTTGCTTGGAAATGAAAACGAGGCTATGATATTCGCCCGTGATTCAGTGCCTAATTTTCAGTACACCGCGAATAATGAGGAACTACAAAATGCACTAGCATACAACCTAAAAGAGACTTGGGCCAAAACTGCAATCAAAAGTACACATGTTCGGATCTTACCTTCATAGGTTCAATATAGGGTGCGGCAAAGTCGTAGCCTAACCGACCACACCCAACTCTATATTCTCATGCATATATATGCAAGATGCTGCAAGATGCATTTGATATGCTGGCTACATATAATGAGGCAAACATGCATAAACAAGTGAGGGAGTTTACACGGTCAACGGTGCGAACATGCTTTGCCACTCTAGCGGTCATGAAGTTCAAGCAGTCAAACGTTACACGCCTTTGAAGTAAAAAGTGATGTTTGTAGTTTGCCTTGCAGCGAACGTAATCGCAAGACTTCTCATTTCAAACCCTAGATATTGCTTTATGTAAGACCTGCATAAAGAGGCTTGCATGAGCGATGCAGGAGCTTTTGGGTAAGTCGCCTGTACGACCCATCGGTCGGCGATTTGGATAGTACTTGAAACGAGAATTCGGCAACCCAAAGAACACATAATCAATCCGAAGGCGGTCCGATGGGCCAGCCGAACGGAGTGCGACATTTCTTAGCTGTTGTGCAACACGTCGTAAGACAGTTGGTATACGGGGTTTACGTCAGGTGACGCTCATGCTGCTAATGTTTCTATCATTTGTCGGTTCCAGTAATTGCGCTGGCTTGCTTTGACAGGATCCATTTGCGGCTGTCTGCTTGCCCTATTCACCCCCTTTATTCCTAAGGCAAAGAAGCGTCATTCAAAGCAGAGAGAGATTTGTGATTCTTACTTATCTCGCCTCCTCTCATGACTCTCGTGCTCTTGCTATATGACAAAGACTTCTACCAACGAATTCTTGGGCTGCAAAACGCCGCGCTACTCGATTTAGAGAAACCAAGACAGTGACGGCTTGGGAAGAAGTTTTCCGGTAAGCTGTGGCGCCGCTGTCAGGGGCAAAGCACGATTCAATGCGATGTGTAGTGAGCGCCGATAGACAACACAGAGGTCTCACCTAGATACAAAACCATCTAGATTATCTTTTTGCACGTTGTTTTCCAACCGCTCGATGACATGGTTGAACAATTAGGAATCTGAGATCCGCTTTGTTCCTTTTGGGAAGAGACCCCTGAGCTGAGGCCGCCCCTTCAGGTACGGCCCGCTTCTGATCGTCCTAAAGTTTGTTCTGATTGCAATGCTTGACTTTAGAGTTCAGCGATGCACTATAGCGTGTATAGTATAATCCTGACTCATTAGATTAGCTATCCGCCATCAAAGTGGTCAAAATATGGCCCCTCCGGTTGACTATTCAGAGTTCGGACGGAGAGCCGAAGCTAGGGTGGTATCCATTTTGATAGTACAGCCTATTAATCCAGAAGTTGCCCCTGATTTCGATGGTGGACTGTCAAAACCGAGTCAAGGGCCTTGGTAATGCAGCGCTTCCGTCTCTCCGCCGTGTGAATACTGAAGTCGTGTTGTGTTGTTCCTGGTTAAATGGAGTGCAAACCTAGTTTTCTTTAGGATAATGATGTATGTAGCATAATCTGAATTCTGCTAGCGCCAATCTATCAGAAATCAGCAAAGATGCATGAATAAGAGCAACAGCTCGGGTAGCAGGTCCTTGAATAATAGCGGAGTTTGTAGATGGATACTCTCAGACACGAGAAGCGTGCTAATGGGCCAGAAAGCTAATGCAGGGCCTGCGGCTCGTCCTGGGAGTTTCTCGACGCCAGAGTCTAGTGGGTGGAGAAGTATCAGATCGACGTTGGAAGTCAACATGTTATGCACACCGACAGCAATGCAGGAGTGCAGGAGTGCAGGAGTGCAGCAGTGTAGTGGTGCTGCAGGTCGCCCAGCTGTCGACAGATGAATGAATGAATGACTGATGTGACAAACGGCCACGCCAGCTCCGGGGGTGGGAAGTCAATCAATCTCCCCCATGCATAGAACAGCGAAGACGGCGATGCTGAAATTCGAATCCTCATCTAATTATACCTCTCTCTCTCTCTCTCTCTCTCTCTCTCTCCCGCCCGTACATACCGTACATACCGTACATAGTGAACCGTCCAGCGTCCCACGCAAGGGTGCAAAGATCGCATTGCAGGTGACGATGCGTGGTGGAGCCTACGCCCATGGATATAGAGCATTTGCAAATGAGAGTTACTTCATTAGATGATGTCTGGACACTGGCAATCTCCCGTAAACGGATGTATGTCTCTACACCATGTAGAATTGATCAGCTAGGATTAGATCAAGGTCAAATCTACAGTACTGTACAGTACCGTAGCCACTACCCTCGCCTTTCTCCGCCTGGTCGACCTAGTCTGACCTGCATGCTGCGTAGTTATACACACATATGCACACGTTTTTTTGCAAGCGGAAGGTTACGCTTCCCTCTGGCTCAGTTGGCCAGTTGGTTAGTAACTTTGGTCAGTCCACGGCAGGTTGTAGGTTCTGTGGTGCAACAAACCCGCATCGCATGCCCCAAGTGTTTCGCCGCCACCAAATCTCAAATCGCAAACGTTCACGCCCACGCCCATCGCATCGCAGCGCATATCATCTCCTCCCCTCCCAACGTCCCTCATCCGCCCGCACCGTGTTGCACCGTACCATCCCCCATCTTCCATTATTCCCACGAACCCAGTTTGCATGTCCTGGATCAATTTCGTACACGTGCAACCAGGGGCGACCCTCCGGGCGATCGACGACTAGTTGTGTGTAGACTACACGACTGGATCTGGCAAACCAGAACCAGCACAGAACCGGCTGGGATCAAGACCAAGACCAAGACCCCAGAAAACAAAAAGCGGTCAAAGCGCGAGACCTCCCTCTTCAAGATAGATCCATCCTGAGCCTTCATCAGCTTCCTCCTCCCTTTGCACTCTTCAGCGACCACCGCTGTGCATCCCTTTGGCTTGAACTTTGTGTTGCTCTTCCCTTCTTCGCGCGGATTCTTGCAGGCGGCCTGCGAGGACTTCATACCATGTTTTAATACTCTGTAATACTCTCTATATTGCGCTTCTTCTCGTTCACGGGTGCGCTGCGGCTCGGATTCTAGGGGGCGGAACTCGGAAGGGAACAGGAAGACATGATTGTCATGGAGGGACTGCTGCTGGTGCCTCCAGAGCGCCAAATTCTCATCGGTCGAGCATTGTGGAAGGTTGGTATACTGCACCTATGAGTCTGCCCAGTTAATTGACTTTCTTTTGTAGCCTCGCTATGTTATCTTCGGCACCGGTGCATCACTGAAGGCGCAGGACACCGCAACGAAAGCTGGGAGCTCGCGTAAAGACCTGAAGTCGACCTCTGCAAAGCCGAGTCTTGTCGATGTTACACAGGCAGACGAGAAAGACGAGCGGCTCTACATTTCAATATACAAAGCAAAGGTGCGCTATCCAAAGTGAACGTAGTGGAGGTTGTTATTAACTTGATTAGGGTGACTGGGACTTTGTTGCGCAACATTGCATATCCGTCTTTCAGTCCTGCGAGGTTCGGAACGTTCAGCACCGCAAACAGATGCCGTCGCTTCCAACCATGATGCTCGAATTCAGGCCAGATGCACCAACCGAGATAGCACGGAAACGACGGTCGAGCAGAACAGGAGGGCTTACATCAAAGGATCCTTGGGCCAGCACTCTTCTATTCCGCACGGTTCCGGAGGAACACTACAACATATACAATTGGCAAAGTACGATCAAACCCCAGCTGATCCCTGAATTCCACGACTATCGAAGTGAGATGAGTCCTATAAGCCCTGTCTTCAGTAGCTTTTCAAACCCTTTTGCTAGAGATAACGCATCGTCCAATTCGGCCAGACCGGACTTTCTACAGCGGGCTTCAAGCCAAACCACCACCTCCAGTACCTATCCTCATGCACCACGAGACAAGCCATCTGCTATAATATCCCCATCTCCCAGTTTGCGCTCGAGGCGTTCAGACCTGTCTTCGCGAGGGAGTTCGATGCATCCATCGGTGGGTTTTACCACCAACCATCCCAAACACTATACCACTCTCCCATCAGATATGCCCTCCCCAGCTTCTACGTCCGGCTATGACAATCAGTTCATAGAGGGTTGGACGTCTGCTCAAGGACGGTCATCAACCCTTTCCTCCCACCACACCCGAGGTAGCAACAGCATAGCGTCTGCATTCACCATGAACGCACCTCCTATAGGGACCACACCACCCGGTCCACGAGAGACCATCCTGGATAGAGCATTCCAAATGAGATGTATTCCAGGAGGCGAGAAAATTCAAGATAAGTACGAGGAAAAAATCAGCAGTATTGCAAAATTCGAGGTCTTGATGAAGGAATCAGATGAGCGAAGGCAGCAACAATACGTAGCACCGACCCATGAAGAGGCCGGGCGAAGTGGCTGGTCATTAGATGAGGAATCTGATGAATCCTCTAATGATGATCTCGACGAAGAAGACGACACTGCTGATACATTAGACATGTCGGATGAAGATATCACTGTTCCGACACCAGCCCAACGGGCTTTAGAGTACATATCTGGTCGACGCACCCCATTGTCACCTTCCAGACCGCTTTCCCCCGAAGCCAAAGACCCGCCAATCCCGTTCCTCAACTCACAAGCTATGTCTGCGTTCCACGGCGGCCCTGCATCGGCAATCAATGGTGGTCTGAGACCACGAACTGGTACGGCCCCTCCTAAGCACAACAGTCGGCCAACGTCATTAGCGCTTCCTTCACGTTCTGCATCAACCGCTACTGTCCCACAATCAAAGGAATTTCATGGGACCAGCAGCAATGGAAATCTTAAAACCGGAGATCGTGATGCAAAAGACATCAGACGGAGGAGTAGCACGAGCGTAAAACGATTGAGTTTCACGGAATTCGCAAAACGGCTAAGCTCTACGAGCAGCTTGTTACTTGTTCAGACCAACGCTAGCTCAAGTTCAGGTCGAGATGGAAGCAGGAAAACTAGCAGCGAGTACGGAATAGAAGATGAAAAGTCTACAAAGAGAAGCTCAGTAAATCTACGTGGGGGAGCTGGACCTAATAACCCCGAGATACGGGATAAACGATGCGGCTGGAGAGGTAGCGTGGGAGTATTTGGCAGCAACGAAGGCGGCTTTCTTTGAAGCGTAGCGCCGCAATAGGGTTGATATATAGATGATTGTAATGACGTTTCGGAAATGGCGCTTGCTGTCAGGGAACGAGGTTTGGAGTTTAGAGCGAAGGCTGGTTTTGCTACCACGCAGTAATGCTGATATCCATTTTGGAAAAGAGTGCGTTTGTTCTGGGAGGTGGACTTTTGACGATAACGACGAATTATACCCTTCCTTGCACAGAAGAGAGAGATTGTTTTACATATATACCATATTTTAGATAGCTATAATGTACTTGAGTATATTTATTACGTCTATTATCTCCTGCGTGCCTCCGCGATTTCATTCATTCTGCTCTGCTCTAGCAATTCCAAAAACTGCAGATGTCGCTGCTCGGGATTTTCCGCCCCTGAGAAATAGAAGTGGGCACGACTCGGGATTCTATATTTCCGTAAGATCGGCTACCAATCTAATTTACGTGTGGGAGATGTAGGTGATAGAGCGCTTTGTTTCACGTAACAGCATTAGCTCGCGCATCTGCGACGACAAATAGGCTTGAAGAAAAGTCAGGGGCTAAAGAGCATGTTGAAGCGAGCTGTATTCGGATCCTTCGGCACGAGTCTCCGACTTTTTGTTAGCTGCTTCTGCTTCTCCTCTGCAAGACAGTACTACAATGGAGGGAGGTCCTATTCTTTTGCTATTAGATATTTTTACCATGCCGTTCATGTTTATTTCTATTCGGCATATTTCTGCGACTTCTACGCGTCGAGATTTCACTGTCAAGCCAGGAGCTTTTTCTTCCGTCTTGCAACATCATAATGCTAGATTAGTGCGCTTATCATTAGTGACTGTTGCTTGTTTCTAACTCCTCTAAACCACCACCCCTCTCTGTCTGAGATAGACGAATGCTAGCGCAAAACTCGGTACATTTCGACTGTCATCAGGCTGGCCCTGTATGGCAACGCTTCCATAAGCGCAATTGAACTGTTCTCAACAAGTATTTGCTTCTAATGTGGATTTCCTCGTGGGGGCCAGTTGGGTTTAGGGTGTTTCATTGGTTGCGATTCCTGCATGCTTGTCGAGTACACCTGGATTTCACTTTCACCATCTCTGCTTGAGCTAGAGGTCTCGTTTCCGCAGTTGCAAGTCGGCCAGGCCCTGTCGATACATAGAATGAAGCTTCTTATACGACATGGCGAAAAAATATTTGCCCACAGCTTGGGCAAGCAACATTTCCTTGCCGGGGGAGCTGTAGACAAACTTGTTTATCAAGTCACAAATATTTTGCGCTGATTTCACAATTAATCGCCCCAGACAGATCAGCCCACTTTTCCTCCTAGTTGACAGAATGTAGATAATTCTTTTTGATATTGAAAGGAAATTTCTTAAGACTTTGGAGTGCGGTGCAATGCTCAATAGCATCACACAATACGGTACAATAGAAAATGCATTTTTACTCTCTCACCCGAGGGCCCTTTGGCGTATGAAGTATGAGTGACTATGACTATTATATCTAACAAACTCAACTGAAGGAGACCATGCTCAATTAGGAAAATACCAGAGATCTAAGTCACGCACTAGTTAATTGTATCATCTAGCACCTTTTATTGCCTATCCAAATCACGTAATTTCCATTCTCCCAATCGTGTTGCCCCGAACCGTTCATCTGCTGTACGGAGACAATTGGCGCGTATACAAGTTCGTAGGTGAGAAACAATGTATCGTTATGAGAATTGAACCTGAATCCACCAGATCCATTAATTTGGAATCGATGAGGATAAACCTCATTGACCCTTGGACGGTATGTTAGTAATATGCCGCTCGTTTCGACCAGGTACAAGCGGGTAGAAGTAAGATATGGTAACACATCACAGCTCCTCTAGTGTTAATTACATTTGTATTGGGCGCAGTTTACGCCTTTTAGGACCTTACACAGGTTGACATGAGCACTTTGATGCCATCTGGAATTTCACTCCGGGTATATGGTCTGAGAGTCGTGACGTCGTAGTGGATTTCGATCGTTCTTTTCAAGTCGCCACGGCCATCATCTTGAGTTGCATTCTTCCAGATCATCTGCTGGAGTTTGAAGGCAAGAAAACCAGCTGTGAGAAGATAGGAAACTTTCGAGATCTTTTTGCCCATAGGTGGCTAAGTAAATCGTCAACTGTGACTATAGGCGGCATACTGGCTTCGGCTGGTGCAGAGGTCTTTGCTTAGATAGGACAAGATATTTGATGGACTTTATAACTCAGCAGGTTTGTATCATGACTGTTCATTTTGCGCACAAGAAGTTTTGCAAATTCAGAGCTCTCCTCGGAGATATAAATATGCTAGACTAGATTGTATTGAATAAGCGTTCTGCAGGCATTTCTATTCAAGCATATCTTAATTTATACACTATTTCCTCTTCTAAATTGGAGTGACTGGGTAAATTATGAGAAAAATTCTGTTTATTCAATCTGTAAAGATAAAAATAGTCACCTTGAAGCATTCAAAGGATTTAGACAGTTTGGCTGGAAGTCTTTGTGTTCCTCCACTGGCAGCTCACGTTTGGTACCTAATAACACCAAAATGTGCACATATCTAGACTGATCATTAGCTTAGAGTTGCTGCACTTCTTATTAATCTCTTTATGCATCTTAGTTTTAATAAGTTAGGCAATTCATGGCATCACGAATATTTGTCTTTGTTTTTTCTGTAGACGGCAAACGCCAAGCTCGCTTAAGCCCCTATTATTGAGACTACCACGGGGCCGTCTCCTCCGCTCAAAACTAATGTATAATCATCTTCTGCTCGTCGATCCCCCTTCTCATGCTTCACCCATCGGCCGCTTGACACGGTTACTTCCTACTCACGGATAGCCACTTGCGATGATATTTGTTTCACATAGGTATTCTCCATCATCTTATTTTAGTGTCGACCATCCATCTTGGTGCGCTGCACAGTCTCAATCGTTTGTCCATGCTCAACTCACTGGCACACCCTCAATAAGTAGAAGCAAGCCAGGACATTATATTGTCCTTTGATCCAGTTACGACTTACCGGATATGTAGGTATAATGTGGAATTTCTGGAGTGAGACTCAAATTGGCTGGAACCTAGACAAATTCTACAGAGACCCGTTGGCAGCCCATTTCCCAAGATGGATCATTGATGAGAATATGATGAGAATACGCGATGTTGACAAGGTAAAATATGTGGCCAAGAGCCTCTTAACGCACGATTACTCTTTCCAGCCATCCTTGCTATATAAATAGGCTATGGCTGCCTCAGCTGTGGTTGTCAATAGTCGCTTTTGCCGCATTGAATCTATTAGATTGCACAGAGAATGACGTATACACCTGAGCTGGTAACTGTCTTTGTATCGGTATAATAACTTCAATTTCTGCCTATAAAAAGCCCTTGTAGTAGTACACAATTCTTTTAAACGAAGTGCAACCTAATGTTCATCATAACTTTACTGTGGTATATATCCAGAACGCCAACGCTAATCCATATATTATGCAAGATGACTATTGAAATCATATGCTGAATGAGGATATGTAGTACTGTAGAACTCTCAGCTGGTGTCACTTGATTTGGAGTATTCGACTTACTGTTAGGACGGATTCGTCCGCATCGTCGTAACTTGGAAGATAGACGTATAAAATTAATGCATGCTCATTTGAAAAGCCTACCAAGATTAGCAAAGGTACTAGAGAGGAAAAAGTTGTAACATACAAGCTACCACACGCCCACCCAGGCGACCAACACTCAACACTTTACCCCAGTCCCTGCCGTCGATCCTCACTGTGGACCAAGCATCAGGACCAGCTGCCTTTAATCTAGCGCTTGGATGCTCCGCAGGATCTTCGTCATCGACAGCCTGCCGCGGGTCCAGCTCCGGATTGCTGAGGCCAGTCCAGACGCTGGAAATATTTAAAGCATCTGTAGAGATGCTCAACTTCAAACTACCATGCATATTGGCAGCCAGTTCCAGCTTTGGTGTGCTCGCAATACCTACACCTCGCGAGCCACTAGGTACAGTAGCCACAGCAAGCTTTGTAAAACGGTCTGATATTGCTTTCAATTGGATAAGCGACGGAAGCATGATATGTGCATCTGGTTCCCGGACCCGTGGTTCGTGGATCCCTTCAACACTGTCTGCAGTCAAAACCCTAACCGGTATATCTTGCGTTACGGTTGCTTCTCTATCTCGCCCTAGGCCAGCATCGAGGTTCTCCTCATGGAACGCATTGTCGCCAAAAGGGTCTGAGTTTGCATTATTCAAAAAGCCGCTGGCACTGTTTCCACTACTTATCGTATTTGTGATTATCGTCAGAGACAATACTGGAATTCCATCTTTTTTGGTTAGGCGAATCGAGGCAGATGACGCGTTAAGTGCGGATTTTAGAGCGCGATGAAGAGGTGGTAGAGGTAATTCAAGATTGATGGTATTATTTGGTGCAGCAGATTGAATAGTGTAATCTTCGAAGATAGAATCTACCGACAAGGATCTTCGACTTCTTAGCACGGGGAAACATTACAATAGCTGTCTTGAACTTACGCCCATACTTGAGTGCCAGATTCGGGGATGATAGTAAAGCGTACAATATCATCATCGAGGCGAACCCATGCGACCTTTCCCAAAGATGACAGCGAAGCCGTGAGCTCTGACAATGTCAGTCCTTTTAACAACCAATCAGAATAGCACCCTTACTGGAAAAAGTTTGAATATTCCGCACAGAAGTCTTGAACCGCATTGTGCTGGGAAGAAGCTATAGTTGTGAGGTTGACAAGCACGATGTGGCGGAGCAATAGCGGCGCAGGCGCCATGGCGCATAGGCGGTTACCTAAGCAGACCTTGGCTTCACCATATATGACGAAATAATTATATGTGCTTGTTCAGATTTTAAAGCTATGAAATAAAGAGCTTATGGAGTGCGACCTTCTATATTACTAGAAAATTCAATCTTTGTCGCTTCAAGTACTCAACATGGTACCCTTAACCCATGTAACAACAACCATTGGTGGAAATCTCGCTCGCCGCGCCGTCAGCACAAAAACAGCTTACACAATTGTTCTTCCTGTCATATTAGGCACTCTCTTTATAGCTCTTGTCTGTTACTTGTTCTTCTACTTCAAGCGACGGAAAGTTCAACAATTGAAAGCGAAGAAGCAGGCAAGAGAAACGGCTAAGCGAGCCTGGGGTAGAGATATGGGGGATCCTGATGCGGGGATGGGAAAAAAGAAGGGGGATCCGAAAATATTGGAGGCAGCGCAGGGCATTGGGATGGGCTTAGCTGTTAGCGGAACTTAGGGGAACATTGAGAGCATGATATTCAGCAGCAACATGCCTCTCGACAACATCTATCATTTACTTGAAAGAAACATTGCATAGCGTCGTCTAAATTGTTCACTTACTTCAACAGCCTAGTACACTGAGGCTTAGTATATATTTATGTATAGAAGATAAGAAGGGGTTACGATCTAGGAAATATCAGACGGGTTATCAATATGATCGTCTTAACGGCAAGATAATACAGCAATTAGGTTATAAAATAGAATTGAGGAGCTACAAAGACGGATCTGTACCTTTCATATTATAGTAGCTTCTCGCTATCAGGACTCTCCCGTTACCAGCTGCAACCTACCATCTCGACCACCAATACCAGAACCAATGCCAGAACTAATACCCGAAGATGCTCAAGTCGTGATCAATTGGCTGGGAAAATGCCCTTGGACGTATTGGTCGCTCCCTTAGCTGGGGATGGGACTCGCGTTACCCCTTGACTAAAGAAGTGGCCTATAAGTTCGCAAGTCTCAAATTTTGTAGGTTGACAAGTGCCAGCAGATGCGGGACGGGCTCGTTGTCTGGATTCTTTCATGTTTTCGAGCCGCTCATTGACATTTGCGAGGTAGCTTGCAGCCTCTATTTCGGCGTGTGAAACAGTGGGTGCGGGACCAGGTGGGAAGCCATTTCCAGAATATCTCAACTCTGGCGAGCCCCGAGTACTCGGGTGAAGAATATAATCTAGGAAGCTGTGGCTCTCAGTTAGTATTTATATCACAAAAACAAAAAATCGATTTGAAATCAGAGAAACTTACGGGCGAGGGTCGGAAGCAATCGGGAAATGCGTTAGTGATTTAAATTCATGGGTCGGTTCTCTTTGAAAACAACCTTCACCCTGTGCTTTTTGTATTAGTATCCTTCTTATACCAAACTCATAAGAGTTCCAAAGACCCATATTGTGATATCAGCTCTACTTACTTGTACGCGAGTAGAATATTTCTGCTCACGAAACTGAAGATGGTCTTCGCCCGAAGCCTATATTAAATCAGTCCAAGCTCTTTACTTCAAGTATATGCTCTGAAATATATCAGGAGAATATTATGTTGTGGTCCTACTTTACCTACCAGCGTTTGTATGCCGTAGCTGTATCTATCTGGCTGAGTAGTGGCGATGTCTCTGGGAAAATGTACCTTGAATGTGTCAAAATCTTCAATTAAGTTCTTTCAATTAAGTTCTTGATAACATATCGATTTCAAGGGGATGCCGCAAGTGGTGAAGCTACAGCAGGATGAAAAAAGTCGACTTACTCGCGTGCTAATCTGCTCGCCCTGTCCCTCGACATCAATTTGAAATTGTCCAAAACCCTGACATCTAGAGTTAGCTGTATGATCCATTCACGATACAATGACCCCGTTGGTTGTACCCATCTAACTTTGTAGTATTTAGCTTACAGGATTCTTCAAATACTGTTGATAGCTATCATGATTTTCAAAAGTAACTTGTGGTCTTGCCAAATGCCCAGTGTATGGGTTTGCAGCAGGGGCACGAGTTATACTACCGCCTCCAACTGTGAGATTGTGCATTTGCGTTTTTTGCCTTCGGCTTTGATTGACTGTATGAAAGCGTCCAGAGACACTTCTGTTGAAATGTTGAGCTGGTTTACCAGGGGGATTGTCAGCGAGAGAAACGATACGTTCATTTTCTGTTCTCATCGAATTGCCTCCCTGGTCACCTCTGTTGCCCTTTGGTACACGGCTCCCTCTGCCACGATTTCCTCGAGCTCTGTTGCTAGTATCATTATGGCCGCGGTTACCATGCATATGTGGTTGTCGGTGCATGGAACCACCGTTGTTATGTAGATTATTGCGACGGACAACCTGAACTCTAAGGCTATTATCTCGAACATTTCTATATTGTTGTTGACTTCTCTGGCGGGCCCCACGACCATGGGACGCTGCAAGCTGGACTGGGTCTGGTCTAGGTTGAACCCCATAACGTGTATCAACTTCTGCTGGGTGTGATGCTCCCTTCTTTGGCTGGCCCAAAGTATGCGAGTATACAGACAGCGTGGTGGTAATCTGTGCAAACTTGGACGGAGCCTGGAGGTAGAAGAATTCGTCAATTTTCACTCTTGCCAGTTGATCCTCCGCTAAGTGTTCTCCTCTAAACCTCTCGAATGCTCGATTATTGCTTCCGCCCTCTCCATCATGTCGACCACGGACAATCGTAATATTATTCAATGCATTATCTATGTGCAGAACTTGTTCAAAGAATGGATGTCCTTCTTTAAATTCATCAATAAGATCCTAGTTGACATTAGTCATGTTGGATTTTCAGCGCAAAATTTTGACTTACCAACGGGCCAAACTGCAGAGAGGTGCCATTATCAAATGACCTAATAGCTTGTTGATGAAATGGGCCAACACGATTATAGACCTGAGAATGAATATTTAGTTGTCTTCTTGGGCAAAGATATACATACCTGGGCTCGGCCCTCACTGGGTGTTGGTGGGCGTCCTGGTACAGTAACACCCCAAAGGGCCACGATTGGAATTGCCATAATCAGCTGTAAAGGTTAGTTCTATAGATATAAACCATCGCTAAGAAGAAATACCAGTGATTGGGGGGTCCTCTTAATACTACTGTATGTATGTGAAGCTTCGGTAACAGAATAATGTCGGCAGGCGAACAGATTCGTAGTTAGGTGCAAATAACTAAAATTGGGAATGAGAATGCCAATATGAAGCAATGTCATCCATCTACCTTTGCTGAAGAAGACTATATATCATTTCAAGAATTTCGTAGTAAGAACTGGTCAATTGGAGGGTCAGTAGCAAAGAGAATAGATATCAGCGTTCTCCCAGCAACCTCGCGGACATGGATCAATGAGGAAGATTATAGAAGTATTATTCTCACCAGAATGTAATGTGTAGACTTCCCTTCAGCTTCCTGGTGTCTCAACTCTCGTCGAGTAAAGAAATTTATGGAAGGGTAAGGGACTCGCATGAAACAGAAATAGGAAAAGACTATTGACACTAGCGCGACTATTAGCCTTCTTCTACATGTTGTTGTTATTCACAACATAATTTTTTCTAGCAAAGACGGAGGTGTAGAAATATCCTAGACTATGCTCAAAACATGTCAGTCTTGTCGGTGTCGCACTTTTTAGCCTTGAATACGTGCTGAACGTTGCATACCTCCTATATAGTACATTAAGGTATTAATATTTAGAATATAGTTACGATGTGTATATCTTCTGATAAAAACCAGTCTCAACCACGAAAAGGATATGATAGCTTAACCCGTCCATTGGACTGACTATTTACCTACTAGATAGATTAAAACACGCCTCTGTTAGTTTACACACCTCCAACGTGATGTATCATACGATTATTGATAGTTACTGTCTCAACTGCCACTTTTCGCAGTATGCCATATAGACCTCAAGCTTCCACGTTGCTGCAAGAACTCTACGAACTTGTCGACTAGATTTTATGCTAGGCGTACCACTATTCTCGGCGGGATCGGCAGAAACTATCAATATTCACGAATCCACATGCCTTTTTGCCTTGGATTATGAGTTCTATGGCTGAAACCATTATAAAGGGCCAAATTCTTAGCCCATTAATACTGGGCGCGGTCCGTACCTGGTCTCCATTTTTGCAAATCAAGCGTGCAAGCTTTCCGTCCTCTATGAGATAAGTAAATCCCCCAATATCAATGGAATATCCCATCAAAGTGTGTGTACTGTCATGTATCTTAAAGAAACATTCAATAAAAGAGCAGTAAAACATGTCAATTGAAATGTATATTGTTGGCTACGCTCACTGGGATGCAAATCAATAACAGAATTGATACAGAGATTCGCCATAGTCTCTGGCAGCTTTCTACTCTAGTGGCAGCGTTTTGGGACTGGTTTCAGGATCTATTCTTTTGGTGATGTTGGAGGAGATGGGAGATGGAACTGTACGATCTGATGTTTTGCATTTGGTGGGATCAGGAGATATCTTTGATGAGTGATATAGACGATAATGGAGGTCATGCTCGATATAACAGCAGATGATTTGAATTTTCTGGGAGCCTTCCATTACTTCCAAGTCACTGTTCAAGTTGAGTAAGTGGAATATGCCTTACGAAAAGCTCACATGTCGTTGGCAGGCTCTTGGCCTCGTGATGTGTTCAGCAACTGATTTCTAAGACCCTATAAGACCCAACATCGATAGCTTCAAATCATCTGAAATGTATATATTCTTCTGAAAAGAAGAGGAAAGATACCAAGTTTTCAATGTCGTGTTAGTTCGGCATGGCAATTTAACGCAATAAGATGGGCAAACCTTTACAGAACTCATACCCATAGCTGCCACCAACCCCTTGTTTATTATAGTGTAACCTGAGAACAACCCAATGTGTTGCCCAAATAAGGCACACCCATCCAGCTGGAAAGCCTTGGCAATCTAAGCACAAGGTCCATATGATTCAAATCTGATGTCAGATGGTACAATAAGTGGCCATGAGCTGGCCATAAGCTGGCGATAGAACCAAGTAGCCAGCAAAAGATGATGATCTTTGGCACCCCTTCCAGCAGAGCTCACTGCCACTGAAGTGGTTTTTGAAAATCCATATGGATTGGTACATAACCTCACGCTACCAAATTTGGGTCGTAAACAATTGTACGAGTATGAAATGCTAGGAGAGGATGTGGCTTACATAAGACAATTACTCTATTGACCACGAGACGAGGTATGTACACCACTGTAGTTGATGCTCTGGAACACCCCTTTCCACCTTGTCGCGAGTCACTAAACAAGCTACACAACCTTAAGTTGATGCTTGTTGGTCTAGGCCGTAGGTATCAGATGATACAGCAGCAATGTAGGGCTTGATTCACAGTTGTGAATAAAGGAAAGGAAAGCCCAGTCAGATGTAAAAGTTTGGGTCGGCACTTATGTTTTTCAATCGCACCTTTGTCTACTGTATTATATCAAGGCTCCTTGAGAATTTCTAGGTCTTCCAAACCTTTATTTCGCTTTATCGAACTATGAAAGGCTTGGGAAACAGTTGGAGTAAGGCGAAAGATGTCTCAAAACCATCCACGTTTACAACTGTTTCCCCGGACCAGGCACTGGCGTCTGTTCAGCATTGCTCGATCTGTAATGAGATAATCGGAGTTTCTCGGGCAGACAACTTGGTTGAAAATGCAGCTGTACTACCTTGTTCTCACATTTTTGGGGAGCTTTGCATTTCGAGGTGGCTAGAGAGCGATTCTTTGCATCATAATTGTCCTATCTGCAGGAGAAGAATGATTTATGAGGAGTGTGGACATACGATTAGACCTTGTGGTATTTCACGTGCACCTAGTTTTGTGGAAGAGAAAGACATGCCTAAGAAGTGTTTTGCCTGTAGAGGAGGTGGTTTAGTGGAAGACGTGCTTGTAATGATTAATGAGAGACGGTTGGCCGAAGAAAAGATTCTACTGGGAATGCGGAAGTGCGTTTTTGGGTTCTTTGATGAGATGTGTGGTACGACAGTTGAGAGTGTGGATGAAAGGATTAAGGAGGTTAGGGAAAGATGGAAAGATGCCGCCGGTGCGTTTTGCAGGGAACTTGAGGAAAAGGAGGGACGAGACCAGTGGTAGATGATCCGGGGGAAAGGGGATATTTCACTTCAGTCCTTCTCCAACAACGGTTGATGGCATCATTTCATATCTTCAAGACTTTGAGAGACGTTGGAGTGGGTGTATGTTCATATGTGCGAGGGTATTGATGCTGCCGACTAAACCGAGGAAACTAAAGCTTGCCATCATCGAGAGACGATTGCTTCGCCCACTATTCCTTCCTCATCATCGCTATCGTCCCTAAACCCTTCTTCCAAGTCCCTGCTCAACCGTCTACCATCATCATCTCTGCCTCTCCGTGCATCTAGTGAAAGCGCTTCTCTCCTGTTGTCATCGACTTCGAATAATTCTTCGCCTTCATCCTCATCAAAGTCACTACCATGGCCATCTTGTGCGTTCACCGTTTGCCGGCTTCTTCCGTACTCTTGTCTCCAGGACGAGGGAATGAACAAGCCAGCAAGTGCGCTTTGTATTCTATAGCGTAATGTGGTGGTCCCTGTTGAAATAGTATCTATTGAACCAACGGGTAGGTAGCTACTGTATCTCCCTCGGTAGCGTTTCCATAACGGCACCAACAGATAAGATATGAAGAGGTAAAGAAGTAGAGATATTAGTGCTGGAACTACAAGAGTCTATCAATGTCTTATGATTAGTGACTGGAGGCTGTCAGGGAAAGGTCTCTATCCATGCGCAGCACCACACACAATGGCTGGGCTGGCATTGGTAACTTACCTTAAGGACTGAGAGTGTAGCCATTCTAGCTGCTGCCGCTTCCTTTTCTTCGTTCCCCGCAGCGTTGGGAGCAGGATGAGGAATATAAATGTCACTTCCCCTGGTAGAGAAGGAGGTAGGTCGCAGGTGTCGCGACAGGCTCATTCGAGAGTAGGTGGTGGATAGGTGCTGAGGTAGTACTGTGGCTCAGCGGTAGTGTTCAAGCACGTAGATGTCAATTTCACTGAAGTACCATAGTTCAGCACATGGAATACTTGATACCCGAATATAAAAGGATACGTTACACCATGGAGCTTAGTTGTGACAGCCTTGAAATCATAGGATTAGTTCAAGCTCTACTCCCTTAGGCAGGCGGATCTTCGGAGGTTCATGTCTGGTGTGCCAATCCCCAGGCCCGTTTATCCAAAAAGGGGTGCGGCAGCAACAAGGCTAGGCTTGATCCGCGATATCAACACCACCAGGGGGCCATACACTCACTCGTATTGGAATACAGCATTTATCTACCTCGCCTTGTCTTTGTGTTTGGTCTCTCTTTAAATTGTTTTGTCGCGTTCACCATTCACTCGGTATCTCTGGGCTCTCGCTTCCTTTCTAGCGCGCGCGCAAGGACGTGTATTGCGATTCCGAAAGACAAACGTTTCATCTCCCATCACAGAACAACTGCCATTGACAAGGGTGAGCCTACTGGCGGTGGTGGCAGTGATATCACCACCATTCTCGGGAATTATTTAATTTCCTTTATCATTTGTGAGGTAGCAGTGGAGGACTGTGGGGAGGCTGCGCAGGGCACAAACCGTTAGTAACTTGTGAGTATTCCGCCTCGGCCTTCTACATGAACCTGGGAAGATAGCCTGCACAGTTCTGTAGTGTCGCAGATTGCTCACAACTTCATGCCATCTGACTCTTGACACAGAAAGCTTCAGCGAATAAAATCTGTCTTAGATATATTCTGGATGACCCTTTGGCAACACCAACTGCACATATCGATGAACCAGCAGAACGGCATTTGCTTCTCGGCCAGAAGCAGCAGCAAGGAATACCCATAAATTAGACCAGTTTGAAACGCCTCGTTCGCAGGCCATAGGCCGTGATGTCTGGTACCGATAAGACTAGACAATCTTCGGGGGGGAAGTCTTTCTTTTCAAGGAGCAGCAAAAAGGAGAAGGATAAAAGAAATGTTAGTGAAGACGGCAAATACTTGGCTGGCGACTTCGACAAGGCAAGCACAATTGGATCGCGATCATCAAGACACCAGCGGGATTCCTCCATTTCCTTTGATCAGCCATATTCGCCTGGCGCGGATCAGTCAGGATTCAATACAACAGCGGGAGTGATCACATCAATACCCTATGACAGCACGTCGGATAGTAAGTCGCCAATACCAGTAGATTACTTACCACGGAGCGATCAGATGCCTGCACGAAGAGATCCTTTACCACACCATCTGAATAAAGGAGGGGGAGACTATCACCAGTATCCATCGATTGACAGCGCAGCTCTAGCAAATGGCAGTTCCCACCCATCTGGACCTCGTCCCCCGCCAGGAGGCGGAAACATTACAATGGCCTCCACTGGGAGCCGTACTCAACTCCAACAATGGGGCCCTAATAGGGCAAGTTCGGCAAGCACAATGCATGGAGGGATTGAGCAAAGAACTTATGATCCCAGATTAATCGGAGGTAACAATCATGCATCATATTCCACTACAAGTCAGAATTCTATGCATGGACGAAGTTCTTACGACCCATCAGATGCTAGCACGGAGAGGTCAAGCGTGTACTCTTCTGGCAGTTCGTCTAGAACTGTGATGCCAGGCGTTCCCAACTCGTATTCAAACAACACGTTGTCGCCATCCCTGGCAAGAGACCCGCAGCATCGTCTTACAAAAAATTCGTTACATTCCCAAGCTCATCTCTCTAATTCGCCTTCGCTTGGTGCCGGCCATGAGTATTTGACTAGACCAACTAGTGACAGTGAGGTTGAAAAGCTCTTTGCAGAACTGATGCAGAAGCGAGGATGGCACCATTTGCCAGACCAAGCCAAGCGCCAGATGATGGCTTATCCAGCAGCAAAGAAATGGACTTTGGTTCACCAGGACCGCCTGACGGAGGTACAAGGTGAACAGAAACGAAAGACTACACACAGACAAACAGGACAGTACGGAAACGCAATGGAGATGCTTGCCAATGCGGAGGAAGAAGGAACTCCAGAGTGGTTTGTCAGAAAAGTCATGGATAACAGCATATCTCCCAAACAATTACAAAGTCTGGCTGTCAGTCTTCGAACTCAACCTATTGGATGGGTTAGAACCTTTGTTGAGTGTCAAGGCCAAGTTGCACTTACCAATGTGCTCGGAAAGATCAACCGACGACAGGCACAAGGCCCAGCACCTTCAGATGGATCTACAAGTGAAAAAGACCTTGACAGAGAGTACGACATTGTCAAGTGCCTAAAGGCACTCATGAACAATAAATTTGGAGCTGACGATGCTTTGGCTCATCAACCCATCATCATAGCTTTAGCTACCTCCCTGATCTCACCCAGATTGACCACCAGAAAGCTCGTCAGCGAAGTTTTGACGTTCCTGTGCCACTGGGCAGATGGCCAAGGCCACTTGAAAGTCATTCAGGCTATGGATTATGTAAAGAACCAACAAGGAGAAAATGGTCGCTTTGATGCTTGGATCCGTGTTGTCGAAGTTACAATCGATGGCCGTGGGAAAATGGGAAGTCTTGTTGGAGCCAGCGAGGAAGTTCGGAGCGGCGGCATTGGCATGGAAAACCTTCTCATGGAGTATGCTGTTGCCACTCTCTTTCTGATCAACATGGTGGTCGATGCCCCTGAAAAGGATCTGCAACTCCGAGTGCACATCAGAGCACAGTTTACAGCATGTGGTATTAGGCGGATCCTGACTAAGATGGAGGGATTCCAGTACGATGTAATAGACAAGCAGATAGAACGATTCCGGGCAAACGAAGCCATCGACTATGAAGACCTGCTTGAGCGAGACAATAGTAGCATCAAGGATAGCATAGATGGAGAAACCAAGGATCTTTCTGACCCGGTCCAAATCGTGGATGCTATTATGCAAAAGGTTCAGGGGAGTAGAACTCAGGATTACTTCGTCTCTGCTCTACAGCACCTCTTACTCATGCGAGAGAATGATGGCGAGGAACGCCTGCGCATGTTTCAGCTGGTTGACTCCATGCTTAGCTACGTGGTTATGGATCGGAGACTTCCAGATATGGATCTGAAGCAGAGCCTGAATTTCACAGTTCAAAGCTTACTTGATAAGTTACATACCGACTCAGAGTCTCGTCAAGCTCTCGATGAGGCATTGGAGGCTCGCCAGCTTGCCGATTCGGCAATGGCTGAACGGGATGAGATGAAGGCGCAAATAGAGATGGGCGCGGATGGACTGGTTGCTAAGCTGACAAAGCAATTGGCAGAGCAAGCTCACGTTATTGAGGTGCAACGTCGGCAAGCGGATATTCTGAAGGGTGAAGTCGACAATATACAAGCTGTTCGCGCAAAAGAAGCTCAACGAAATGAGCTAGAGACCCGAGAACTTTACCTCATGCTCCGTGATGCGCAAGATATCGCAGCGGCAAATGCTGTCAAGGGTGGCACTAACTTAGGAGAGCAAGATCCTTCTCATATGAAAGGTATACTTGACCGAGAAAGGCTGATGGAACGTCTTGAAATGCAGATAGAGAGACAGAAGACTCAATATAAGCTTGAAGGAAGAGTTTGGGGTGATGCAGCTGGTCCCTCTGACCGACTTCGAGCCCTTCGTGAGGAGATGGATCAGGATGAAGGCCAAGGAGCCGATCTTGATACAGTTGGAGGTCAATTAGGTGGTGTATCATCCAAAGATTTTACCAACAGTATGTTAGGTAGTGTGTCTCGTCAAACTAAGATCCCTAGAAAGCCCATTAACTCGCAAGAGTTTCTTGCTGAAGAAGATGAAGAAGGAACCGTTTATGAGAAACCACGGGTTGTCGAACTCCGGAGACCAAAACAAGCCCCTGGCTACATGCAAGAGATGGCATCCAAAGTTGTGCGGTATGATGCAAGTGACGACGAGGACGCTGATGGCGATGGGGTTACTACTGGCCCTTCACACCCAAGTTTAGAGTCCAATTCTCCACAGACACCTGGCGATGAAGTAGCACCAAAAGTTGCCGGGTTCAATGGCCCACCTCCACCCCCTCCACCTATGCCAGCTCCTGGAGTTACTCCAGGATTTACTGGTCCACCGCCACCTCCACCACCTCCAATGCCGGGACAAGCACCTGGATTCAATGGCCCACCACCACCACCGCCTCCCCCTCCACCCGGATTCTCTGGTGGTCCACCACCACCGCCTCCGCCTATGCCCGGTGCTTCAAGTATGCCACCGCCTCCTCCTCCTATGCCAGGAAAGATGTCTGGAAAATTCTTGGCAAGCCAGCCAGCCTACAACGCTGCCCCAACCATTGGATTGCCTGTAGCTCGGTCAAAGAAGAAGCTCAAGGCACTGCACTGGGAGAAGGTTGATACTCCGTTGACAACCCATTGGGCTGCACATGCGCCAACTGCCGCCGAGAAGGAAGAGAAGTATGCAGAGCTTACACGAAAGGGTGTACTTGACGAAGTTGAGAAGCTCTTCTTAGCCAAAGAGATCAAGCAGCTTGGAAAGGGAACCAGCAAGAAGACGGACAAGAAGCAAATCATCTCTAGCGATCTCATGAGAAATTTCCGTATGCTCATGTCCATCCCTTCCTTTTAAGCAAACCTTGCTAATTTCAATAGAAATATCCCTTTCCAAGTTCTCAGCATATCCAGCCGAAAAGGTCATTCAGATGGTCATCCATTGTGACAAAGATGTACTTGATAATGCTGTTGTTATGGAATTCTTGCAGAAAGAGGATATGTGCAACATCCCAGAAAATACTGCCAAATTGATGGCACCATATAGCAAAGACTGGACTGGGCCTGATGCCAACAAAGACAACCGAGAACTAGATCCATCCGAGCTTACTCGGGAAGATCAAATATATTTGCAAACTGCATATGAACTTCACCACTACTGGAAGTCTAGGATGCGCGCTCTTTCACTGACAAGAACATTCGAGGTCGAATATGATGAAACAGCTGAGAAGCTCAAACAAGTCGTTAGTGTGGCGGAATCATTGCGCGACTCGGTATCGTTCATGAATGTACTAGGTCTTATCCTTGATATCGGTAACTACATGAATGATTCCAACAAGCAGGCTAGTGGGTTTAAGTTGAGTTCACTGGCTCGTCTTGGTATGGTGAAGGATGACAAGAATGAGTCTACCTTTGCAGACTTGGTAGAGCGCATAGTTCGAACTCAGTACCCTGAGTGGGAGGGATTTGTCGATGATATCGCGGGTGTGGTCGCTGCACAGAAACTCAATGTTGAACTTCTGCAACAAGATGCTCGCCGTTATATTGACAACATCAAAAATGTGCAAATGTCGCTTGATTCAGGAAACCTCAGCGATCCGAAGAAATTCCACCCCCAGGACCGCGTTAGTCTAATTGTCCAACGATGCATGAAAGATGCAAGAAGAAAGGCTGAGCAGATGGAGCTCTATCTTGAAGATATGGTGCGAACTTATGATGATATTATGGTATTTTACGGAGAGGACCCTAGCGACCAAAATGCTCGTAGAGACTTCTTTGCTAAGTTGGCAATTTTTGTCACAGAATGGAAGAGGTCCAAGGAGAAGAACGTCACGCTCGATGCGACCCGAAAGCGGAATGAAGCTTCGATGAAGCGAAAGAACCATAATCTGAAGGTCACAGGATCGTCTGATGGAAGTGCACCTCCTTCACCTGTCTCAAATGGAGCAATGGACTCCTTACTCCAGAAATTGCGAGAAGCTGCACCACAAGCTAGAGACCAACGAGACCGTAGGAGACGAGCACGCTTGCAAAACCGCCATCAGGTTCGTGTTGCTTCAGGTCAGCAGATACCGGACCCCGATGAGATACCTGAGGCGGAGGAAATACTCAAAAGCCCCGATTCAGCTGTTACCGACGGGCTCATAAGTCCTGCTATACTCTCTCCAGCTTCTGAGGATGATATTGGTACACGAGCTGAATTGCTGTTACAAAGTATGCGGGCTGGTGATGGAGTAGATGATGGCGAGAATTCACGTCGATCTAGACGTAGAGATAACGCGGAGGAGGAGCGAAGAGCTCGCCGAAGACGCAGAGAGAAAGCAAATAGTGTGTCCGGGCCAGCGGGCGAAGCAGAGGGCGATGCCCTAATGACGGAGGAGCAAGTAGGAGAAGATGTTGAAGGAATTGCTCCACCTACAACTGTTATCAGTCCACCCAGTCCTGAAGGATCGGAGAAGAAACCCATCTCCTTGGATGATTGAAAAAGCATGATGGCCTATTGTGCCTTTTAATGTCCAGTGCTTCGGCAAAACAATATCCCAAACTACAAGGAAGAACCTGGGCTCTTTTCGTTCGCTATAATCCTTTGAGGTTGGGCTACGAACTTAAGGGATCGAAGGAGGAGATGAGTACGAGGAGTCCTCCATATGATATTGTAGTTATATGATGACCTAGGGGCTGTATGATGACGACAGTGATGCCCAATTTCTGCATAGCGAGGCGTGCGGCTGTCTTCTGAGATTTGAGTTCCAAACTTCAAACGCACAATAATTAATTGTAATCCATTCGATTTGTGTTATCTCTTTTACTGTTCGCTTACGCTTGAAATTGGACTGTTGAAGACGAGTCTCGCTCATTACTAACTTTGCTTGACATTACTCTTTATGGTTGCTTTCCAATCACCCATTTTTAGTTTGGGCTTGTCGTATCTATAACCAACATGCGAGTGATAAAAGTTATTAGTTGAGACAGGCCTACTATGAAATACTCGAATGCTGACCTAACTTCAATGGCCATCTATATTTTCTTACCTTACTTAGACATTTGTTGCACTGGCAGAGGGTACGTAGCCACGTATCGACGAGTAGACTATTAGCATATCATTTTTTATTTGTAACACTACATCATCTCAAGTTAAAATCTTGCTCACTAACTCTGCAATAACTCTTCGCACGTCCAAAATCTGATCAGGAATTCGTTCTAATGCTTGAATATCTCCTCTTACCAATTTACTTAACTTACCTGAATGAGGCTTGTGTAGCTTCAGTTCTAAACAACGGTCTCAAATCACCCTCTCAATCCCTCAAAGTAGCATTACTGAACAAAATTGTTTGTCGATATTAGACACTGAATCAGAAGTGACATATACTCTCATCATCAAGTTACAATTGAAAAGAGCTGATAGGCTATCCGTGGCAAATTATCTGCTTTTTCACAAGATTTATAGTTGGTTTGAAATATACTAGTATCTCATATGGAGCTGTGCAGTCGTAATGTATTTTGTTTTGTTGCAACGATGGCTACGGAATGTGTTGACTATGATGTCTAATCTGCTCTGTTGGCTAAAGAGTCTTTAGATTCCCTCCCGTTCCACAAAGCCACCGCGGGGAGTTTACCTTGTTCTTAGAGTCTGCTAAGACGTCTCTGATCTCGCCTCTGCATTTCTCCCACGAAGGTTTCGCAGTGGCTTCACTTCATGAATGGTGTGGTTCGTTCACGTGACGCTGTTAGAGAATCGCGATTGTTTTAAAAGTGGGTGATCTGAATTTAGCCAGAATGATAGCGTCCTCCACTTCTCTTCGGCATCTGCTCAATTTCCCCGCTGCAACAGTTGTTAGTTAAATCAACGCATGGCATGCAGGGTGCAGCGGTTCGGATCCGCTGTCCGGCAGCAGCTCAATCAGTACGATATAACTACCAGCGGAAAGTTTTGCCCTTTCAATGTGTCATCGCCTTGTCTCAGTTTCCTATCAAAGTCACTTCTTCCTCTTTGTAATTATGGCGACAACTACTGCTTCTGATATATCACAGCGCCTAACTTTGGGTTATAATGAAAAACATCCTTTCTCCAAAGTTGACATTACAGACAGAGCTTCGGTTCAGGAACTCCTCAAGACTTTACTGGATCCCCTAGAGCCTCATTTCTCGCCGTTGAAAGCAAGAGTTAGAGTGCCTGGAAACACAGCCGTTCGTTTCGATAACACGGCCGCTGATATTGAGGGAATATGTCGTCCAATGTGGGCACTAGGAAGTTTACTAGCTGGTGGAGGGACTTACGAAGGTACCAAGTTGTGGATTCAGGGCCTCAAATCAGGGACTGACCCAGAGAATCCGGAGTACTGGGGAGACCCAAGAGATAACGACCAGCGGATGGTCGAAATGTGTCCATTGGGCTTCACACTGGCTGTGGCTCCTGTGTTTTGGGAATCACTATCGGAGAAAGAAAGAGGTAATGTTGAGGCTTGGTTGGGTAACTCTATTAATGCTAAAACGTAAGATAATTGCACTTACACATTACCTTCAGTTGTTAACACTCAAAAGTATGCCCAACACAAACTGGCTCTGGTTCAGAGTTTTTGCCAATTTGGGCTTGAAGAAGAATGGTGGGAAATATTCTCAGGAACGCATCGAACAGGATATCATACATCTCAACTCCTTCTTCCGAGGAGATGGTTGGTCCAATGATGGTCCCGAGGGAATCTGGCAACAAGACTACTACAGCGGAAGCTTTGCAATCCAATTTTTACAGTTGTTATACGCTAAGCTTGCTGGAGAGGAAGATCCAGCCAAGGCTGCAGAATTTAAGAAGAGGGCACAGGATTACGCCTTGGACTTTATCTATTATTTTGACGAGGAAGGCCGTGCTATTCCCTTTGGTCGTAGTGTTGGTTATCGATTTGCTATGGCATCATTCTGGGGCGCTCTAGCTTATGCAGATGTAGAATTACCTGCACCATTAACTTGGGGCATTGTGAAAGGGATTCTTCTCCGAAACCTACGCTACTGGCAAACACAAGATCAAATATGGAGTTCTGCCGGGACGCTAACAATTGGGTACTGTTTTCCCAATATGTACATGGCAGAGAATTACAATTCTCCAGGAAGTCCAATGTGGGCTTGCTTGGCCTTTCTATGCTTAGCAGTTCCAGAAGACCACCCTTTTTGGACATCAAAGGAGGAACCGTATCCAACTGAACAGCTGGCAAAGGTCAAGGCACTGAAACATCCTGGCCATATTATCAGCAGTCTAGGCGGGCATAAAATGCTCCTTTCGTCTGGCCAGGCATGCAGTTATCCTATGAAAGGTACACATGCCAAGTATGGATCTTTTGCATATAGTAGTGCATATGGCTATTCAGTACCTACTGGTTGCTTCACTCTTGAGCAGTTTGCCCTCGCCTCCCAGCTTGGCTTATCAGATGACCAGGGTGAAGTTTGGAAGACTCGGCGCCTCTGTCAGGTAGCTATCATCGAAACCCACGGAGATCAACCTGTCCTGAAGTCGATCTGGTTGCCATTTCCTGATGTCAAGATCAAGACATACCTTCTGCCACCTGTTGAAACTACTCCGAACTGGCATCTCCGTATTCACAAAATTGAAGCCGGTCGAGAAGTCATGACAGCTGATGGTTCCTTTGCAATTCGCAATGAGAGATATCCAGACGGCCGATATCTTGAGCTATACGATTCGACAACACACCAGGGCACTTTCCCTAAAATCATTGGGAATTATGATATCAATACTCCCGAGGGAATTGTCCCCGGCTCGAAGGGGGCATTTGCGGTGTCAGGGGCTGGTGCTGTTGGTATTGTGTCCTTGGAAGCAGAAAGCCAACGTATTGCTATGCTTGTGAACGCGGATCCCAACTCTAACCTTGTGGAAAGTAGGACAGTTATCCCAACTTTGCAGCAAACACTAAAGAAAGGTGATACTGTTTGGTATGTAACTGGAATTTATGCCAAGCCTTCTGGAGAGGGTGTATTGCCAGAATCATATCTTGATGGTTGGGAGCATCAACCAGAAATCCCTGATTGGATTTTAGAAGAGATGCGTAATGCTTGAGCAGCCAAGTGACTTGTAGTAATAAGAGGGGTTAGGGCTCACTCCGTGGCGCTTCTAACGTAAGAAAGTGAGCTCATTATGTCATATAAGAAATACTGGAGCAAGCTACATGCTAGTCGTTCTCTCTTATATTTGTGAGAGATCTTAAATCACTACAATTTGGTGACGCGACCCAGCCTTTGATGTACAACTCCTTGAGACATACAAAGCGTTCAAGTGTACCGCCCGAGTTCACTGGCCACCTCAAGGAAGTTATAGAATAATTCCCTACCTGGTGGGCTGTGTTTTGAACATGAGCTATAATTGCCAAAATTCCACTTTGCCATCTTACCTTTGGCTACCAGCTGAGGGCTGCGGGGGCTATGCTGATTGGTTACGTATATAGTGCCTTCTTCAGTACATTCTCTAGATCCCAATGCCATAGCAACGGTATCATCTTGACCCCTTTTCTAAACGAGGGATCGATCTATTATGGGAGCTTCAATTGGTGGAATATCTAATACCCATATGGATCAGAGGTACAAAGTAACACGTTGTAGTACAAGGGCAACGACTTGGCTCTCTTGGCTTCCTCTTTCCAGACTTACGAGATGTGGATAGATACTGGAGGAAGAAACGAGGAGGAAAGGAGGATACCGTCGACCGTGATTAGAGTTATCACTAGGCCACCTCCATGCCATGGGGCTCCAAGCATTCAAACTACCCCGGTCTCACTCCTCACACCTCGAATGCGGGGATGGGGATGAACGGGATGTGATTTACTTTACTACTTACGATAGTCTCTCCACCGCCACCACTAACCACCCCCATCCTACGACCCCTTCCTGGCTCCATACTGTGCATGACATTGCCACACAGTACAATAGAGCACGTCGATACACCCTTTTCGCAAGTTCATTTCTCCGCTGTCAAACCTGGCGATTCGTGCAGCTCGCATGCCAAGCACTAACAAACATGTGGAAGCTTGCTTGTACTTTAGCCGGGATTTCCGACCACCCATGGCTGAATGGAGCAACGATACTTTGCACCATGGTACTCTCCAGCGTAAGGACTGGATGGAATTCAACCGTCGAGTTTATCCCCCTATCATTAGCCATGTTCTCCTCTATATCATGGTTCGGAGTCTTGTACTTCGAGCTCTGCCTGTGCATATTACTGTATCCCGGTATCTTGGAACCACAAAAAGTAGGTTTAAGCCATTACTTTAATAGAACCATTTACTCCTCTTATTGCATCCCTTCCAAATTGCTATCAATCTTGTCGAGATACTCTCAACCTGTGTCTCCTCTTTGTTGGAGGGAACGTAATCATCTCGAACATTGTGTCTACAATAGACGAAAAGGAAGTACAAGATGGGTTTGCTTCAGCGTGTTGTAAAGAATGAGTCGATGAGAAATGACCCTCCAGAGATCTACGGATGGAGGGTATTTGCACTGTCTTGCTCAGCTTGTTTTGGGGGCATGTTGTTTGGCTGGGATATCGGAAGCATTGGGTAAGTCATCATATCATTCTACATGATGCTCAAGGGCCTTTATGGCTTGAATATCATTTCATGGTTTACAAAGACACGTTACTGACATGAATGAAATAGAGGAATTATTATCATGCCCGCTTTCGGGGCGAAATATGGCCTGAATGATAAAACTGCCGCAGACCTCACTAGCAATATCGTCAGCACTCTTCAGGCAGGATGCTTCTTTGGCTCTCTTGCTTCATATTGGGCCGCGGATCGCTTTGGGCGTAGACCCTCTCTTCTTGTGGCTGCTGCTATTACAATTTTGGGTGTCATCATCCAAACCGCCTCTGATGGCCACACATCTGCACTTTATGTTGGGCGCCTCGTTGCTGGTTTTGGCGTGGGAGCTGCTAGCATGCTTACTCCACTCTATGTATCTGAGAATGCCCCTCGAGCAATCAGAGGTGGTCTAACTGGACTTTACCAACTCTTCATTGCCACCGGTGTTATGCTTTCGTTCTGGGTCAACTATGTTAGTTATACTTTCCAACTTCACCGAGCTCTCCTACATCAGCCTTCCTCGTTGTGTCAGGCGTTGATGCATACTTATGGACATTTCGTTCGGCTACAGGACCAGACTGACCAATATCTAGGGATCTCTACTCAACACTAAGGGCAATGCCACATACCTGGTTCCGCTCGCACTTCAATCTCTTCCTGCTCTGTATGATTCATATCTAATCTGATATTATTTTTGAACTAACCAAGTCAGTGCACTGTTTTTCGGCATTCTCATGTGCAACGAGTCGCCCCGATGGCTAGCCAGACAAGATAATTGGGAGAAAGCGACGGCTGTTCTCTGTCAAGTTACAACACTTCCAGCAGACCATCCCTATATCAAGATGGAACTAGAAGAAATGGCGCAACAACTTGAAAATGAACGCATCCTAATTGGTGGTGCAACATTCTGGGACTTACAAAGAGAGATGTGGACCATTAAGGGAAATCGCAACAGAGCACTGATATCTATCGGCCTGATGATCTGCCAACAAATGACTGGTACTAATGCCATAAACTACTACGCTCCGACAATCTTCAAGAACCTAGGCATAGTAGGCGCGCAAACGGGATTGTTTGCTACCGGGATCTACGGCGTTGTCAAAATGGTGACCTGTGCAGCATTCCTTCTCTTTGCAGCCGACTCTCTTGGCCGCAGGCGTTCTTTGCTCTGGACATCTATTGCACAGGGTTGTGCTATGTTCGTTATCGGCTTTTACGTTCGCTTCCTTCCCCCTGTTCCAGGCGCGCCAATTCCTCCCGTTGGTTACTTCGCCTTGGCTTGTATATTTCTCTTTGCTGCATTCTTCCAATTCGGCTGGGGACCTTGTTGCTGGATTATCGTATCCGAAATTCCGACCGCTCGACTACGTGCCATGAATGTTGCCATCGCCGCATCTACACAGTGGCTGTTCAACTTCGTCGTTGCGCAGGCTGTGCCTCACATGCTTAAAACCGTGGGACGTAAAGGCTACGGAACTTACTTCATCTTCGGCACTTTCTGTTTCTCTATGTTTTTCTTCGTTTGGTTCTTGGTGCCTGAGACCAAGGGTATGAGTCTCGAACGCATGGATGATATCTTTGGTGTCACCGAAATTGCGAAGCAGCTTGCAGATGAGGAGACTGCGCCAGCCAACACAAGCAGGACTCTTCATGAAAAACCACAGATCAAGGAGTCAACAGCGGATGTTTCCCTTGAGAGAGAAAAGAGCGCTCCAACCCAGGAGTATGTGGAGAACTCGGGAACCAGGACTTGAAATATTTATGTTCTCTTACTTGATAGAGTGGCCAGAAGCAATCGTTTGGCATCAGTTAGGTCTTAATACTTTGATGATTCTTTTGGCAACACAGTTTAATATAAAAACATGTTCGTCTTAAATTATTCTCTTGAAGTGATATCTCCACGTCCAACTCTCGTGGAACTTGGATTATATGAGTTAAACTGGCATTGCTGCATTACTTCGAATAAGGTGACAGCGAGGAATGCAGTGCCAAACTCCAGTCTTACGTCTCTTTCAAATATCTCTTAGTGACATCAACATACTATCTACACCCGGTATGACTTCAATCATCTCTGAGCAGAATGCATCACATCAAACGGCAGGGAGAACCAACAGCTGCCCAAAGTGACTTTCCTCGTTTTTGATACGATAAAACAACACGTCTTGATTCCCATACATAGTTGTCGCTCCGGCCAGCGATGTATTCCAAGGTCAAGATAAATTGTCTCGTGCAGCCCAAGAACATGGATACGTCTCTCAATCACATCGTGATTAGATATACAAATCTCACATGCAAAGGATTCGACATCTGATAGCAAATTGCCTCAACATCGTATCAACAAGGTAATGAGCCAATATTGTTTCCAAATCCGAGTAAACCAAACCTCATTCACTTCTGTATTCAGCAGTTCGCGTGCCCAATGCTACATACAAACTCTCAGAATGAAATATCCATCTTACGAAAAAAGATAACCTCAGTAATAAGCCGTTCCAGTTCTGCCTGGCCAGCATGTATTTAAACAGTCTTAGTCACGTCTCTCATTCAAATTGAGAATATGATACTACAGATCGTGTATTCATCTCACAAATGTTCATTTAGTTGGCTAGTTGCTAGAAAGGACGGTTGGATGGTGTAATTGGAATGCCCGTACATATCTGAGAGAAAGGATCTAAGAAGTATTCGACAGGAATATTGATAAACTGGGCATCTTTTTAGGTCTGTCCATGGAGCTACTAGAATTTGGACGATCAGTAAGATGGCTAGACTGGAAATTCCTTCAAAAATACTTTTGTTTTAA